>Ga0209061_1000715_pt1 | contig 73229 bp, 63 predicted proteins | sample Coa_R1_10_FD_187157 | JGI IMG/M metagenome (GOLD analysis project Ga0209061, IMG submission 187157) | Surface soil microbial communities from Centralia Pennsylvania, which are recovering from an underground coalmine fire - Coalmine... | ecosystem: Environmental > Terrestrial > Soil >... | reverse complement strand
TGTAGTGCTCCCTTCAAAACTAGACAGTCAGGGCCTCGGAATTTAGTACAGCTTTGAACGCCAAGAAAGCCTCGTGCGGGGTACGATTTTTGACTCCGCGATGAGGCCGGTTGTGATTGTACTCCTCGATCCAACGAGCAATGCTGGCCTGCGCTTCTTCCAAGCTGCGGTACTCTGCTGTCCAGACTTCCTCTTCTTTCAAGCTGCGATGGAACCGTTCGATGTAGCTGTTGCCCTCTGGGTGATGATAGGCCGTGCGCCGATGGGTGATGCCGAGCCGCCCCAGCGTTTCCAGGAAACGCCAGGAAGTGAACTGCGTGCCGTTGTCGGTCGTGAGGGTCACGTTCGCTTCACGGCTGCCCGAGGGCAGCCGTGCCAGGACTGCTTGCTCGACCGCGGCCAGCGCATCTTCGGTGCGACAACGGTGCGAGAGATTCCAGCCCACGATCTCCCGCGTGCAGCAGTCGATCACGCACACCAGGTAGGCCCAGCCTGCCGCTGGACCGGCCCAGATCTTGGTCATGTCCGACTGCCAGATTTGATTGGGTGCGCCCGCTTCCACACGGCCCCATTCTTTCCGGCGACGAGCGCGAAGCCGCCGCGGCCGCACCAGCAGCCCGCGTTCGCGCATCACCCGCAGCACCCGTTTTTGATTCACCGGCAGACCTTTCCGGTGCTGTAGCCACCAGGCCACGCGGCGATAGCCCCAGGCCAATTTCTCTCCGCAAGCCACGACGATCTGCTCATCGTAGGTGCGATCGGCCCGGTTGCCTCGCGGCTTCTTCTGGTAATACAAGCTCGACCGACTGATCGCCAGTGTCCTGGCCACCAACGTAGCGGTGTATCCCTCCGCCACCAGTTCGCGCGCCTGGGAGTGAACTTCCTCACAGCTCACTCCCCCACGACGTTTTTTAGGATTTCGATCTCCAGCGACTTTCTTCCCAGCGTCCGTTCCAGTTGCCGGATGCGGCGATCCTTCTCCGTTTCGGCCGCGGCAGCGCTTCTCCCCCCAAGCGCTGCCTTCGCTCCCTGTTCCGCTTCATCCTTCCAGCGATAGAACAGATTGGGAGCAATCCCGTACCTTCGGCACGTCTCCGAGACGTTCCCGCTCTTGAGGCCTTCCTGCACGATCTGCCATTTCTCTTCCGGGGATCGATCTACGCGTGGCTTCCTGCCCATCTTGCCTCCTTGTTGGAGGTCCTGATCATACCTAAGCAGGTTGTCCAGTTTTAGAGGGGAGCACTACAGATTCTTTGCCGTTCATCGGCGCTTCCCTGCCGGGATTCGGTCAATACAGCCATTCTAACATCTACCAATACACTCTGAGTGAAACACACATCATCAATTCCCAAATGCTCAACCAGTTCCGCATCGGTTGGCAGCACTTCAACTTCCTCGCGGTCCAACCTCAGACGCCGGTAAGTCCGCAAAGCGTGGGCTTTACCGGAATTAACCCACAAAACACAGTCGCCGATGGCGTGCCCACCATTGACATTACAGGCTTTTTCAACCTTGGATTCTCGCAGGATGGCCCGCAGCCTCGCGTCGATACCACCGGCGAATTGTCAGACAACTTCTCCTACACCGTCGGCCGCCATGCCTTCAAAATGGGAACCGACATCCGGCGATCCACAGTGGTGAATCCTTTCTACTTTGAGAACAATGGCTTCTTTAACTTCGGCGGCTCCGGCTCATATACTACTGGTTTGCCGGGCTTGGATTTTCAACTCGGCATTCCGGATAGCTACACCCAATCGAGCGGCGGCTACATCAATGCTCGGGCATGGCTTATCTACTCTTATTTGCAGGATGAATGGCGCATCCGTCCAAATCTGACAATGACCTACGGTTCCGGCTGGCAGATTGATACTCCGCTCGCTGATCTCTACAATCACGGCGTTTCCATGAACGCTTTCCGCCCCGGCTTTCAGTCCGTCGTTTTCCCCACAGCTCCCACCGGACTCTTGTTCCCGGGCGATCAGGGCATCAATAGCGCAGGCGGCGTCCGAACTCATCTGAACAACTTCGCGCCTCGCCTGGGATTCGCTTGGAGCCCGTTGTCGAGACTTAGCGTAAGAACCGGCTGGGGAATCTACTACAACAGCGTAGAGGAGGAGTTGACCCTCCAGAACCTGCTCGCTCCACCGTTTGCTCTGATTGACTCGGGCATTGGCGATGTGGGCGGGTCACCGAGTTTCACAACTCCTTTTACCGACATTAGCGGATGTGGCTCCTTTGCGACCACACCAAATTGCACCGGCAGCACACCAATTGCCTCAATCTCAAATAAGTATCCTTTCACCCCGCCATCTCCGGGCGCACCTGTGAATTTTGCCTTTTTTGAGCCCTTTTCACTCAACGTCATGGACCGGAACTTCAACGTCCCATACAACATGAATTACAATCTCACTCTTCAGTATCAGGTGAATTCAAACACCGTTGCGACGGCAAGCTATGTCGGGTCGCAGGGTCGCCGTCTTGAGGGCGTGGTTGAACAAAACCCGTACAACGCGGCAGCCTGTTTGGCAGACTCCGGCTGCTCCCAGAATCGCGCCGTCGAGTTCCTGTTCCCGAACGTTGGCACAACTGCGGATGCCGGTATTTTCGGCTCCGTCGGCCAGCAGGGCACTTTCACTCATTCCAACTACAACGCGCTCGAGCTGTCCTTGGCCGAGCAGGATTTTCACGGCTTGAGCTTCCGAGCAGCGTACACCTACAGCCACGCACTCGATAACGCTTCCAGCTTCGAAAACTCACAGGGTGCCATCGACCCGTTCAATTTCAACTATAGCTACGGAAATTCAGCCTACGATGCACGGCATCGCCTTGTCTTCGAGTATTTGTATCATTTCCCTGGACTCCACTCGGGTGCCTTGCTGTCGCGCCTTACCAATGGATGGACTGTTTCCGGCGTAACGACATTTCAAACAGGCTTCCCGATTGGCATCACGGAGTCTGACTTCCGCTCTCTCGAGTGCACGCCAGTAATTAGCTTTTACGGTTGCTGGGATCGTCCCAACGTCGTTGGCCCGCTCCAGTTGTATACAAATCCGCGGCATGAGACAACCATTAATGGCACTACCGCGCGATACTGGTTTAACCCAACTGCTTTTGCCCCTGAGACGCTCGGGACTCTCGGTAATGCCGGCCGCAACGCATTCCATGGCCCCGGTATCAACAATTGGGACGTCTCCTTTTACAAAGACACGGCCCTCGCCGAACGAACCACTTTGCGGCTCCGCATTGACATGTTTAATATTTGGAACCACGCCCAGTTCGCGAACCCTACTGGAAACATCACCAGCTCGCGCTTCGGGCAAATCCTGAACACACGGGGTAATGCGCGGATTCTCCAGCTGTCTGCGAGCTTGCACTTTTAGACCGCCAACGCTTTTCGTTTGCGGCCGGGCGCTCGAAAATTAAGGGCGCCCCTTCTGTTTAGCCGGGCCTTATAGGAACCGCCGCTCGACTGGAACTCGGCGACACCGCGGGCGAATATTTCACCCGACGAAAGGCCTCCGAATGTATTGTCAGATTTCTACCTGACGCGAGTACTTCCCTTCCGTACTATCGAAGAGTCGCCTGTCGGTACTGGGATTTTGCCTTCCGCGTACCATCGCCTCTGTGACCCCCGCCTGCTGAAATTCATCTTCAGAGCGGGGGTGCCCATGCTTCTTGCCACGGTCATTTTGCTTTTTCAGTTTCCTGCGTTCGCGCCGCCGACAGCGGCGTCCGCAGGCTCCTCACGCCCGGTTCCCGCGGCATCCTCCGCGTCTGCCGCCAGTGCCAATTCTCGCGCCGTGGCAATCATTCCGCCTCCCACAGCGGCTCCGCCCACGCGCCCAAACCCTTCTCAACCCGGCGCGCCTTACACTTCCCCGGACAACCAGTTGCCTCGCGTCGCTTACCGCCCCATCAGCGCTGAACCGCCGGCGTTCTTCGCCGGCATGCCGAAGCTGTCCCCCGCACCCTTGAGCTTCACGTCCGGAGCAGCCACCGGCGCCCCAAGCCCCGTCACAGCGCTCGCCAAATCACATCCGGCGTCCTCGCAGCCTGCTGCCGCAACTTCCGTGCCGGCTCAGCCCTCGACCCCCTCCGCTCCCATCATTCTCACGCCGTCTCTGAAGAAGCTCACCGGCAAATCCTTGTCCAATTCCTATCTTCCGCCTCCTGCCGGCGCGTTCCGTCCGCCCTACGAGACCCCCGTCGAACACCGCCGCGTCTGGTTCGCCCTCACCGCCGCTGAACATAGCGCCGCCGCCTACGACGCCTGGTCCACGCGCTACGCCCTTTCCAATGGGCGCGTCGAAGCCGACCCGCTTATGCGTCCCTTTGCCGGCTCCAACGCCATTTATCCAGCCATTCAGGTCATCCCCATCGGACTCGATTTTCTCGCCCGCCGCTTCCAGTGCAGTTCCGGCTGGACGCGCCATATTTGGTGGCTCCCGCAATCCGCCGCTACGGTCACGTTTCTCTTCAGCGGCTCCTACAACGTCATTCATACCAACTAACTCGTACCCACACGGAACGCTCCGGCCTCCGGCAGCGATTCCTACTCCGCCTGCAGACGCGGTCTCATCGCCTCACCCAGATTGCGTTTTTCCTCCGTCGTAAGCGCCCGGCTTGCGCCTTTCGTCAACTCGCCCAGTTCCACCGGGCCAATCGCCACGCGCACCAGCCGCAGCGTTGCCATTCCAAGCGCTTCCAGCATCCGACGAATCTGCCGGTTTTTGCCTTCCTCCAGCGCAACTTCGATCCAGCAGTTCTTCTCGCCGGTTCGCAAAATCTTCGCGCTTTTGACCGCCAGAATTCCGCCATCCGCCACGCGCACCCCGTGTATCATTCGCTGCAATTCCGCCTCACTCAAAATCCGATCCACTTGCACGTGATAAACCTTCCGCAGATGCGTTTCCGGAGCTGTAATTCGCGCGGCCCATTCCGAATCATTCGTCAGCAGCAGCAATCCTTCGCTCGCCCTGTCCAGGCGTCCCACGGGAGCCACCCACGGCAGCTCCTGCGGCAAAAAATCGTAAACGATTCCGCGTCCCCTTTCATCCGACGCCGTGGTAACGATTCCGCGCGGCTTGTTCATCATCCAATAGATTTTCCGCGTCGCCCGCGCTGTTTTTCCGTCAATTTCAATTCGATCGCGTTCCAAATCGACCGGCGTTTCCGGATCTTTTCGCACTGCTCCATTCAGCCGCACACGCCCGGCGCGGATCAATGCCGCCGCCCCCGAACGAGAGCAGTAGCCCATCTTTGAAATCGCCCGCGCCAGCCCTACCCGCCGCGTAACATCCACTCCTCGCATCTCTCGTATCGGCAAATTACGTTTCCGCTGCACGTACACTCGCCTCCGCTCGGGCCCCAAGTCTACAATTTGACCTCGCCTTCATTCTCACGTTGCGCAGCGTGCATTTTTTTCATAGTACTCTTCCTGTGACCTCCGTCACTGCCTTCCCTTTTTTCAGCAGGTATGCTCTTTCGGGGCGTCCTGCTTATAAGGCTTGGGACATGGACGAAACACCCGCATACGCGCAGTTAAACGAAGATGAGCTTGAGCAAATCGAATCCGAATTCGGCCATCCTCTCTCGGCGGAACTGGCTCTTTGGTTCATCCGCAACCGCTCTAATCGCGAAGCCGTCGAACGCATGCTCCGCGCCGCCCACTCGCCGCAGCATTCCCCCGAGGGTGCACTTGAACATATGCCCTGTGCCGTAAACTCATCTGCGCAGCGTTCCGACGCTCGCGCGCCCCGGCGCAAAACTATCGACATCCGGTCGGCACGCAAAAACCATATTCGCCGCCAGAGAAAATGCGCTTGATTTAGAATCATGCCCAAATTGATTCTCCCATTCCTGCGTCCTATACTTGTCTGTTCATATGAACGAGCGCCATCGCTAACTTTTTTTCATCAGGAGATTTGCCATGCCCTCTGAACAGCCGGTCATTCTCAGCGCCGTCCGCACTCCCATGGGGAAATTCATGGGCGGACTCTCTGCGCTCACTGCGCCCGAGCTCGGTGCCAAAGTTGTCGCCGAAGCCGTCCGCCGCGCCGGCATTGACCCCAAATCCGTGGACGAATGCATCATGGGCAATGTCGTTCAGGCCGGCCTCGGACAAAATCCCGCGCGCCAGGCCGCGCTCAAAGGCGGCCTCGATTATCGCGTCGCCGCCATGACCATCAACAAAGTCTGCGGCTCCGGACTCAAATCCGTCGGCCTCGCCGCGCAAGCCGTCCTCACCGGCGAATCCGAAATCCTCGTCGCCGGCGGCATGGAGTCCATGTCCAATTGCCCCTATCTGCTCACCCAGGCGCGCACCGGCTATCGCCTCGGCAACGGCCAGCTCATCGATTCCATGATTCACGACGGCCTCTGGGAAGCCTACGAGGACTATCACATGGGCATCACCGCCGAGCTTGTCGCCGAAAAATACAAAATCTCCCGCCAGGAGCAGGATCAGTTCGCGCTCGAAAGCCATCAGAAAGCCGTCCGCGCCATGAAGTCCTGCTTCTTCGAATCGCAAATCGTCCCCGTCGAAATTCCGCAGAAAAAGGGCGAGCCCATCGTCATCCGCAAAGACGAAACGCCGCGCGAAGACACTTCGCTCGAAGCGCTCGGCAAACTTCGCCCCGCGTTCAAGAAAGACGGCACCGTCACCGCCGGCAACGCGCCCGGCACAAACGACGGCGCTGCGGCCGTGACCGTCACCAGCGAGCGCAACGCGCAGCGCCTCGGCAAGACGCCCATGGCGCGCATCGTCGCGCAGGCCGTCGGCGGCGTCGAACCCAAGTGGGTGATGATGGCGCCCGTCGAAGCCGTCAACAAGCTGCTCAAAAAAACCGGCTGGGACCGCGACAAAGACGTTGATCTCATCGAGCTCAACGAAGCCTTCGCCGTTCAGGCCATGGCCGTCACGCGCGAATTGAAGCTCAATCCCGAAAAAATCAACGTCAACGGCGGCGCGGTGGCGCTTGGCCATCCCATCGGCGCATCCGGGGCGCGCATTCTCGTCACGCTGCTTTTCGAGCTGCACCGCCGCAACTTGCGGCGCGGCATCGCCGCCCTCTGCCTCGGCGGCGGCAACGCCGTCGCCATGGCCGTCGAACGCATTTAGCACAACTCTGGGGAGTGCGCCCCGCGTTCCCCCGAGATTAAAAAGAATTCATTTTGAATTAAAGCTTCCAGACGCGCGTGCGCGTACATTTCGCCTTGTGGGAGCTGACGCGAGTCGCCCCGGCTCCAAAGTTCGGCAGCGGGGAGCTCCTGTGACCGAACGCGCGAGCGGGAAATTCTTCCTGACCGCAAGCGTTCGCTGTTTTTTGCCGCCGGCGCTTTCGCCAGGTCCCGGACGCGAAACGCCCTTCACGATTTTGCGTCTCATAAGTAGCAGCATTTGCGGTCTATTCCATTTACCGGAGGCCGAAAATGACTCTCACCCGCAGTACCTTCGTTCTTTCGCTTCTTCTGATTTGCCCAGCCCTGGCGGTCGCTCAATCCGCTCCCGGCTGCGGACCCTCCAATGTCACCTTCGACGTCAGCACCACCAAATCCCATCGCCCTTCGCCCACGCCTCAATCCGGCAAAGCCATCGTCTATTTTCTTCAGGACGACCTCAAATACAACTCCTACCCTCGTCCCACCACCCGCTTCGGCATTGACGGCTCCTGGGTCGGCGCCACTCACGCCAATTCCTATTTCTTCGTCTACGTTGACCCGGGCAAGCATCACCTCTGCGCCAATTGGCAGTCCGACGTCACGCCTTTTCAATTCGGCATACAGAAGCGTTCCACCTCCGCCACGAGCTTCACCGCCGAAGCCGGCAAAACCTACTATTTCCGCGCCCGTGACACGGTTTACACCGACGCCCACGGCAACTTCCTCTCCAACCCCTACGTGCAATTGTCGCGCGTGAATAGCGACGAGGCTCAAGCTATCCTCGGCTCATTTTCCTTCGCTTCGTCTCACAAAGATTGACGCCATGGAAAGGAGCATCGGAAAACCGCACTAAAGATGTGGAGTGGTTTTCAATCTGCGAATGACGTTCCCATGCGCAGATTTCTTCTCGCTGCTTCATCTCGCCGCGTTGTAAAATTCCCTGGATGTTCTGTCCTGTCTGCAAATACGAATTTCGCCGCGGCTTCACGCATTGCAACCAGTGCGACGCGGATCTCGTCGATTCGCTTCCTCCTGAGCCGGAACTCAACCATGCTGCGCCCATTCCAGAGGCTACTCTCGACCATCCTGTGCTCCTCTGGAGCGGCGCCGGCGCTGGCATTTTCTCCGCGCTCACCTCTGCTCTCGAAAACGCCGAAATCCCGTACAACAAAGAGGATCTCGATGCCCGCCTGATGTTCACCTCCCAGCACGGCAATCTGGAAATTTGGGTTCCTGCCGCCAATCTCGCCGAAGCGCAACCCATTCTCGATGCCGTTCTCGCCAATCCCCTCAACACCGATAGCCTCTCCGCTACCGCGCTTCCGCCGGAAGGCCTTTTCGATTCCGCTCTCGATGCCGAATCCGACGAAGACACCTATGATGTTCGCCGCCCAGGTGCCGGTCGCCCGCTTTATCCCGAAGACGCCACCGCCGTAGTCTGGTCCGGTACCGACCCCGCCGTCGCCGAAACGCTGAAAACCTGCCTTGCCGAAATCGGCATCGCCTGCTTCATCCATCGCCCGGACTCCGACGATGAATCCACCTCCGGTTCGCAATCGGTGTCGGCGGCTGGTTCCCATTCAAAGTCAGACGAATTCGCCGTCGGCGTCCTCCCCGAAGAGGAATCCCGCGCCGCACAGATTGTCCGCCAGGTCGTCTCCGCCGCCCCGCCGGAATAACTCCATCCAGCAAAGTGCGCCCGGCGCCTGAGAAGAACTTCGCTTGCCTCCCCCAGCCGCTCCTGCGCTCTTTCACTTTTTCGTTGACACTCGCTTCGCTTTGCCGTATATAGGAGCCTGAGCTGGGCATACCAGCCTAAACGAAGGCTTTAGGAGACGGGCCGCCAGTGCTGGCGGCTTTTCGCTTTTTATGCGCCAAAGGAATTCTAATCGCCACACCTATGAAAAATTAGAACTTCTCGTAAGTTATAGAAAACAAACAGTCGGACCCATTTCTAATCGCTACAGAAATGCACTTCGCGCGAGATATTGTGTCCGTTTTCGGACACCGGATTTTGCGCCTATAAAATGCAAACTCTTGACAGCGTTCGAGCAAATAAGGGCGAGCAGCTCGCCGGTTTCCGCCGCGCTCGCCGGCTACTCGAAGAAAGTTCACCGTGACCATTGACTCCATCAAAACGGTCGCCGTCCTCGGGGCCGGCACCATGGGCAACGGCATCGCCCACGTTTTCGCCAAATCCGGCTACAAAGTCGTGCTGCGCGACGTAGACCAGAAATATCTCGCGCGCGCGCTCGACACCATCGGCAAAAATCTCGACCGCGAAGTCAAAAAAGCGAAAATCACCGAAGCCGACAAGCCCGAAATTCTCAAACGCATTTTCTCCACCACCGATCTCAACGACCTCGCCGCCGCGGACGTGGCCATCGAAGCTGTGCCCGAGCAGCGCGAGTTGAAAGAGCGCGTGCTCAAGGAAGCGGACGCCGTTCTTCGCCCGGGCGTGATCCTCGCCAGCAACACCTCTTCGATTTCCATCACTGCGCTCGCCGCGAAAACTTCGCGCCCCGAAAATTTCATCGGCATGCATTTCATGAATCCGGTTCCCATGATGACGCTCGTCGAAGTCATTCGCGGCCTGCAAACCGGCGAGAACACTTTCGCGACCGTCATGGCGCTGTGCGAAAAGCTCGGCAAAAAGCCGGTCGCGGTGAACGACGCTCCCGGCTTCGTCTCCAATCGCGTTCTTATGCCTATGATTAACGAAGCCGCTTACGCCGTACTGGAGGGCGTCGCCACTCCCGAATCGGTGGACGCAGTGATGAAACTGGGCATGAACCATCCCATGGGCCCGCTCGAACTCGCCGATTTCATCGGCCTCGACGTTTGCGTGGACATTCTCAAAGTTTTGCACGACGGCCTCGGCGATCCCAAATACCGCGCCTGCCCGCTGCTCAAAAAATACGTCGCCGCCGGCTGGCTCGGCCGCAAATCCGGCCGCGGCTTCTACCAATACTGAATGCGCCGGCGTTGCCGCAGGGCGAAAATATTCTTTGCTTTTTGTTCGCCCTGTGGTATTTTGGCTGGGCATTCTAATTCTTGACAGGGCGTAACCAGAGACGTATAAGGCACTTTCTGGTAAACTGCCGCGCAAACCGCGGCAATCCATCCTGGGACGTCAACCGACGAGGTGAGCCAAATGGCGGATGAACGAGGCAAGATGCTGGAAGCGGCGGTGGCGCAAATCGAAAAGCAGTACGGCAAAGGCTCCATCATGCGGCTGGGTACCCGTGACGTGCTCGTGCCGGTAAGCGTGATTCCCACCGGCTCGATCTCGATTGACGCCGCGCTCGGCGTCGGCGGCTTGCCGCGCGGCCGCGTGATTGAAATTTACGGCCCGGAATCCGGCGGAAAAACCACGCTCACGCTGCACGTAATTGCCGAAGCGCAAAAAATGGGCGGCATCGCGGCGTTCATTGACGCCGAGCATGCGCTCGACCCTTCTTACGCGCGCAAACTCGGCGTAGACGTGGAGAATTTGCTCGTTTCGCAGCCGGACAACGGCGAGCAGGCGCTGGAAATCGCTGAGGCGCTGATTCGCTCGGGCGGCGTGGACGTCGTGGTGGTGGATTCGGTGGCCGCGCTGGTGCCCAAGGCGGAACTCGAAGGCGAAATGGGCGAGCCGCAAATGGGTTTGCAGGCGCGATTGATGTCGCAGGCGCTCCGAAAACTCACTGCCATTGTCTCGAAGTCCCGCACCTGCCTGATTTTCATCAATCAGATCCGTGAAAAAATCGGCGTGATGTTCGGCAATCCGGAAACCACCACCGGCGGCCGCGCGCTGAAATTTTATTCTTCGATTCGCCTGGACATTCGCCGCATCCAGTCCATCAAGGAAGGCGACCGCGTGACTGGCTCGCGCACCCGCGCGAAAGTGGTGAAAAACAAAGTGGCCGCGCCGTTCCGCGAAGCGGAATTCGACATTCTCTACGGCGAAGGCGTCTCGCGCGAAGGCGATCTGCTCGATCTGGGCGTGGCCCGCAATGTGCTGGAGAAAACCGGCACGTGGATTTCCTTCCATGGCGAGCGGTTGGGGCAGGGACGCGAAAACGCGCGCGTCTTTTTGAAGGAAAATGCGGATATTCGCGCCAAAATCGAATCCGCCCTGCGCAAAGAATTGGGCCTCGCGCCGGCTGCTGCGCCGGAAGAAGCGGCCAAAGCTGCTGCCGCGGCGGCCGGCGACGGCGCAAAGTCCGGCCCGCATGTTGTTCCCACCGGCAAAGCCAAATCCGCGCGCTAAGCACACGCAGGGTGAACGCCGCGGCGCGCATGCGCGCTTCCATCAGCGTGCAACTCTGGCTCGCTCCGCAGCGCGCCTTTAAGCGATCGCCGGAGCGTATTTTTCGCGGAGAATTTTCAGATGGTGCGCCACGTGGCCGGCAATGATGAAGGCCAGAGCGCGCACGGTGAACCGCTTGTCGCTGGCGATTCCGCTGCGCTCCCACGCCTCGGCGGGCAGATTCGCAAAGAGCGAAATCGTGGCCAGCCGGACGCGGCGAAACTCCTCAATATGCGCGGTCCAGGAAATTTTATCGGCTTCGGCGGCGGTTGCGGCGGCGTTTTGATCGTAACTGGGCAGCGGAGCGTCGAATCCGCGCGCGAACCAGAACACGCGAAAAGCGAAGGACCTTTCGGTATCGCTCAAATGATTGAGCACCTGACGAATGCTCCATTTTTCCGGAGCGTAGCGATAGAGGGATTTTTCCCCGGAAATTCGAGAGCACAGTGACGAGACTTCTTCGAGCTGCGATTCGATCGCGGCGAGTGCGTCATTGCCCGTGACCTGATTGATGTAGGTGAAATAATACGGCGCGGCTTCGCCTTCCTGCGGACGCCTGATGATTGCTGCGGTTGCCATTTTCCGGAGCCTCCATTGAAGTCTTAGATTTCACCGCTGAATGTGCCGTGCGTCAAGCGCGCCTTTTTCGCCCGCGTGCGTGCTCGCGTGGCGCCGGCGTGAAATTCAGTTGCATTGACTGGAATGCGCAGGAGAACTAGCATGGCGCGCATTCCACAGCGTTGAACGGCGCAAGTTACATGGAGAATACGAGCATGACGAATGGAAATTCGCGCGGCCGGGCGTTTGCCGCGGCCCTGGCGATTTATGCCGCGGCGATATTTTTCACCGCGATGCGCGCGCGCCCGCCTGCGCCCAAGCCGGCCAATGCGCCGGCGGACGAATTTTCCGCGATGCGCGCGAAAGCCGTCTTGCGGCAGTTTCTGGGAAACGGAGTTCCGCACCCGGTGGGAAGTGCGGCGAATGCGGCGGTGCGAGAGGCAATCGTCGCGCAGTTCACGAAAATAGGATACCAGCCGCGCGTAGAGGAAAGTTTCGCCTGCAACGAAACCGGCCGCTGCGCAGAGGTTGAAAATATTGTGGCGCAGCTCGACGGGCGCGAAGCGGCGCCGGCGGTGATGGTTGCGGCGCATTACGATTCCGTTCCGGCGGGGCCGGGAGCTTCGGACGATGGGGCGGGGATTGTTTCGGAGTTGGAAATTGCGCGGGCGCTGAAGGCGTCTCCCCGGTTACAGCACGCGGTGATTTTTCTGGCCGACGAAGGCGAGGAGGCGGGACTTTTGGGCGCGACCGCGTTTGTCGAAAATGATCCGCAAGCGAAAGATGTGCGCGCGGTGGTGAACATGGACAATCGCGGCACTTCGGGCGCGGCGACGATGTTCGAAACGGGCAGCGCAAACGAATGGGCGATACGGCTTTATGCGCGCGCCGTCGCTCGCCCGAATACGAATTCTCTTTCGTATACGGTTTACAAAAGCTTGCCGAATGACACGGATTTCACGGTCTTCAAACATGCCGGATATCAGGGGCTGAATTTCGCATTCATTGGCGGCGTGGCGCATTACCACACGCCGCTTGACGATGTCGCGAATGCAAGCGCGGCGAGCATGCAAAGCGAAGGCCAGGACGGACTGGAAGCGGCGCGGGCGCTGGCGAATTCGGACCTGAATTTCGGCGCGCCTGCGGAGGCGGTTTACGCGGACTTTTTCGGCTGGAAAACGATTTGGTGGCCGGCGCGGTGGACGGTGGGGCTGGCAGGGCTGGCTTTTGCGCTTTTGCTTCTGGAAATCGGGCTGCTCTTCCGGCGCGGGCGCATGCGCGCGAAAGAGTTTGCGCTGGGACTGGCAGCGTGGCCGCTGATTTTGATTTTGGGCGCGATTCTCGGAGCGGGGCTGGAATTTTTCCTGCGCGTGGCAGGTGCACTGGCTGCAAATTGGGCGGCGCATCCGTTGCCGATGCTGATTGCGGCGTGGGCGCTGGGATTCGGCGCGGTCGCGGCGGTGAGCGTCTGGCTGGGACGGCGCGCAGGATGCTGGGGATTGTGGAGCGGGATTTGGGCGTGGTGGGGAATGGTCGCGCTGGCGCTCGGAATTTTGGCTCCCGGGCTGAGTTTCGTGCTCGTGTTTGCGGCGCTGGCCGCCGGAATTTTCGGATTGGCCATAGCGGCGCCGAAACGCGCCGGAAGTGCCGGAGCGATTGCGGGAATCGTTCCCGCGGCGGCAGCCGCAGCGGTGGGAATTTCGCCAATTTGGTTTCTGTACCCAGCACTGGGTGGAGCGTTTCTAACAGGAATCGTTGTATGTGTGGCGCTAATCGCCACGCCGCTTGCGCCGCTGGCGGGCGCGGTTTCGGGAGCAAAGCGATGGGCGTTTCCCACGACGGCATTCGCCGTGGCGATCGTGGCGACCGCGGCGGCTCTTTTCGTGGCGCCGTTTTCGAAGGCGTCACCGGAAGGCATGAATATCGAATACGTGCAAGACGCGAGCACAGGCAGGTCGCAATGGCTGATTTACGCGAATGCGCGTCAACTGCCGCTGCGGCTACGGAGCATGCTCCCTTTTGCGCGAACGCAAAAACGAACTTTTCCGTGGGACGCCCGCAGGCCGTTTGCGGCTGCCGCGCCGGCGCTGAACTTACCCGCGCCGATGATGACCGTTCGGCAGGCCGCTGCGGCGCCGGGCGAATCGAATTACGACGTGCTGCTGAAGTCTGCGCGCGGCGCGCCGGTGATCGCGCTGGCGTTCGGGCCGGACGAGCATCCACGGTCGGTGATGATTAACGGGCAGGCTGTTCCGGAAATCAGCAAAAGGCTGCTGGGGTACACGCGCGGATGGAGAATTTACGAGGACGCGGACGCACCGGCACAAGGAATCGAAATGAAATTCACGATGCCCTCCGCGAAGCCCGCCTCCGCAATTCTTGTGGACGAGAGTTACGGCCTGCCGCCGCAGGGTATGATGCTGCGCGCCGCGCGGCCAAAGACGAGCACGCCGTTTCAAAGCGGCGACGTGACCGTGATTCGGCGCGAAGTGACATTCCGCCCGCAATAGTTCAGCAGGCCCGCCGGCGCGCATGTTTGCGGAGCCGAGCGCGGCTCGGCTAGAATGGCTCTTCTCGCGCAAGAGGAATCTTCATGTTTGCAGGCGGGAAAATTGACCGGGAAACATCAACACATCGCCTCCGCAATCGTGCAACGCGCGAAACCATGAGCGAGATACGGCTCGAAAACACGCTGACGCGGCGCAAAGAAGCGTTCACACCGCTGCACCCGGGGGAAGTGCGCATGTACACATGCGGGCCGACGGTTTACGACTACGCACACATTGGGAATTACCGGACGTTTGTTTTTCAGGATATTTTGCGGCGGTTTTTGCGCTCGCGCGGATTTCAGATGCGGCATGTGATGAATTTGACGGATGTGGACGACCGCATTATTCAAAACGCCGCGGAAAAAGGCGTCAGCATTTTCGACTACACGGCGAAATACATTGACGCCTTCCGCGAAGACATGGCGGCGCTGAATTGTCAGGCGCCGGAGCACCTGGTGCGCGCGACGGACCACATCGGCGACATGGTGAAGCTGATTCAGCGGCTGGAGGCGAAAGGGCTGACGTACCGCAGCGACGGTTCCATCTATTACCGCATCGCGAAGTTTCCGGCGTACGGAAAACTTTCCAAAGTGGATTTGGGAGGGATTCAAGCGGGAGCGCGCGTGGAAGTGGATCGCTACGAAAAAGCGGATGCACGCGATTTTGCGCTGTGGAAGGCGCCGAAGCCGGGAGAGCACTTTTGGGAAACGGCGATCGGCCCCGGCCGGCCGGGCTGGCACATCGAGTGTTCGGCGATGGCCATGAAGTATCTGGGAGAAACGCTGGACATTCACACCGGCGGCGTGGACCTGGAATTTCCGCACCACGAAAATGAAATCGCGCAGAGCGAAGCCGCGACGGGGCACGTGTTTGTGCGCTACTGGCTGCACGCCGAACACTTGATTATTGACGGCGAGAAAATGTCGAAATCGCTGGGGAACTTTTATACGCTGCGGGACTTGTTCAAAAATGGCCACAAGCCCTCGACGGTGCGGTACCTGCTTGCGTCGGTGCCTTACCGGCGGCAATTGAACTTCACAGGCGAGAGCATTCAGCAGGCGGCGAGTTCGGTGGAGCGTCTGCGGAATTTCGTGACGCGACTTCGGGAGGGAAACTTTCCGGAGGGCGGGACGCCGGCGATGAAGGCGCGCGCTGAAACAGCGATGGCGGATTTTGACGCGGGCCTCGCCGATGATTTGAATACCGCGGTGGCGCTGGCGGCGATTTTTGATCTGGTGCGCGACGTGAATACGGCGATTGACGCCGCACAGTTCCGGCGCGAGGATGCGCGGCACGCGCTTGCGGCGATGGAAAAGTTTGAGGAGATCTTCGCCGTTCTGAAGGACGATGATGCCGCGAAATTGCGCGCGCTGGGATTCGGCAGCGGCGCACAGGAGATCACGCCGGAGCAGATCGAATCACTCATCGCGCAGCGGCAGGAAGCCCGCAGGCAACGAAATTTCGAGCGCGCGGATGAAATCCGGCAAGAGCTTGCCGGACGTGGTATTCTTCTGGAAGACACCCGCGACGGCGGAGTGCGCTGGAAAAGAAAATGAGTTCGCAATTCGCACATTTGCTTTGCTGGAACAGCCTGCCCTCGCATCAGCGCCCCAGTCTCTTTGGCGTAGATTAAGTTCCCTTCCCTTCCCCACCGCAGAGCGGCGCTGCAATTTTGCGGCGCGAAATCAATTCATTCCGGGAGGAAGCGATGAAGAAAGCAAATGATTGGAAACTGCCGCGCGTGTCGGGCTCTCTGCCCGGGCCGAAGGCGAAGAAGCTGGTGGCGCTCGACAGCAAGTTCGTATCGCCGTCGTACACGCGGACCTATCCGCTGGTGGCGAAAACGGGACGCGGCGCGGTGATTGAGGATGTTGACGGCAACCGGTTTCTGGATTTTGCTGCGGGAATCGCGGTGGTGGCGACCGGGCACTGTCATCCGGAGGTTGTCGCTGCGATTCAGAAGCAGGCGGCGGAATTGATCCACATGTCCGGCACAGATTTCTATTACGAGAACATGGTTGAGCTCGCGGAAAAGCTCGCGGAAATCGCGCCGGGAAAAGATGAAAAGCGCGTCTACTTTGGGAATTCCGGGACCGAAGCGGTCGAAGCGGCGATGAAGCTGGCGCGGTATCACACGGGACGCGATAAATTCATCGCATTTTACGGATGCTTTCACGGGCGCACGCTGGGTTCGCTTTCGCTGACGGCGAGCAAAGCGGTGCAAAGGAAACGATTCGGGCCGCTGCTCGGCGGCGTGATTCATATGCCGTACCCGGATACGTATCGCGCGCTGGGACAGAATGCCGAAGAGTGCTCGAAGGAATGCCTGGACTTTCTGGAGAATCAGATTTTTCACCGGCTGGCGGATCCGTCGGACGTGGCGGCGATTTTTATTGAGCCGATTCAGGGCGAAGGCGGATACGTGCCTGCTCCGGCGGCATTTTTACGCGAACTACAGCGCATTTGCCGACGGCACGGAATTCTGCTGGTCGCCGACGAAGTGCAATGCGGAATGGGGCGCACCGGGAAATGGTGGGCGAGCGAACATGCGGGAATTGATCCGGATATTGTCTGCGTGGCAAAGGGAATCGCTTCGGGAATGCCGCTGGGCGCGATGATTGCACGCGCGGGCGTGATGGATTGGGAGCCGGGCGCGCACGCGTCCACGTTCGGCGGAAATCCGGTGTGCGTGGCGGCTTCGCTGGCGACGATTGAGCTGCTGGAAAGGAAATACATCGAGAACGCGCGCAAGATGGGCGACTTCATCCTGAAACAAATCGCGGAGTGGCCCGAGAAGTACCGCATTGTGGGAGACGTTCGCGGAAAAGGGCTGATGATCGGCGTGGAAATTGTGCAGGACCAGAAAACCAAAGAGCGAGCGCCGGCGCTGAGGAATAAGATCGTGGACCGGGCGTTTTTGAAAGGGATGCTGATTCTCGGAGCAGGGGAAAATACCATCCGGCTGGCGCCGCCGCTTGTCATTGACGAAGAACAGGCGGAATATGCTGTGCGCACGCTGGGCGCATGCATCGAAGAGGTGCAGCGTTCTCGGTAAGGCCCGGCACAGGCTCGGAGGATGATGCGCATTCTGGACGTCGGCTGCGGTTTGCGGAAGTATCCGGGTTCGATCGGCATTGATATGAACGCGAACACGGCAGCCGACGTGGTTTGCGATGTGGACCAGGGTGCGCTGCCGTTTGCCGACAACACGTTTGATCAAGTGCGCGCGGTGCACGTGATTGAGCACGTGGAAAATGTGATTCGGACGATGGAGGAATTTCACCGCGTCGTGCGCGGGGGCGGAACGATTCTTGTGGTAACGCCCCATTACACGGATTTCAGTTCGTTTTGCGATCCGACGCACCGCTGGCATCTCAACAGTTTTTCCTTCTGGTACTTTTATCCCGATGGACTGCATGGCGAGGCGTCGTGGTATACGCGGGCGCGCCTGAGGCAGAAACATTTGCGAGTGCGGCTGTTGCAGGTCTGGCGCTATTTGGGATTCGAATTTCTGGTGAATCATTCGCTGCGTTTTCGGAGGTTTTGGGAATTTTATTTGTGCTACGTGGTACGCGGGAAGGTGATGGAGTTTGAGCTGGAGGTACTGAAATAGTGGCGCTGGTTTCACGGGCGGTCTTTGGAATGTTGCAGCTGGCCTCGCGCCGCGGCCTGGCCGCTGCCAGGGCGGACGAGCCGGAAAAGGAACGCGCGAGGCGCAAAGGAATTGCAGGCGAGACGTACGCTTACTGGTATTTGCGGCGGCACGGATACGTTTTTGTGGCTCGCAACTACCGGGCTCCCGGCGACAAAGCGGAAATTGATCTCGCCGGATATGACGGGGGCGTACTGGCGTTCGTGGAAGTGAAAACGCGGAGCGGCACGGAGGAGCGTCCAGGACAGCCGGAGGACGCTGTGACGCCGGAGAAACGATTTCACATCGAGAGGATGGCGCGGCGGTTTCTGCTCGAACGAAGGCTTACGGGCGTTCCATGGCGTTTTGATATTGTGGCCATTGAAGCGCGCCCCGGGCGTGCGCCGGAAGTCCGGCTGCACAAAAACGCGTTTGCGGCAAAGCCGTAGCATTTTGCCCGCGCGGAATCCGGCTTTGGCGATTTCTCTGGACGGGCAGGATAAAATAGGAGGGTCATCGCTTTCTGAATCGTTTTTTTGTAAAGCACTTTTAGGGAGGAAAGGATTTGCCTGATCTACGCAAAGACCCCATTACCGGGAGGTGGGTGATTATCTCCACCGACCGCGGAAAAAGGCCCTCGGATTTTGTGCGCGAAAGCGTGCAGATGAAGGGCAGTTCGTTTTGTCCATTTTGTCCGGGAAATGAAAGCCGCACGCCGCCGGAGATTCTGGCATTCGGCAGAAACGGCAGCGGGCGCGATACGCCGGGATGGAGTGTGCGCGTGGTGCCGAATAAATTTCCGGCGCTGGGAATCGAAGGGAACCTCGACCGGCAAGGCGAGGGTTTGTTCGATCGCATGAACGGAATCGGCGCGCACGAAGTCATCATCGAGACTCCGGATCATCAGAGCACGCTGGCCTCGCTGGCGGAGAAATCCATCGAAGAAGTGCTTTGGGCGTACCGCGACCGCGTTCTGGACCTGAAAAATGACAAACGCTTCCGCTACATTTTGCTTTTCAAGAATCACGGCGAAGCTGCGGGAGCTTCTCTGGAGCACACGCATTCGCAATTGATCGCGCTGCCGATTGTTCCCAAGCGTGTGCGCGAGGAAGTGGACAACTCGAAGCGGTATTTCGACGTGAAGGAGCGGTGCATTTTCTGCGACGTAATCCGGCAGGAAAAAGAGGCGCGCACACGAGTGATTCTGGAAAATGAGCAGTTCATTGCGCTGGCGCCGTACGCGCCGCGCTTTCCGTTTGAGACGTGGATTTTGCCGCTGCAGCACAGCTCGGCGTTTGAGAACCAGCCCAGTCCGGTTTACGGCAGCCTGGCGAAGCTGATGCGCGACTTTTTTTCGCGGCTGGATGCGGTGCTGAACTGTCCGGCCTACAACTACGTTGTGCATACGTCGCCGATCGGCGAAGAAATCAACGATCATTACCACTGGCATCTGGAAGTGATGCCGAAACTCACGCGTGTTGCGGGATTCGAATGGGGAACGGGGTTTTACATTAATCCGACGCCGCCGGAAGAAGCCGCGCGATTTTTACGCGAAGCGCAGATTTAGCGCTCTGCAAGAGCTAGACGAGAACTTCGGGAACTTCCATTCTGCCGCCGCGAAAGGCGGATTCAAAGGCCGCGACCACCCTGGGATCAAAATCCGTGCCCGCCCCTTTCGAAATGATGTCGCGCGCTTCGAAGGGCGACATCGCCTTGCGATAGGGGCGATCGCTTACCAGAGCGTCATAGACGTCGGCGACGGAAATGATGCGCGCCTCGATGGGAATGTCCTCGCCCTTTGTGGCGTGATAGCCGGAACCGTCGAATTTATCGTGATGCGCGAGAATGATGGGCAGCACGCGGCGCAGCGTCCCGCCGACGGCAACCGGGCGGAGGGCTTCCACACCTCGCGGCAGATGTGCCTGCACCTCCGAGATTTCCTCTTCCGAGAGCCGCGCCGATTTGTAAAGAATGTTGCGGCTGACTTCCAGTTTACCGATGTCGTGGAGCAGCGCGGCGGCGCGGACATCTTCGATTTGCTCCTCCGGCAGTCCCAGTTCAGCGGCGAGCCGCGCGGAGTAGACCGAGACGCGATAAGAGTGGTTTTGCGTGTATTTATCGTTGGAGATAACCTGACAGAGAATCTGCAAGACGCCGAAATACGTTTCGCGGAGCTCGACCATTCCTTTCTCTTTCACTTCGTAAAGAGTGCCCATTGCATAGGCAGTGATGAGCAAGAAGCCGCCCCAGATGGAAACGTCGGCCCAGCCTATCAGATGGCGCAGAGCGATGCCCATCCCAGAGGCGAGGGCGACGGGATTCATTAAGTTCAGCCAGCAAACGATCAAAATCGAAGCGATCGCCGTCTGCACAGCGCGGGCGCGGCCGAAATAGTAGGCGGCGAAGAGTGTGGGCAGGTTGTAAAAAGTCAAGACCAGACGCTCGCCGGCAATAAAAAAATTAATCACCGCGGCGAAAGCGATGATGGAGAAAATCAGCCAGAGCTCCTTGTTAATCTCCAGAAGACGATTTAGGAAAGTCTTCTTCACGGCGAATCCTCCATTGGCAACGCTTGTCAGTCTCGTGGCCGCGTATTGAGCATAACAACGCTGCGGAAGTTTCCCGGCGATGACCAAATGATGTTTGCTCATCCGAATAACTGTACTGAGCCGAAGGGCGCCTGTACGAATGGACAGGTGGAATTTTGTTTTCGGCAACGGTTGAAGAGTAAGAGATCCGGGCGAGTTTACTGAGCGACTTTCCGAAACGCCGCCTGCCCATGGAAGGAAAAAATTGCCGTGACATGGTTGCGTGAAAGCAGATTGCTGCGCACCGAGGAATCTCAAATGTGTGGCTCACGCGCGGCAAATTGTTATACTGGAAGGGATCATCGGCGCGGTACCCAAGTGGTAAGGGAGAGGTCTGCAAAACCTTTATACGTGGGTTCGATTCCCACCCGCGCCTCCAAAGTTTGCTCGCCGAAGCGGTGATTTTTTGGGTTGCAAGCGGCCAGCCAGCAAGATTCGTAATTCCGCGCAGGGCGCGGCGGCAAAGCAGCAAAAATGCTGAGCCCTATGCCGGGCGAGCGGTTTTTTGCGGCGGATTGGCCGGCTCATTCGCGCGCATGCGAGCGAGCATTTGACGCATGGCGTCATTCATTCCCGGAGAGCGCCTTTCGCGCCAGGCCTCGTAGCGCTTGCAGTGCTCCTCGAGCTTTCCCCACGCATGCGGATTTTTGAACATGGCGCGCCATTCACCGGCGATGGGCCGGAGCGCTTCCCAGACAACCCATTGCTCGCCGGTGAGCTCGAAGAAAAATTCCTCGTCAATGAGTCCGCGGCTGACGATATTCGCCGCCATTTCCCAGTAACTGGCTACCTGCCGCAAATAGCCATTCTCCTTGCTTCCCGGAGGGCAAATCTTCATTACATCCTCCGCTTTCTGCGGATGGAAATTCGCGATGAACCAAGCGCGCGCCTCGCGCATGACCGGCTCGCGCCTCAATTCGTACAAACGAAGCAGCAGATTCGCCTGTTCGTGACTCACTTCTCCCATGAAAATTCCTCCCGAGCGATTTTCGACGCCGCCGGCGGCCCAAAAGGATTTCGACGTCGAACCAATTGGGGGCGGATTGCGTCATACTGAATACCGGAAAGCAAGTGAAGATTATATCATCCTAGCTCGAAAACTTTTCGCGGGTTGTCCTCGAAAGGAGCAGCGCAGATGCCAAGCGACAGGCGATTTTTTCTGAGAGCAATCGTACCGGCGACAGTGCTCGGCGCAGCGCGACTCGCTGCGACGCCGTCGTTGGCTTTCGGCCAACAGAGCACGAGCGCCACGGGCCGTCCGCTGCCTCCGCCGCAGATGACTCCGCCGCGCATGCAGCCTTCGCCGTTTCCAAAACCCACCATGGCGCAACTCAGGAAAAATCAGCGCGAAATCACCAAGGATGTGGACCAACTTTTTTTGCTCGCGCAGCAGTTGAAACGTCAGTCGGAAAAAAGCGATGCTTCCGAAGAGCTCTCCGTAGGGCTTATCGAAAAGACCAAGCAAATCGAAAAACTCGCGAAGAAAATCCGTGATCTGGCCACCTCGTAGCCGCTCAAGCGCGCTGGGAAGACAGGAGCTGCCCGCCGAACTCGCGAGCCGGCATGCTGCGATCGCGGGAGCAAAGGATTCGCACCGTGATAAGATATCTCAACGGGGATCGCGACCGGCGAAACACAGCGCGCCTGTAGCTCAGTTGGATTAGAGCGTGTGCCTCCGGAGCACAAGGTCAGGGGTTCGAGTCCCTTCAGGCGCGCCATCCTTGATATGCCTGCGCCCATGCGCACGTCACGGGCGTTTTCCTTTCCAATTTTGCCTGCTTGCGTGCATTTGACGCAGAACGCCGCTGCCTCGTATAGTTAGTGGTTTTACGTTCCAGCAACAAGGCTGCACCGCCGCGAGAATCCATCGGGGGGCCGCAGAACGCAACGGTAAATGGCTATCGAAATCCCAAAGGCATACGAACCGCAGGAAATCGAAAAACGCTGGGCGGAAACCTGGTTTGGCGAGCGGCCTTATCAGGCTCATGCGGACGCCACGGGTGAAGTTTTTTCCATCGTTCTGCCGCCGCCAAACGTCACCGGCTCGATTCACATCGGGCACATGCTGGAACACACGCAGATTGACATTCTGGTGCGCTGGCATCGCATGCGTGGATTCAAAACGCTCTGGCTTCCCGGCATAGACCACGCCGGCATCGCGACGCAGGTAGTTGTCGAGCGCCAGCTCGCGGCCGAGGGCCTGAGTCGCGAGCAGATGGGCCGCGAAGAATTCGAGCGGCGCGTCTGGCAGTGGAAGGCGGAGAGCGGCGGAAAAATCAAGAGCCAGATGATACGTCTGGGCGTTTCCTGCGACTGGACGCGCGAGCGGTTCACGCTGGACCCGCCGATGTACCGCGCGGTGATGGAAGCGTTTCTGAGGCTTTACCGCGAAGGATTGATTTATCGCGGTCGGTACATGATCAATTGGTGTCCGCGCTGCCAGACTGCACTGAGCGACCTTGAAACAACGCACGAGTCCCGCAACGGCCATCTTTGGTACATCCGTTATCCGGTGAAAGATTCGAACGAATTCATCCTGGTGGCGACCACGCGGCCGGAAACCCTTCTCGGAGACACGGCCATCGCCGTGCATCCGCAAGATGACCGATATGCGAAATTCGCCGGCAAAAAGGCAATTTTGCCGCTGATCAATCGTGAGATTCCGGTTATTTTCGACGACGCCGTGGACCGCGAATTCGGCACGGGGGCGGTGAAGGTCACTCCCGCGCACGACCCGGCCGATTTCGCGATGGCGCAGCGGCATAAGCTTTCCGAGATTGACGTGATGACCCCAGACGGGCACATCAGTGCAGCGGGAGGGCCCTATGCGGCAATGGAGCGATTCGCCGCACGCGAACGAATCGTTCAGGACCTGAAAGCGCACGGACTGCTCGAAAAGGTCACCGATTATCCACTCTCTCTCTCGATTTGCCAGCGCTGCAAAACCGTGCTCGAGCCGCGTCTTTCGGTGCAGTGGTTCTGCCAGATGCGCCCGCTCGCCAAGCCCGCCATAGAAGCTGTCGAAAACGGCCTGCTGCGGATTGTCCCGGAAAATCAAAAGAAAATCTTTTTGGACTGGCTCACAAACATCCGCGACTGGTGCATTTCGCGGCAGCTCTGGTGGGGCCATCGCATTCCCGTCTGGCACTGCGGAAAGTGCGGCGCGATGACGCCGGCGCGCGATTCGCGGGTGGAAGTCGTAAATGGCCACGCGCAAATCGCCAGCGTTCCCGAGAAATGCGAAAAGTGCGGCAGTGCCAAGCTGATCCAGGATCCCGACGTGCTCGACACGTGGTTCAGCTCCGGTCTGTGGCCCTTTTCGACGCTCGGCTGGCCGGACGACACGGAGGATTTGCGCGTCTTTTATCCGACGAGCCTGCTGATCAGCGGCTACGACATTTTGTTTTTCTGGGATGCGCGCATGGTGATGCTGGGCCTGCATCTGATGCGCGGCGAAACGCCGGCGGAACGAATTCCCTTCCGCCAGCTTTATCTGCACGGGATTGTGCGCGACCCGCACGGCATAAAAATGTCGAAGACGCGCGGCAATGTGGTGGATCCGCTCGAAATTATTGAAAAACACGGCACGGACGCGCTGCGCTTCGCGCTTTCCGTAATGGCCGCGCCGGGAACGGATATTGCGCTCAGCGAAGAGCGCATCGTCGGCTATCGCGCGTTCGCCAACAAAATTTGGAACGCAGGTCGTTTCCTGTTTTTCAATCTGGAAAAAGCGGAAGCTGCGGGGTTGAAGGTCGCCGAGCTGGCGGTGCCTCAGATTCGCGCGCAGGCGCCATATCCCGCGCTTGATTCCCTTCCGCATCGCTGGATTTTCTCGCGGCTGGCCGCAGTTACCGAGCAACTGAACAGCGCGCTCGCCGAATTTCGTTTCCATGAAGCGGCGCACGCGATTTATCACTTTTTTTGGGATGACTTCTGCGACTGGTACATCGAATGGGTGAAGCCGCAAATCGCCTCGGCCAGCCATGAAGACGCAATTCCCGCGTGGCGTAACCTGTTTGCGGTTTTCGAATATGCGTTGCGCCTGCTGCACCCATTCATGCCATTTATCACGGAGGAATTGTGGCACCGTCTGCCTCAGGCTGCTGGGGCGAAATCCATTTCGCTGGAAGCGTTCCCGCAGTACAGGCCTGACTGGGTCGATCACAGAGCTGTGCAGGAGATGGAACTGCTCCAGTCGGTAATAAAAGAGGCCAGAGATGTTCGTACCGAAATGGAGCTGGATCCAAAACTCAAGGTTCCGGCGACGCTTTCAATCGCGAATTCCTGGCATAGGCAGTTCGTGCAACGTAACTGCGATCCTGTAGCGCGATTCGCTGGCTTTTCGAGTCTATCGATCGTGTCTCAGCCTCTGAGGGCCACAACCCCACACTATCGATCGAAAGGCCTGTTCGAACTTCAAATCGATGGTGCCATTTCGATGGGGCCGGCGATGCGGAATGCTCGTCTTGAAAGAGAGGAGAAGCAAATTGAGGAACTGGCGAAGAATAACGCTGTCAAACGGACGCGACTTGCCGATAATGACTTCCGAAGTAAGGCTCCGCCCGACGTTGTCGCCGCCATGGAGAGTAAGCTGGCGCTTCAGAGAGAAGAAATTCTAAAGAGAAGAGAGCGCAATCCCAACTGGCAAGCGACTGCGGTGCGCCCCGACGGGCGCTGGGTCGCTATAATTCGAGGTGTCCCTGGAAGCCAGTTTGAAGGCAATTTCTATCTGTACGATGAGGACTGGACTCCTCAGCATCCGCTGGAGGACGGCATGCAAGCCTTTTCGGCTCAGGACATCCAATTCATGTTTGCGTCAGGCAGGCTCTCCTTGCTGCGCGGCGACATACCCGGATAAAGGACTCTTCTGCCCCTGTTTGCTAAAGCTCGAAGTCGATGAAAGAACACCACCAAGAGGGATGTGCGTCGTGGGTACGGTCGACCCGGTCCCGCGCTAGCTCTGTTCTCAAAACTAATGTTATATGGCAACAGGTAACCCTACTTCCGCAAAAGGGAGGCTGCATCGCATGAAGAAACTAGCGCGGACCGAGCGCCTGGTGTTCTCGGCGGTTGCCCTCGCGTGGACCGCACTCGTTCTTTGGATGACGCGCGGCTTGGATATGCACACGACTTTGGGGCTTATCCTCGCCGCTGTGATCGGATTCGAAGTACATGCGGATTACCAGCAGTTCCAGGAATGTTGCAGGGCTGCACGGTTTCGCAAAGCGCTCTGGAGGAAGATCTCCAACGACTCGGACCTGCACCCTGCATTCCAGAGCGAATGGGAGGACGATTCACCTTAGGTAAGCTGTTACCTTTAACCATGCCCCCGAAACCCCAATCGTATCTTCCCGGGCCGACGGACCGGCGCATTGACGCGCTGCTGGCACTGCTGGCGGAAAATCCCACGATCGTCATCAGCGGGGCAAGCATCGCGCGGGAAATCGGCGTAAAACGCCAGACGGTATGGAAGTGGATTGAAACGCTGCGCCGCTGCGGCGTGAAGGTCAAAGCTCATCCGCGAACCGGCTATCATATTGAGCGCGTTCCCGATGTGCTTGCGCCGCAGCTTATTTCCGGCCGGTTGCGCGGGATCTCGCTTGGCAAACGAATTCTCCATTTCTTTCAGACCGAATCCACCAACGATGTAGCCATGCGGCTGGGCGAGGACGGCGAGCCGCACGGCACAATCGTGATCGCCGAAAAACAGACTGCCGGCCGCGGCCGGGCCGGCCGCGCGTGGGTCTCGGAGGCTTCCGCCGGAATTTACGTCACCATTTTGCTACGACCGCCCATTTCGCCCCTGCACGCGCCGTCGCTTACCCTTGCCGCGGGACTCGCTGCGCGCGAAGCCATCGCCGAAGAATGTGGATTGCCCGCGGACATTCGCTGGCCTAACGACGTGATGCTGAATAGCAAAAAGGTCTGTGGAATACTGACCGAGATGCAAGCGGAGCCGGACCGCATTCATTTTGCCGTCGTAGGAATGGGGATCAACGTCAACCAGGCGAAGATGCCGCCCGAGCTTTGCCGAATCGCCACTTCCCTGCGCATCGAAACCGGGCGCACGCTTTCGCGCCTCGAACTGCTTGCGCGGTTGCTGCGGCGGCTCGACGACTATTACAATCAGTTTATTACCGAAGGCGCCGCGGGGATTCTGCGCCAATTTGCAGCGGTGTCGAGCTACGCCGAGGGGAAGCGCGTGCGCATTGATACAGGCAAAGAATCGTTCGTGGGTACGACCGCCGGACTGGAGCCTTCAGGAATTTTACGCGTGCGGCGTGAGGATGGCCGAATCGAACTGGTAATTACCGGCACGGTTTCCGAGGCGCAATGATGCTTCTGGCAATGGACGTGGGAAATACAAACACGGTGCTCGGTGTGTTTCGGGGCAAGGAACTCGTCGCGCACTGGCGCCTTACCACGGCGCGCGATCAAACCGTTGACGAATATGGCATTTTGACGCGACAGCTCTTCACCCTCGCGGGATTATCCGCCCGCGAAATTCGCGGCGTGATTATTGCCTCCGTGGTGCCATCTCTCAATCCCACGCTTCTGGAAATGGCCGGCCGCTATTTTGAGGCAAAGGCGCTCTTTGTGGAACCAGGAATCAAAACGGGCATGCCCGTTCATTATGATAATCCGCAGGAAGTCGGCGCCGATCGCATCGCGAATGGCGTGGCGGCGTTTGCCAAATATGGCGGCCCGTGTGTCGTTGTGGATTTCGGCACCGCCATCAATTTCGACGTGGTTTCGAAACGCGGCGAATATCTCGGCGGCGTGCTCGCACCGGGAATGGGTATTTCCGCTGATGCCCTTTTTGCCCGCGCGGCGCGCCTGTTTCGCGTCGAAATTCGCGATCCCGGCAAAATTATCGGCACAAACACCGCTGCCTCAATGCAAGCCGGCCTCTATTACGGATTCACGGCGCTTGTGGACGGCATCCTCGACCGCATTAAAGGCGAACTGGGCTCCGAAACGCGCGTCATCGCCACCGGCGGCCAGGCGGCGCTGATCGCCGGCGGGTCACGCCACATCGAGACCGTCGATGAGCACTTGACGCTCGCTGGTTTGCAAATCCTTTGGGAGCGCAATTCTGCTGAACCCTCGGTTCGCCGCGGCGATGCACACGAGGGGCGCGAGAGCGAAACTCTGCGGCGAAGGACGACCGAACGAAGACCCTCCCGTCCGTAGCAAATCGCCAATGACCGCGCTGAATTATTTTAATTATTTCACCGAAGTCGAAGAGTATTTCTGGCGAAAACGCGGCGCGCATCTGCTGGTTTCGCCCCTGGACTGGGCCATCGTAGAGACCTGGCAGAAATCGCAAATTCCCATCGAAGCTGTGCTTCGCGGCATTGATCGCGCGTTCGAAAGTTACGCGCGCTCGCGCCGAGGCGCAGGCGGCCGGCCATTAAAAAGTCTGGCCTATTGCGTGGACGCGGTGCTCGCGACGGCCGGCGAAATGCAAGAAAGCATCGCAGGCGCGGGTCCTCGCACTTCGAGCCGAGATTCAGAACGCCAGCCGTTTTCACGCGATGAACTGCGCGCCTTTTTGAATGACCGTCGAGAGAAGCTGCTCGCACTGGCGGAGAAACAAGGTTTCTCGCCAAATCCTGCCGCACAGCCAGTGAGGAGCGTGGCCCAAGGAATTGCCCGTATGGAAGGGCTTCTCGATTCGCCGGCGAATCTCGACCTCGAGGATTTCGAGCGCCGCCTCACCATCCTGGAGGAAAAGCTTTTCGCGGCGTTGCATTCCGCCGCCGATGAAGAGGCCCTGCTGCGCATGCGCCGCGAAATGGATCGTGCGCTGGCACCCTACCGGCGCAAAATGTCCGCTGAGCAGCTCACACTCGTCGAGCGTCAGTACATTCGGAAAGGCGTTTTCGAGGTTTTCGGCATGCCGCGCCTGAGCCTCTACTATCTGAAATAATCACGCACCAGACTGCCGCGGATGAGAGCAACCGTCGAAAAGCTGATTTATGGCGGCGAAGGAATCGCGCACGAGAGCGCAGAAACGATCTTTGTGCCTTTCGTTCTCGGCGGCGAACAGGCTGAAATCCAAATCGTCGAACGCACCAAGAAATTCGCGCGCGGTCGCATTACGCGCCTGTTAAGCGCGTCGCCCGAGCGCGTCCAACCTCACTGTCCTCATTTTGGGATTTGCGGCGGATGCGATTACCAGCATGCCGGCTACGCGAAGCAACTGAGGATCAAAGAAGCAATTCTGCGCGACACACTGCAGCGTCTCGGCCGGATTGCCTGGTCCGGCCCTATCGTGGTTCACGGTTCGCCGCCATGGGAGTATCGGAATCGCGCGCAATGGAAAATCCGGCCGGTGGAAAAGCAAGGGGCGGGAAGCGGCCGCGCCGGCAGCACAATCGGCTATTTTCGCGCGCGCTCTTCCACATTGTGTTCCGTCCATACCTGCTCAATCATCTCACCCAAGCTGCTTGGAACGCTCGCCGTCTTGCGCGAAGCTCTTGCCAGTGGAGATTTGCCTCCGTCACTCAGCGAAATCGAAGCGTTCGCATCCGACGACGACAACGCGCTGCTGCTGAACATCACCTGCGCATTGCCGGCGCGCCTGCGCGAACAACTGCTGGAGAAAGCTGCGACACTGATTCCCGCCGCAAAGAGCATTCTCGTCCAAGACAGCTCTACGGGACAGATGTCTTTGCGCGGGCCCGGATTCATCCACTACAACGCGTTGCAGCGAGCGTTCCGCGTCGCCCATCTTTCGTTTTTCCAGGTTAACCGTTTCTTGCTCGAGGAATTAGCCGCCACGGCTGCACGCCTTGCAGGTGCGGGCGAGCTGGCTTTTGATCTGTACGCGGGGGTCGGACTCTTGAGCGTTCTGCTGGCCGATAATTTTTCGCGTGTGGTCGCCGTTGAATCCAACCCCGTCGCTGCCCGCGATCTGGAGCTAAATGCCGCCCAAGCAGTTACCCCTGCAGAAAATGTTTCCGTCCACAATCAAACGGCACAATTTTTCTTCGAGCGGCGCAAACGTGACCGAAACGTCAAACACCCGGACGCCATCGTTCTCGACCCGCCGCGAGCCGGCCTCGAACGGGCCGTCGCCGAACTTGTGGCCGACGCCCATCCGCGCCGAATCGTCTATGTCTCGTGCGATCCGGCCACGCTGGCGCGCGATCTCGCCAAATTAAAGCCGCTGGAGTATACTCTCCAGGAAATTCACCTGTTCGATATGTTTCCACAGACTTACCACATCGAATCGGTGGTTCTCCTGGAACGTGCTGCGTGAAGCTTCCGGCACTGTGGATATTTCTCGCCTTCGCGTCAGGAGTCCTCGCCAGCCGCGCCGTTCCCGGCCCTACGATCTTCTGGCTCGCGGCTTCTCTCTGCGCCGTCCTCGCCGGTATCTGCGTCGTCCTGTTTTCAAAGCAAATGAGCATTGCTGCAGCACTTGCGCTCGCTGCGTGGTTTTCCTTGGGGAATCTCGGCGCACAGCTAGAAGGTCGCGACGTTCCGTCCAACGACGTCGCACGCCTTATTGCCGAAAGGCAACTCGACATCAGCGAGCCGCTGCGCTGGTTTGGACGCCTGCGCGACGACCCCGAGGTCACGCCACTTGGCTGGCGTTACCTTCTGGACCTTCAGGGCGTGGAAAAATTGGGCCGCGTTTTGCCCGTGACCGGCGGGTTGCGGCTTACCTACTATCGCAACCGCGAAGGAGAGCTTCCTCCCCAATTGCGCGCGGGAGACGCCGTTGAAGCGCTCTGCCGCCCTCACATTCCGCGCAATTATCTGGATCCCGGCGCATTCGATGAGCGCGGATACCTGCTCCGGCAGCACATCGATTTGCTCGGCTCGCTCCGCAGCGCGGACCTTCTTCGCATAACGTCCACTTCGCCGGTCTCGCTGGCCGAGCATTTGGCGCGCGTGCGCGGCGCTCTCTTGGCCAGAATTGGTCAGCTTTATCAGACGGAGCCCCAACGCATCGCCGTCCTGCGCGCGATGCTCCTTGGCGATCGTAATTTTGTGAATTCCGACCTGGCCGAAGCTTTCCAGAAAACGGCCGCGTTTCACGTTCTGGTGCTTGCGGGACTGCACGTGGCCGCGCTGGCCGTTTTTTTTCTCTGGTTCGCACGCATTCTTCGCCTTCCACTGTGCGTCGCCACGGCGCTCACGATTTTTGCACTTGCCGCCTATGTGGAAGTCGTCGAGCAGCGCCCTCCTATTTTTCGCGCTGCCCTGATGACTGCGATATTTTTATGCGCGCGCCTGTTCTTCCGCAAAGTCGCGCTGGTAAATACCGTGTCTCTCGCCGGACTCATCCTGCTCGTCGCGCGCCCCAGCGAGCTTTTCGATTCAAGCTATCAGTTGTCCTTCCTCGCCGCGGGAGTGATTGCGGGTCTGGCGATTCCATGGATTGACCGCAGCAGCGCCCCCTATCGCCGCGCCATCGAGCATCTCGGCGACGTCACGCGCGACCGCATTCATGCGCCGCGTGCGACCCAGTTCCGGCTGGACGCGCGCGCCGTTGCAAACGCGCTCGCCAAACAACTACCCGCGCGTTTTGCCCTGCACGCCCGCTATTTCGTTTGCGCGCCCATTCGCGTCGGATTGCGGGTGTGGGACCTCTTCATTCTTTCTTTGTGCATTCAGCTCGGAATGCTGCCGCTTCTAGCCGCCGATTTCCACCGCGTCAGCCTTTCGGGACCAGCCGCCAACGTTTTTGCCGTGCCGCTCACCGGCATCATCGTGCCTCTGGGATTTGCCATGCTGGCCGTGAGCTACTTGTCCCGCGCGCTTGGCGCGTTTTTGGCCAAAATTGAAGGCCTGCTCGTCAGCGCGCTGCTCGAAACGATTCGCTGGTTCAGCAATTTGCCGCGAGCCTCCTGGAGAATTCCCGGCCCGCCCGCCTGGCTGCTGATTGCTTTCCTGGCAGCTCTTATTTTTCTGGCGGCCGCGGCCTGGCTGCAGGCTCAGAAGCACAGGGCATCGCCGTCGCATTTTCCCACGCCAAAAGTATCGCGCATCGAGCAAATCGGCGTTCTCGCCATTGTGCCGCTCGCGGTGCTGGTTGCCATTCATCCTTTCCCTCCCTCTCTGCCCGCGGGAAAGCTCGAAGCCACTGTGCTCGACGTGGGTCAGGGCGATTCGATTTTCGTCGCATTTCCAGACCGGCAAACGATGCTCATCGACGGCGGGGGTGCAGCCGGCGCTTTCCACATCGCGGGTTATCACACTGGCTTTGATGTTGGCGAAGAAGTGGTGTCGCCCTTTTTGTGGTCGCTCGGAATCCAGCGGCTCAGCGTGGTGCTGCTCACGCACGCGCATCACGACCACATTGACGGCCTTCGCGCCGTGCTGAACAATTTTCATGTCGGCCAGCTTTGGGTCGGACGTGACGAGAACTCCCGCGCGTACCGCGATCTGCTCGCCGAAGCCCGGGCGCATCACGTCAAAATTGTCCATCAGCTCCAAGGCGACCGCTTCAACTGGCAAGGCACGTACGGCGAAATTCTGTGGCCTCCATCGGACGATGAGGCCCCCGCTCCCGCGAATAACGACTCGGTCGTCCTGCGCATCGGCTTTGGCGCGGTTCACTTTCTTCTTCCGGGTGACGCCGAGCGCGAAGTCGAGTACGCGCTCTTACGCGAGCACGAACCTCTGCAGTCGCAATTCCTGAAAGTTCCGCATCACGGCAGCAAAACTTCTTCCACGGAGCAATTTCTAAAAAAGGTGAATCCGCACGTCGCGGTCATCTCTGTCGGTGCGCACAATCCCTATGGCCAGCCCAACCCGGCGACCGTGCAGCGTTATTTGAAACTCGGCGTGCAGCTTTTCGAAACGGAGCGCAACGGCGCTGTCACCATGCTCACCGACGGGCGTACCGTCTCGGTCCATCCTCTTGTGGAAAATTAAAACACAATTGAGGAACTGCTCTATTCGGACTCTTTTTCTGTGGAATCCTGCGAATTCTCTATTTCAATGCCTTCGTTGCTGCGCACATAGTCGGCGATAATCCGCCGGGCGTCATCCGCCTGCGACGCCGGCACGATGACATCGGCGTCGCGGAATGCATCTCCCGACTCGCCCATCGGAAACGGATCGCTGGTTCCGGAGCCCGGCGAATAAATTCCCGCGCTCTGCAATAATCCCCGGATAACCATGGCTTCCACTGCGGAACCCGCCGTGTGAACCACAACCGGTCTTTCATTCCTGTGCTTCGAGTCCAATTGCACCCCGCAAATTCCCGTCCGGCATGTCGCTACTGTAATGCAACTCGCCGCCGCAGGCCAGCATTCATTCCGCCTGAGTTCCTACCGCAGCCACAGCATTCGGGCGCATAAAATTGCAATGCCGACCCCGAAACCGATTGCCGCTTCGTATTCGCGATTGCGCCGGTAAAGTTCACCGCAAAACTTCGCCCCCGCGCAGCCGGCATCACAACGCGCCGGCTTCCGCGCAGGCCAGAAAAGCGGAACCGTGGATGCGTACTCCGAAAATTTCTCGCCGTAATGCGCGCGCAATTCCGATTCTTCCCGCTTCATCACCGCCGGATAGAACGCCGCGATGTACGCGGCAACGACGATTCCTGACCACAGCGAACCGCCCGCAACCATGAATCCCGCCGCCAAAATCACGCTGCCGAAGTAAAGCGGATTGCGCGTATAGGCATACGGCCCTGTCGTCGCCAGCGCCTGATGCTTTCGCAGGTGTCCCGCCGCCCACGCGCGGATCGCCAGCCCCGCCGCTCCGACGACTGCGCCAATTGCCAGCAGCAGAGGCGTCGGACGCGCCAACACCAAATAAATCAGAGCGACGGGATAGCCGATACGCACACGCCATCGCATCCAAAAATTGCTCGCGGCCTTCATCGGCATGGCGACAAGCGGCGCTCCACCGCTTCCATCACGTCTTCCACGGTAATCGCCAGCATGGAGCGCGCCGGGCTTTTCCCGCGCTTGTACGTGGTCTCGTCGGCCGCAGCCTTTCTGATCACCACGTCATCGCGTGAATACGGGCCATTTCGCAGCGGATCGGTCGGACCGTAGAGTCCAACGACTGGCGTACCCAGAGCGGAAGCGAGATGCAACGGCCCCGTATCCGCGCCGACAAAAAGCTTTGCACCTCGAAGCAAAGGCAGGAGCTGGCGCAAGTTAAATTGCCGCACGACTGGCTCAGAATTGCCCGCCGCTCGCCGCACCGTTTCCGCAAGCGCCATCTCGCCCGGGCTGAAGCTCACTACGCCGGCCCATCCATATTTCTGGGCCATCGCTTCGTGCAGCCTTCCATACCTTTCTGCCGGCCAGCATTTTGAGCCCCATCCTCCGCCCGGAGACATCACGAAGTACTCGCGCACGCCGTCTTCGTCGAGAATTTTTCTTACCTCCGCCGCCGCTTCGCACGAGACGCGCAAAGGAAAGCAGACTGGCGTCGCCTTTGCGCCAATGCTCTCCGCCAGTTCCAGGTTGTGCTCAATTTTATGCGCTCGTTGCGGACTGATGCGTTTCGTATAAAAAAAAGCCGCTCCGGGCTCGCGGGAATACGTCGAATCGAATCCCGCGCGCTCCCGAGCGCCCGAAAGCCATCCGAAAATTGCCGAGCGGTACAGCGATTGAAAATCCACGGCAACCGAATATCGCGCGCGCCGCAATTCACCAATCGCGCCCATCACGTTTGATGCCGACCCGCGGTTGACCGCCACGATTCTGTTCACATCGGGATTGCCTTCGACAATCGGCGTCCACTTTTCGTCCAGAAGCCAGTCAATTTGGCCGCCGGGAAAAGATTCTCGCAGAGCGTGCACCGCAGGAAGCGTGTGGACAATATCACCCAGCGCACCCATTCGCAAAATAAGGAACCGCGGCTCAGGCATGATTCGATTGCCGAATGCGCTCAATCAGAACCCGCGTGGAATGCCCTTTCGGATCCCCTACGATCGCCACGCGAATGCCGAGCCGCGCCGACTCTTCGCGCTCCGGCACGGTTTCCACCGTATAATCCGTTCCCTTCGCATGAACATCGGGCCGCAGTTCCTCGAGCAGAGCGCGCACATCCGGCTCGTCAAAAATCACCACGTAATCCACCACGTCGAGCGCCGCGACCAGCTCCGCGCGGTCCAAATCCCGCAAAATCGGCCGTCCCGGCCCTTTCAATTTCGCCGCGCTGGCATCCGAATTGACACCGACAATCAAAACGTCCCCTTGCTCGCGCGCGGCCTTCAAATACCGGACATGCCCCGCGTGCAAAACGTCAAAACAGCCGTTGGCCAGCACGATGGTCTCATGCCTGGCGCGATGTTCCTCGACCCTCTCTCGCGCTGCGGCCCGCCCCACGATTTTTGCGCGCGCGTTCACACCTTCGCGCTCGCTTCGTTTCGCACCGCCGCCTCAAGCTCGGCGCGCGAAATCGCGGCCGTGCCCCGCTTCATGACCACAATCCCTCCCGCAAAGTTGCTCAGGTGCGCTGCTTCCAAAAAAGAGGCGCCCGCGGCAAGCGCCAGCGTAAACACGGCCATCACCGTATCCCCCGCCCCGGTGACATCCACTGCATCCAGCCCGCCGAACGCCGCAATTTTCTGCGGCGGCTTCCCGCGCTCAAATACCACCATTCCATCCCTGCCCCGCGTCACCAGCAGAGCCCGCAGCCGCAGCATCCGAAGCGTGCGTTCTCCCAGTATTTCAAGCTGCTCTTCATCCTTTCCGATTTGCGTATGAAACAGCGACTCCAGCTCCGGTTCGTTCGGCGTAGCCGCGGTGATCTTCGCGCCGCGATAATCGAGCAAGCGGTAGCGTGAATCGAGCGTCAGGATTTTCGCGCGCAGCCGCTTGACAAGCGCCGGTGCCACGGAACCTGCGCCGTAATCGGAAACCATCACTCCGTCCGACCGCGCCGCCCACGATTGCGCCTTTGCGCTGATCCGCCTGGTCACGCTCTCGTCCAGCCTTTTTCCCGCCTCGCGATCCACCCGCAGCACCTGTTGCCGCGCCGTGTGCGACCATCGCGCCAGAAATCGTGTTTTCGTCGTCGTAACCCAGTTTCGCACGCGGATCATTCCGCCGGCCTCCACGCCTTTCTCGCGGAAATATTCGACCAGCGCCGAGCCCGCGGCATCATCGCCGACTGCGCCCACCGGCAGCACGCGCGCGCCAAGAGACAGCACGTTGTTTGCGGCGTTCGCCCCGCCGCCGGGCACAATTTCCGTGCTCTGATGCCGCAAAATCAGCACCGGAGCTTCGCGTGAAACTCGCGAAATCTCTCCGGTGACGTACTCGTCCACCACAAAATCGCCCAACACCGTTATCGTCAGTCGCGGAAACGATGCAACCAGGTCGAGTAATCGCGACAGATCCGGCGCAGCCGCATGCGCCTTTCGCGCGCGCCCGCTTTTCATCGCGCAAATTTCCGTAGAATCACGTCCACCGCCGCCGGCAGATTCTCCGCCACGAAATCGGGCTGCCGCGGCCATCGCTGCCGGTTCCATTCGTATTCGCCGCGCCCGTATCCCGAAAGCACCAGAATTCCCGTGCAGCCCGCGCCCTGCGCCATTTGGATGTCATCGTACCGATCGCTGACCAGCGCCGAACCGTGCAACTCCAGGTTGTGCTCCTTCGCCGCCGCTTCCAGCATCCCCGGAAGCGGCTTTCGGCAAACGCAATTGTCGTCGCGAATGTGCGGGCAGTAATAAATTCCGTCCACATGCGCGCCCGCGCGCGCCAGTTCAGCGCGCATTTTTGCGTGAATCTCGTGAATCAGCGACTCTGGAAAGAATCCCCGCGCTACGCCCGACTGGTTCGTCACCACAATCACCGGAAGCCCGCTCTCATTCAGCCGTCGGATCGCCGGACCCGCGAAAGGATACACGACGAACCGGCTCAAATGATTCGCATAGCCCATTTCCTCCGCGATCGTGCCGTCGCGATCAAGAAAAACCGCCGGACGCCTTTTCCGCTCAGGCAAGAACCCGCCTCTCCATCCATTTTGCCGCCGCGCGGCGCACCTCTTCCACCGAAACGCGCTCCATGCAGCGGTGATCAATCGGACATTCGCGCAAAAAACAGGGGCTGCAGGCCACCGGATGACGCACCAGCTCTCGCTTCGCAATCAGCGGCGACGTCCCCTCGGGATCCGTTGATCCGAAAACCGCAACCACCGCCACTCCCACTGCCGCGGCCACGTGCATCGCGCCCGAATCATTTCCCAAAAATAAATTGCACCGCGAAAAAAGCGCCGGCAGCTCCTGCATGTTCGTCTCGCCCGCCACGCTCATCGCGCGATGCCGCATCTGGCCGGCAATTTTTCCGCAAATTTCAACTTCAGAACTCGTGCCGAAAAGTATCACATCCGCGCCGAATTCATCAATCAACGCATCCGCAACTTTCGCGAACCTTTCCGGCATCCAGCGTTTCGCCGAACCATAAGCCGCGCCCGGCGCCAGCGCGATTCGCGCCGCCCCGGCCCGCGAGCCCGCTCTTTGCAAACGCGCTTCCGCCCGCTCTGCGTTCTCCGGCAAAACGCGCAGCGACGCGCGCATATTTTCCGGCAGGCGCTCCAGCCATCCCGCACGCCGCAGCAATTCCAGGTAGTAATACGCTTCATGCGCGGGAATTTCGCCCCTTTTGGGCGCGCGAATCGCATTTGTCAGCAGCCGGCCGCGCTGGTCCCGCGCATAACCGATTCGCTGCGGAATCCTTGCGCGCCACGCAAGCCACGCCGCCGAAAAGGCATTCGGCAGAAGCACCGCGCAATCCCATCGTTCTTCGCGAAGTTTTCGCGCATGCCGCTCCGCCGCAAGCAGGCTCGCCTTCGGGCCGGCGAGCAACATCACGCGATTTGCGAACGCCTGCTCCGCATACAATTCCGCCACCGAACGCCGCGCCAAAATTGCGATTTCCGCTTCCGGCCATCGCTCGCGAATCGCCCACAAAGCGGGAAGGGACATAATCGCGTCGCCCACCCAGTTCGTCGCCCGCACCAGAATCTTCATCGCCTGCTTCCGAGTTCTTTTTTGCGAATCCGCTCCCCAATCGCGCGCCAAAGCCCGGCTTCGTCGTCGAATTGCAGCGCAATCTTGCAGAAAAACACCGGCAGCGGAAGTTCCAGATCGAATGGCAAGTCGTAGATGTCCTTTTCCGTGCAAAGCAGCGCGTCCGCAGCCGCGCGACTCGCCTCCGTGCAGAGTGAAATCATTTCCGGCGGCGTGTAACGGTGATGGTCACGAAAGAAATGATGTCCGGCCACCGTGAGATCCCATCTTTTCAGATCGGCCAAAAATCCGTGCGGGTTGCCGATTCCGCAAAACACGAAGAAGCGCCGGCCCGGAATTCGAAGTGCGGAAACCTCCCCGCCGCCCAATGGCTCAATGCGCAGCAGCCGTGTCTGCGAAAAATAGATCGGCGCCGCGGAATATTGTCGCAGCTCCGCTTCAATCCCTCGCGCCTTCTCCACGCGATGGATCACAAAAATATCCGCGCGTTGCAGCGCGCTCACCGGCTCGCGCAGCCGCCCCGAAGGCAACACCCTTCCCCCGCCAAAGGGATTCGTTCCGTCAATCATCACAATGTCCACATCGCGCGCCAGCCGCAAATGTTGGAACCCGTCATCCAAAATAAACGTGTTGAACCCGCGTGATTCCAGCTCCCTGCCCTTCTCAAACCGGTTCGCTCCAGCGCCGAATGCCGCGCGCTCGCCTAACCTTTCACTCAGCAGCGCAATCTCGTCGTTCCAGCCCTCCCGCACACCGCTGCGTGAAATCGCGCCCGACCCGCTTCCCAACGGCCGGTAGCCCCGCGCGAGCACAGCCACCTTCTTGCCGCTTTCCGCGAATTTTTCCGCGAGCCACGCCACCATCGGCGTTTTCCCCGTCCCGCCTACCGTGACGTTTCCGACGCTCACCACCGCGCCTTGCAGCTCCTTTTGCCGGAAGAACCCCGCACGGTACGCCCACGCGCGAAAACGCGCTCCGGCGCCGTACACCGCCGAAAACGGCCACAACAGCGTCTCCCCGAACGTCACGAAGCTCCTCGCTGCGTTCCAAAAATGTCCGCGATTCTTTCCACCGTACGCGCCGTAGCTCCCCGATTCACTTGCACGAGCGCCTGCGCCGCTTTTCCCATCTGCCTCCGTCGCGCGTCATCACCGATCAGCTCACACCACACTTTGCCCAGATGCTCGCCGCTCCCCACCTGAATCCCCGCTCCCGCACTCAAGAATCGCGCTGCCATCTCTCGAAAATTTTCCATCGAAGGCCCGAACACCGGCGCCTTGCCAAACCACGCCGGCTCCAAAATATTGTGCCCGCCGGAGCGAACAAGCGACCCGCCGACAAACACCGCATCCGCCGGCTCGTACAATCCGGCAAGTTCCCCAATCGAATCCAGCACTACCACGTCGCAATTTTCATCCAACGGAGCATCCATTTTTATGCCGCTGCGCCGCAGCGTTCGCCAGCCATTCTGCTCGGCGATCTGTGCCGCCGCGGCAAAACGCTCCGGCTTCCTCGGCGCCAGCACCAGCAACGCGCGCCGCCACCGCCGCTGCACAAAATCAAACGCCGCCAGCACCGCATCCTCTTCACCTGCAACCACGCTGCCCGACACCACCACCGGCCAGCGCTCCTGCCCGGCAATTTGCTTCGCCAGCCACTCGCCGAACGCCGACTGCCGCGGCGGCTCCAAATCGTATTTCAGGTTTCCGGTCACGCTGATTCGATTCTCCGGCGCTCCCATTTCCTTCAGCCGCCGCGCATCCTCGGCGCTCTGCGCCAAAAATAAATCCGCATTGTGCAGGACGCGCTGGAAAAATCCGCCGATAAACGGCGCAAACCGCCGCAAGCGCGCATACGACCGTTCCGAGATTCTCCCGTTCACAAATACCACAGGAATTTCCCGCCGATCCGCTTCCCGCAAAAAATTCGGCCAGATCTCCGTCTCCACAATGATCACCAGAGCCGGACGCACCTGCGCAAACGCTCGCCGTACCGGCCCCGGCCAGTCAAACGGAAAGTAAAAGATCTCGTCCGCACTCTCGATCCGTTCGCGCGCAAGTTGCTGCCCTGTCGCCGTCGTCGTCGAAACGAAAATCGCTCGTGTTGGGAACCGCCTCTTCAACTCATGAACCAGCGGCTTCGCCGCCAGCACTTCGCCCACCGAAACCGCATGGACCCAAATCCCTCCTTCGTCGGTCCCGCGCGCTCCAACATTCGCCGGCAAATATCCCATTCGTTCGCGGATGTCCCCAAGGCGTTTTCCGCGAACGAGCCGTTGCACCGCAAAATACGGCGCAAGCAGCACCATCCCAATACCCATGAGCACGCTGTACAAAAAATACATAAGGTGGGAGCAAGCGGCGCCCAATCACCGTCCGCCACAAGAGCCATATTATAGGGTCATCTCCGCGCCGGCCCACAACGTTTCCCGTCCGGCCGGCATCTATGCGCCAAGAATGAACGGGAATCGTGCACGCCTGATAACGCGGCCCTTCCTGCCATCGATTGCTTTCGCGCTAATCGCCGGCTTGCCGCTTTTTGCCCGCCAAAGCCTCCCGTCCAATCCCTCCTCCTGGCCAAAAGATTCGCACCAGGGATTCACCGTCGCCGTCCGGCCTTATTCCGATGCTGCCGTTGCAAAGAAAACCTTCGGCAAGGCCGACCCATATAAGGCCGGCATTCTTGCCGTGACCGTTTACTTCAGAAATAATCTAAAGGATCCCGTTCACGTTGACCTCTCGACCATTCGCCTCGATGTCGACGCTCCCAACGGCCGGCATTTCCGCCTGCCGCGCCTTCGCGTCGCCCAGGCCGCCGCGCAAATCGCCCATCCCAAAGGCATTTCCGCGCTGCGCCCGCCGCGAATCCCTTTGCCCTTCCCAATCCATGACGGCAAAGAACGCGGCATCGAAAAAAAACTTCGTCCTTTGAGCCTCCAATCCGACGTCGTGCCTGCCGGTGGATCCATTCAGGGTCTCCTCTTCTTTGATATGAGCGGCCATTTCGAGCTCGTCGCGCATTCGTCGCTCTACATTCCTGACGTAAAATCCGTCGCTTCGCAAAATTCACTGATTTATTTCAGCGTCCCTCTCTCTTCTGCGCCGTAGCGCAAATTTTCAAGCGCGCTCGCCGATTTGCTGGATTCGTTCCGCTCGATTAGAATTCGCTTTGAGTCCCGGCGTCCTTGTTCGCTCCATGGCCCTGACAAACGACCTGAATCCGCAGCAGCGCGAAGCCGTCCTTGCCACCGATGGCCCCGTGCTGGTCCTCGCCGGCGCCGGCACCGGAAAAACGCGCGTCATCACCTATCGCGTCGCGCACCTCGTCGAGCAGGGCGTTCCCGCCCGAAACATTCTCGCCGTAACCTTCACCAACAAAGCCGCCGAGCAGATGCGCCGGCGCATCGCCGACCTCCTGCGCGCCTCCGGCCGCGACGCCTCCGATATTTGGATTTCCACGTTCCACTCCTTTTGCACTCGCCTCCTTCGCCGCGAAGCATCCGCCGCCGGCCTCCCTCACAACTTCGCCATTTACGATGACGACGATCAGACCCGCGTCGTCAAGCTCGCGCTTCACCATCTCGCCATTTCCGAAAAACAGTTCACTCCACGCGCCCTGCGCGAACGCATCAGCTACGCCAAAAATCGCAATCTCTCGCCCGAGGAGCTCGAAGCCGACGCCTTCGACACCTTTGGCAAAAGCGCCGCCGCCGTTTATCGCGAGTACGAATCCATCCTGCGCAAATCCGCGGCTCTCGATTTCGACGATTTGCTGCTTCGCGGCGTCCGGCTTCTCCGCGAAAATCCCCGCGTTCGCGCCAATTGGGCGGAGCGCCTGCGCTACATTCAGGTGGACGAATTTCAGGATACCAATGCCTCGCAGGAAGAACTCGTCCGTCTGCTCGCCGGAAACGAGCGCAACGTCTGCGTCGTCGGCGACGAAGATCAATCCATTTACAGTTGGCGCGGCGCGGAAAGCGGCAACTTTCAGCGCTTTTTGCGCGACTTTCACGGAGCCCGTATCATCCGCCTCGAAGAAAATTACCGCTCCACGCAAATCATTCTGGATGCGGCCGGCGGCGTCGTCGGCAACAATCTCTCCCGCATCGGCAAGCATCTCAAAGCCACTCGCGGCGCCGGAACTCCGCTGAAATATTACGAAGCGAGCGATGCCGCGGACGAAGCCGAATACATTTCCGGCGAGCTCGCTCGTCTCCTGCGCGATGACCCGCGCCTCTCTCTCGCCGTTCTCTACCGCACTGCTGCTCAGTCACGCGCCTTCGAAGAAGCGCTTCGCCGCCTCGCCATTCGTTACCGCGTGGTCGGCGGCTTCAGTTTCTACCAGCGCGCCGAAGTGAAAGACGCCCTCGCCTACATTCGCTTGCTCTCTCAACCCGATGACGACGTCGCTCTCCTCCGCGTCTTGAACGTTCCTCCGCGCGGCATCGGCCAGGTCACCATTGCATCTCTCCGCGACGCCGCCCGCGAACACCGCGAGTCGCTCTGGCAGGCCATCCCGCGCATGACGGCCGAAAAAATCCGCGGCGCGCCGGCGCTCCTCGAATTTCGCAGGCTGATTTCCTCCCTCGCTGCGGAACGCGGCCATGAGAACGCCGGCGACGTTCTCGAACTCATTCTCGATCGCACCGGCTATCTCGACTGGGCCGAGCAGCAGGACCGTCTCGACCAATCCTCCCGCGCCGAAAATCTTCGCGAACTTTCCACCGCCGTCTCCGAAGCCATCGGCAATGGCCAGACTCTCGAAGAAATCCTCGACCGCGCCGCTCTCGTCAGCGATACCGATGCCTTCGACGAAACGATTCCCGTCTCGCTCATGACTCTTCACAGCGCCAAGGGCCTCGAATTCGATCACGTTTTTCTCGCCGGTCTCGAAGAGGGCCTTCTTCCTCACAACCGCTCCCTCGGCGACAACAACGCCATCGAAGAGGAGCGCCGCCTCTGCTACGTCGGCATGACTCGCGCGAAACAGACCCTCACGCTCTCGCGCGCCGTCTATCGTCGCTCCTGGGCCAACACCGACCTTTCCACAACTGCGCCTTCGCGTTTTCTGGCGGAAATTCCCGGCGAACTTGTCCAGGCCGCGCGCGGTTCCCTTGGTGAACCCGGCGAAACGCGCCGCTACGAACCGGATCCCGAATTCTACGAATCTCAGTTTCGCCGTGGCAAAAAGTTTCCCGTCCGCTCGTCTTCCGCGCGCTCCGCTGCACGCCGCGCTGTAGACCCTCTCCTCGGCGCGCGTGTTCGCCATCCCACTTACGGCATCGGCACCATCGTCCGGGTCGAAGACGACGGCGACGACCGCCGCCTCACCGTCAGCTTTCCGGGCTACGGCATCAAAAAGCTCATCGAACGCTACGCCCATCTCCAAATCGTCTAGCCACAGCTAACTTTGGCGCAGCTTCTCGCATCGCAACCGTTGCGCATTGCGCCCGCTCCATGTACAGTGCTCCCTCTGTCTAGCACTGTGAACAGCGCGCCCGGCCGCGCCTAAAATGAATCGCTCCCTGTTCCGCACCAAGAGCATCGACGAACTCATCGCCGAGGCCGACCAGCCCGGCAAGCGCCTCAAGAAGACTCTCGGCTGGCTCAGCCTCACCGCTCTCGGAATCGGCGCCATCATCGGCAGCGGCATTTTCGTCCTCACGGGTACCGCCGCAGCCGGCGAAGTCGACCGTTACCCTTCGATTCTCCAGGCCCCGCTCCTCAGCGTCCTTCTCCACGGCAGCCACGCAATCGGCGTCAACGGCCGCCCCGGCGCCGGCCCCGGCATCGCCCTTTCCTTTCTCATCGTCGCCTTCATTTGCGCTCTCGCCGGTCTCTGCTACGCCGAACTCGCCTCCATGATTCCCATCGCCGGCAGCGCCTACACCTACACCTACGCCACGCTCGGCGAATTCATCGCCTGGATCATCGGCTGGGATCTAATCCTCGAATACGCCGTCTCCAACATGGCCGTCGCCGTCGGCTTTTCCGCCTACGTAAATAATCTCCTCCAAACCTTCGGCATTCATATTCCCAATTCTCTCGCCACTCCGGCCTACGACCCCGCCGTCGGCTGGGCGCTGCACTTCAACATCCTCGGATTCCTCGTCGTCATGGTCCTTACCGTTCTTCTCGTCCGCGGCATTCGCGAGTCCGCCGAAGCCAACAACATCATGGTCGGCATCAAGCTCCTCGCCATCGTCATTTTCTGTGTCGTCGCCGGTAAATACATTCACCCCGCCAATTACAAACCCTTTCTTCCCAATGGCTGGCAGGGCGTCCTCACCGGCGGAGCCATCGTGTTTTTCACTTACATCGGCTTCGATTCCGTTTCCACCGCCGCCGAGGAATGCAAAAATCCCAAGCGCGACATCCCCATCGGCATTTTGATTTCTCTCTTCATCTGCGCTTTTTTCTACATGGCCGTCGCCGTCGTGCTCACCGGAATCCAGCACTGGGACACCCTCAACAACGCCGCCCCCGTCGCCAACGCTCTCGAAGCCATCGGCCTGAAAGTCACCGACCGCTGGGTCACCGTCGGCGCGCTCATGGGCATGATCTCCTCCATTCTCGTTTTTCAAATTGGACAGGCCCGCGTCTGGTTCGCCATGTCCCGCGATGGGCTTCTTCCCAAAGCCTTCTCTCGCGTCCATCCGCGGTTCCGCACGCCGGATATCGCCACCTGGATCGCCGGCCTCTTCGTCGGCGTCTTCGCCGGAATTTTCGACATCGGCACGCTCGCCAACCTCACCAACATCGGCACGCTCTTCGCCTTCATTCTCGTTTCCATCGCGGTTCTGGTTCTCCGCAAACGCCAGCCCGACCGTCCGCGAGGCTTCCGCGTCCCCTGGTCGCCTCTCATCCCGGTCGCCTCCGTCGTTTTGTGTTTCGTGCTGATGGCCAGCCTCACGGTCGAGAACTGGGTCCGCTTTTTCGTCTGGCTCGTCGTCGGCCTGCTTCTTTATTTCGATTTCGGCGTGCGCCACAGCACCGCCGGCAGCGCGGATCCCGCCGCCCAGCGCGACATCATGCGCCTCTCCGACAAGGCGCTCATCGCTCTCAGCGCTTCCCTTCTCATCCTCGCCATTGCCGGCGCCGCCGTCGCTCTCAGCAGAATCATTTATCTCGACATTCTTGAACGCATCGGCCTCGTCCTTCTCGCCGTCATCGCTTTCATTTTTTTGCTCCGCGGCCTGAAGCACCACCGCGAAGATTCTCCCGTCGGCAAAGCGGCCTAGATGCATCCTGCCGGTTTGTATTTCTCCCGATGGGTCCGTTCGAATTTTCTTGCTAACGAAGTCCCCGGAGAAGAAAGCCCTGGGGAATCGGTGACGAAAGGAGTCAAAATTCCCACTGCACCGCTCCGGCTCGTCGCGTTCTGATGGCTCTCCGCCAAATCCAATCCGCTGCTTCGATTCTGACTCATCTTCCCAAGGCCGAACTCCATCTTCATCTCGAAGGCTGCCTCACTCCAGCCCTCCTGCTTCAGCTCGCTCGCCGGCACGGCGAAATTCTCTCGCCCGAAGAAGTCTCGCGCCGCTATCAAACCCGCACCTTCCCCGAATTTCTGGAACTCTTCAAGTGGGCCACTTCCTATTTGCGAGAGCCTTCCGACTACGCACACCTCGCCGCGCACACCTTTCGTGAATTGCAAAATCAGACTTGCCTTTACTCGGAAATGACTCTCTCCGTCGGCGTGATGCTTCTGCGCAAGCAGGACGTCGAAGCAAATTTCGCGGCCCTCGCCGAGTCAGCCGAAAAACAATCCGTCCGTGTGAACTGGATTTTCGACGCCGTTCGCCAGTTCGGCCCTCAAAAAGCGATGGACGTCGCGCGTCTCGCCGTGCAAATGAAATCCCGCGGCGTCATGGCTTTCGGCCTCGGCGGCGACGAAGAATCCCTGCCCGCCTCCGATTTTCGCAAGGTGTTCGACTACGCCGCATCCGAAAACCTCCATCGCCTCGCTCACGCCGGCGAAACCGGCGGCCCGCAAAACATCTGCGACGCTGTCGAAATCCTCGGCGCTGAACGCATCGGCCACGGCATCGCCGCCATTCACGATGAAAAACTCATGGACCTGCTCATCGCGCGCCAAATCCCGCTCGAGATCTGCCCCACCAGCAATCTCCGCACCGGCGCCCTCGCCAAACTTCTCGCGCGTAATCTCGAAAGCCGGCAGCGCGCCGCGTCGCCGTTAGGGGATCGGAGCCTGCCTGCGCAGCCAGGCCTCAGCCCCGACATTCCGCCATCTGAAATCAATGACGTTTTAGCCCCCGTCGCTCCGCATCCCACTCGCGAGAACGTTTATGCGGCAGGTTCCAATCAGCCGCGCATCGAAGATCATCCTCTCGCGAAATTCGTTGCTCGCGGCGTCCCCGTCACGCTCGCCTCCGACGACCCCGCCATGTTCGGCACCACTTTGCTCGCCGAGTACTCTCTGGCATCGAACAAAATGGGCCTCACGCCGCGCCAACTCGTCTCCCTCGCCGAAGCCTCTTTCCGCCACGCCTTCCTTCCCGCTGCCGAAAAGCAATCCTTCCTCGACAACTTCCGCTCCTCCATCTCCCAATTCAATCTCCATTAGAAACTGTCATTCCCCGTGCGGATGCAACCCGTAGGGGCGCTGCTTGCTGCGCCCGCGCGACTCGCAGAGTCGCGTTCGACATCGGGCGCCTCATCCATCCGGCCTCCGCGTGGGCGGGCTGCGCATATTTGACAAACCACATCGCGCTTCAGCCCTCGCCTCAGTCAATCTGTTATAATCCGCCGCATGAAAGCTCACGTCTGGGTCATGCTCAAATCCACGGTCCTCGATCCGCAGGGCCAAACCATCCAGCACGCCCTTTCTTCCCTCGGCCACTCCGAAATCCAATCCGTCCGCCAGGGCAAATTCTTCGTCCTCGACCTCAACGGCCTCTCCGAAGACGCCGCCCGCAAAAAAGTCGAACAGATCGCCCGCGACGTCCTCACCAATCCCGTCATCGAAGAATTCCGCTTCGAACTCCTCAAGTAGGGGCTCGCACCGCCTCTTTCGCGCACCGCATATCCTCTTGATGTCATCCCGCTCGCGCCTTCCGCGAGCGTGTGAGGGATCTGCTTTTCGGCCAGACGTAACCGTGTGAGCAACTGCACGGAGCACAAGATAAGTGGTGAATAGCATCATTCTCTGCGGCTCGCCGCACGCAGAAGCCGCAGCCAAAGGCCTTTTGGCTTTTTTGGTGGAGGCGCAGAGAATACTCCTTTTCGGCTCGCAAACCGACGCAACCAACACAAAAAACAGCAACTTACCTGCCGTCCGTTCCCCAAAAACTCTAATCGAACACAAAACGCCAATCGCCAAGAGTCAAGTAGCTGAAAACAAGGTACATAGAGATTTCTAATCGATACTGAAAATGCGCTTTTGCCGCTTGCGCAAATCAAACGGAAACGGATCCCGTATGGCGCTCCCGCCCCGCTTTCGCCCACTCGTCACGTGTCACTCGTCACCGGCTCCGCCTGATATGCTAATCTATCTTGCGCCTGCGAAAGGCCCCAAAAGGCAGCGTAGCTCTCTCATGTGCGGAATTGTCGGTTACATCGGACCTAAAAAAGTCGTCCCGCTGATTCTCGACGGCCTCAAACGCCTCGAATACCGCGGCTATGACTCCGCCGGTGTCGCCGTGGTCAGCCAGAACGGCAAGCTCGAAATCCGCCGCGCCTCCGGCAAACTCAAAAATCTCGAAGACGCAGTGCGCGTCTCACCTCTCGATGGCTCCTACGGCATCGGACACACGCGCTGGGCCACCCACGGCCGTCCCACCGAAGAAAACGCCCATCCGCATCGCGACTGCACCGGCAACGTCGTCGTCGTTCACAACGGCATCATCGAAAATTACGTTGAACTCAAACAGCAGCTCAGCGAAAAGGGCCACAAGTTCGTCACCGAAACCGATACGGAAGTCATCGCCCATCTCATCGAAGCGAATCTCAACGGCTCGCTCGAAGCCGCGGTGCAAAAAACGGTGAAGCAGCTGAACGGCGTCTACGCTCTGGCGGCCATCTCCACCAAAGATCGGCAGAAAATTGTCGCCGCGCGCCTCGGCCCTCCGGCGGTCGTCGGTCTCGGACAAAATGAATTCTTCATCGCCAGCGATATTCCAGCCCTGCTCCATCACACCCGCGACGTCTTTTTTCTCGCCGACGGCGATATCGCGGTAATCACTCCCGGCGGCGTTCGCCTGATGGATTTCGACGGACAAATTATCGAGCGCCCCGTGCAGCATATCACCTGGGACCCCATCCTGGCCGAAAAGGGCGGCTTCAAACATTTCATGCAGAAGGAAATTTTCGAGCAGCCGCGCGCCGTGCGCGACACGCTTGTCGGACGCGTTTCGCTCGACAGCGGCAAAGTGTTTCTCGAAGAAATGGACATCAGCGATCCGGAATTCCGAAAATTCGAAAACATTAAAGTGATTGCATGCGGCACGAGCTGGCATGCCGGGCTCGCCGGGAAATTCATGATCGAGCGCCTGGCGCAGGTTCCCGTGGAAGTGGATTACGGCAGCGAATACCGCTATCGCGATCCCATCGTGGATCATCGCAGCCTGGTCGTGGTCATCAGCCAGTCCGGAGAGACCGCCGACACCATTGCCGCGCAGCGCGAAGCGCGCCAGAAGGGCGCGAAGACGCTCGCGATTTGCAACGTCGTCGGCTCGATGATTACGCGCGAAGCGAGCGGAACAATTCTCACGCACGCGGGCCCGGAAATCGGCGTCGCGTCCACCAAGGCGTTCACCGGACAGCTCACCGCGCTCGCGCTTCTCGCTTTGCATCTCGGCGAACTGCGCTCGGCGATTGAGCCGGAAGCGGCCAGAGCTCTGGTCCACGAATTGGCGCGCATTCCGCACAAAATGGAGTGGGTGCTGCAGCGCGATGAACAGTACGAATCGCTCGCGCGGCAATTTTTCCGCCATTCGGATTTTCTGTATCTCGGCCGCGGCATTCATTACCCCATCGCGCTGGAAGGCGCGCTGAAGCTGAAGGAAATTTCCTACATTCACGCCGAAGGCTATCCCGCCGGCGAAATGAAGCACGGCCCGAACGCGCTGATTGATGAAAATCTGCCGGTGGTGGTCATCGCCACGCGCGACGAAAACGATCCCGCCTCTTTGACGCGCTATGAAAAAACAGTTTCGAACATTAAGGAAGTAAAGGCGCGGGACGGGATCGTGATTTCGATTGTCAGCGAAGGCGACCGCCTCGCGCGCGAGGCCTCCGATCACGTAATTGAAATTCCTCCGGCGCCGGAAATTTTCGCGCCGATTCTGGAAATTCTGCCGCTCCAGCTTCTCGCCTATCACATCGCCGTGCGCCGCGGCTGCGATGTGGATCAGCCGCGCAATCTGGCTAAATCCGTGACTGTGGAGTAAAGCAGTGGGCGTTGGTGAATGCACCCGGGACCGTAGCGAGAGCGGCACGTCCGCAAATATTTCGGAAAGCGAATTTTTCCGGCGTGCGGCAGCGCGCGGCGCGGCGATCGGCACGCTCTTCCTGGCCTTTTTCGGGTCGGCATGGCTGTTTATAGGCTTGGCCTCGCTGCCGCGGCAACTTCCCTGGCTGTACGCAGTTCTGGCGCTTCCCCCGCTGTGTTTGCTGGGCGCAGCGGTGGGCCGATTACGCGTCACTTCGGGCAAGGCGCCAGAAGAATATCGAGGAATTAAAAAAAGAATCGGGCGGCAATTGGGAATTGTGAATGCCGTGCAGTGGACGGCAATTATCATTATAGCAGCCGTCTTGAGTAAGACCGGACGCGGAGCGCTGATTGTGCCTGCCATCGTCGCGGTCGTGGCGCTGCACTTCATTCCGCTGGCGCGAGTATTCCGGGATTCGCTGTTCTATTGGGTTTGCCCGGCAATGATTCTCTGGGTGGTGCTGTGCTACCAGTTTTCCGTTTCCTCGACGGATATCCGCTTGTCCGCCATGGCCATCGGCACTGGCGCGATTCTATGGACGACCAGCGCATTAGATTTATGGAAGAGCCGGCAGCTTCCGCGAGGATTTTAGGCTTCGCGTATGGCTCGTCTTGTCCCGCTACTCTCCTTCCCGCATCTTCCCGCGTGCTGCAGGCATCTTTGCGGCCCTTGCTGCGAGAAAGCGCGAGCGATTTTTGATTTTTACGGCATTGTCTTAGAATTACTTTCATGATTCGGCGCCAGTCCCCTCACCACCGCGGCACAATTCATCGAAGCGCGCTTCACCTTTGGGCCGCGCTGGCATTTGCGCTGCTGAGCGGCGCCGGAGCGCACGCGCAAACTCAGCCTCAGGCAAAACTGATCGCCGTGACGCAGACCGGCTCCGCGAATTTCAGTTCCGCGGAAGTCGCCGCGCTTGCCGGCCTGCAAAACGGCGCGATGGTGGACCGCAGCGCAATTCAAAATGCGGCGAATCGTCTCGCCGCCTCCGGGCTGTTCGCTTCGGTGCGCTACCAATTTTCGACGAACGATGCCGGCCTGAGTCTCACATTCATGCTGCAGGATGCTCCGCTTTTCCCCGTGGAGCTCGATAATTTCCCGTGGTTTTCGCCGGCGGACTTGTTCGCGGCCATGAAGCGGGCGGACATTCCGTTTCACGGCACCGCGCCGGCAGCCGGCGCGTTCGACGACCAGATCGCGCAGCAATTGCGGCAAATGCTCGCGGCGAAAAATGTTCAGGCCACGGTCGTGCACGCGGTCTCCGCAACGCCCGGAACCACCAACGAAATCATTCAGTTCACCGCGCAGGGAACGGATTTGAAGCTGGCCGCGCTGCACTTTACCGACCCGCTCGCGTCGCGCGACGCCGCGATTCAGAGCGAAATCTCCACGATCAAAGGACAACCGTTTTCGCTGGTTGCCGTTGAGCGCTTCGAGTTTGCGAATGTACGGCCCGTGTACCTGTCGCACGCGTATTTGCAGGTGCAATTCGGAACGCCGGAAGTGCAGCTTTCCGGAAACGACGTGAACGTCACGGTGCCGATTGCGCCGGGGCCGGCATACGACTGGGGCGGCGTGACGTGGAGCGGAAATCACGCGTACACCACCGCGGATTTGGATTCGCTGGTGAGCGAATCGGGACTCACCTCCGGCGCGCTCGCCGACGGGAACAAAATCAATGCCATCTGGCAAAGCGTGCGGCAGGCTTATGGGCATCGCGGCTACATTGATGCCAGGGTCACGCCGGAGGCGAATTTCAATCCCGCGGCGCGCACCGTTTCTTACGCGGTCAGCATTCTAGAAGGCTCGCAGTACCGCATGGGCAAGCTGGTGCTCACGGGACTTTCGATGGATGCGGAAAAGCGGCTGCGCACCGCGTGGAAAATTCCCGCCGGCCAAATTTTTGACATGACCTACTGCCGCTTTTTTCTTGCCAAAGGCGCTACGCAGGCGCTGAAAGGCCTGCCCGCGGCGCAGGACAAGATGGGCCACTATCTGCAGAAAAATCGCGCGCAGCATACCGTGGATGTGATGATTGATTTCCAATAGATGAATCCGCGCTATACTCATTTCGTGCCGCAGGAGAATTCTGAAATCATCCGCAAGCAGGAAAAGCTGCTGGGCGCGCTGCGCGCGCTGGATTCCCTGCTGGTGGCGTTTTCCGGCGGCGCGGATTCGGCGTACCTTGCGTGGGCCGCGCATCAGGCGCTCGGGCATCGCGCGCTGGCGATCACCGCGCTCTCTCCGAGCTTTTCCGAACACGACCGCCGCGAGTCCGTGCGCTTCGCGGCCGCAGCGGGCATTCGGCACGAAACGATTTCCACCGATGAGTTCGCCAATCCGCTGTACGTGGCCAACCACGCGGACCGCTGCTATCACTGCAAGCACGAATTGTTCGAAAAAATGGAAGCGCTGGCGCGCGCGCGCGGATTTTCGGCAATCGCCTACGGAATCAATGCGGACGACACGCACGAATTCCGCCCCGGGCATCGCGCCGCGGCGGAGCACAAAATTCTGGCGCCGCTTCTGGATGCGGCCTTGCGCAAATCGGAGATTCGCGAGCTATCGCGTCTGGCAGGACTTTCCACCTGGGACCGTCCCGCCGCGGCGTGTCTTTCTTCGCGCGTCGCGTACGGCACGCCGGCGACTCCGGAGCTGCTGGCGCGCATTGAAGCGGGAGAAAATTTCCTTCGCGAACTCGGGTTTCGCCAGTTCCGGCTGCGCGTGCATGGCGAACTGGCGCGCATCGAGATTGCCCGCGAAGAATTGGGCTGTGCTTTGCATGCTGAACTGTTGCAGAAAATTTCCGACCGCCTGAAGGAACTCGGCTTCACTTACGCGACACTCGATTTGGAAGGCTACCGCACCGGTTCGCTCAATGCGCTGATTAAGAAACGCTCCGCGTGAGCCGGCGCGTGTCTTTTTTGCAGCGCGCCTTGCGGCCGCGCTCCGTTTCGCTCAGCTCTTCAAAATGTTCAGGAATTTCGCGGGGTCGTTGTCGAATCCGGGAAACACGGTGCGCAAATCGCGGCTGCCGAAGTGCCGGACCAGAATTTCGCCGAGCACGCTGCGATAATCGGTGGTCACGGCCAAATCGCGGTCCTGATAGAGCTGGCCGTCATTCATTCCCGGCCATTTCGTGTAGACTTTTCCGCCTTTCACCGGCCCGCCCATCACGAACATGCAATTGGCGTGGCCGTGATCGGTGCCGGCGTTTCCGTTTTCGTGCGCGGTGCGGCCGAATTCCGACATGCTGACGAATACCACGTCTTCCATGCGGTCGCCCAAATCCTGATGAAACGCGGCGATCCCCTGCGCCAAATCGCGGAGGAGATTCGCGAGCTGGCCTTCGGCGCCGCCTTCGTTAACGTGGTTGTCCCAGCCGCCGCTGTCGAGAAATGCCGCCTCCATGCCCAGATCCGCTTTAATCAGTTCGGCGATTTCCTGCAGACTTCTTCCGAAGCGGCTCTTCGGATATTGCGCGCCGTTTTCCGGCTGATAATTATCGGGGTCGAGTTTGCGGAGCGAATCCACAGCCTCGAAAGTCTCCCGGCCCACGCGGCGCATCGCCGAATCCGAACTTTGGCCGTACATGGCTTCGAACGCGGTCTCGGTGACGCGCGGATTGCCGAAGATTTTGAACTGCTTCAAATCAGGAATGGCGACCGCGGGCGCGCGACCGCGCAGAGTCAGCGGCAAATACGGGCCGAAGGCTACGGCGCGCAGGGCGGAGACTTTTTCTTCGGGCATGGTTTGCAGCGAACGATTGAGCCAGCCGTCGTCCGTGCTGCGAATTCCCGGCGTGCCCGATTCCATGAAATCCTGCGCGTCGAAATGCGAACGCGAGGGATCGGGCGAGCCGACCGCGTGAACGACGGCCAGCCGCCCGCTGTGGAAGAGCTGCGCGAAGGGCTGCAGGCTCGGATGCAATCCAAAAAATCCGTCGAGATCAATGGCCGCTCGTGCGCCGCCGCTTTTTGGCTGCGGAATGGCGATGGTCGGACGAAAACGGTAATAATTCGGCTCGGCGAAGGGCACCACCACGTTCAAGCCGTCCATGGCGCCGCGCTGAAAAAGGACCACGAGCTTCTTCTTGTTCGGCGCGGGTGTATCCGCGACGGCCCGTTGCAAAAACGCGGGCATGGCGCTCATGCCGAGCATGGCTACGCCGCCGCTTTTCAAAAAAATGCGCCGCGAGATTTTCATTTCCGGCCTCCTGAACTTGAGCTCATTGCCCGCTGCTTATCGCCGCTGAAACTCGGGCGAGCCGAGCACGAGCGCCGCGATGAATCCTTCCCGTTGCGGATTCGCGCGCGGCGCAAAACCCGCCTGCTGAACTTGGGGAGCGGCCAGCTGCCTTTCGAGAGCCGCGTGAGTTTGCGGCGAGACTTCATCGCCGAGAAAATCGTCGAGCGAATCGGCGAGCGCCGCCTGCGGATTCTGCGCGGCATCCGGCCCGAACCGTTGCGCAACAGCCACATCCACGCCCGCAATGTGATTTGTGGCAAGCGCCAGCGCAAAATTCATGCGCGTGAGCAGGCCGCCGGCGTTCAGCCAGACGTCGGCGGTGTCGGCATATCCCGTGGGCGGCTCGCACTGGTAGAGCGGCTGGCCCATGCGCGCGATCCAGAGCGCCAGCGGAATCGAATCGTCCGTATTTGCACCGAGAGCGCGGACGGCGCTGACGGCCAGTTCGAACGGCGTTTTCACTTTTGCGTGCAGCGCTTCGCGGGACCAGAATTCCGGCGAATAAATCATGGTCTTCAGCACCGCGCGAATGTCGCCGTCGCTCGCAAGAAACGTTTTGGCCATGCGCGCGACGAGATTCGGCGGAGGGTTGTCGGAAACAAAATACTGCGCGAGTTCAAACGAGATGTGATTTGCCGTTGCCGGGCTGGTGGCAAGCATGTGAAGAGCCGCCAGTCCGTCCTGCATTCCGCCGTAATCGAAGCTCCTGCCCATAACGGTTTTTGACGCGGAATCGTGAATGCGCTCGTTGAAAAAAAATTCAGGATTGCGGCGCGGAGCGCGGATGGTCCAGCCGGTCATGCATTCGGCCATCTGGATGACGTCGGCTTGCGTGTAGCCGGCATTCACGCCGACGGTGTGCAATTCCATGACTTCGCGGCCGTAATTTTCGTTGAGGCCGCGCTCGACGATTTTGCGCGCGCGCCGCCGCTGCGCGAACAGGCCGCCGAATCTTTCCCGGCGCGCGGTGATTTGGGCCTCGAGCTGTTTGACGGCGGCGGGATCTGCGCTGAGCCAATTGTCCAGGTAAAAAAGCATCGCCGGACTCCTGGCGGTAGCCACCAGCAGATCCTCGAAATTGCCCATCGCGTGCGGGCGAATGGTGTTTTGGATGTAATCGGTGATGAGCCAGCGGTCGAGGCCTTTGTTGATGTTTACGTTGAAGTGGTTTGCCCAGAAATTGCTCATCACTTCGTAAAGCTGGCGATGGCTGTAAACCGCGCGATCGATGGTGGCTAAATCCAGTTCGGCCTGAATGCGCTGCGGACCGGGAATTGTGGCGAACTGAATTTCAGCAGAGCTCATGCCCTCCTGGCGCAATTCCGCGCGTTTGGCTTGCAACTGCCGGCGCAATTGCTCGCGATACTGCTGAAGGGTGAGGCCCTCGCGTTTGGCAATGAGGTTTGGCGGAGGATATTTCGCGAGAAGCTCGCCCGAGGACATGGTGAGCGTTTGGAACGGAGAGAGCTTTGCGGCGAGCGCCGGGTCGTCGCCGGAGGTGAAACGGAGTTGCCGGTTGATCCATTTCGCAAGGCCGATTTTGCGGATGCGCGCGACCTCGCCGGGGCGCGGCCCGTAAGCGAGCGTGTTGAGCGCGTGGAGAATCGCTTCGTTTTCGGTGAGCTGGGTTATCGGGAGATTGCCGGTGAATGAGTGGGGAAGAGCTATGCGCGTGGCCGGCGCGCTCTGAGAGCGCGATTTACCGGTTAGGCGCGAAGCAGTCATCGCTTCGCCTCCGGTATGCAACAGGGCGGCGCGCGAGGTCAGGGCGCCTGCCAGCGCAAGCGCAAACGCCAGAGACGCGCAAACGAGAGCTGCGGCAGCGGGATTCAAACGCCCCGCGGCCTTGGAATGAAGGGCAGCATGGCGACGAACTCCGGGGCTGGAAAACCGCGATGCGGCGCGGCCGGTTGCGTATGGCACAGGGTCAGCTCCTTGATTCGAATATTAAACCCCGGTAATTGAGTAAAGTTGCTGTTGGCCGGATAATCGCTCCTGGCAGTTAATAACTCCCTGAGCGCGCAAGCTGCAAAATGGTTTAGCGGTTGCTGTGCGCGCTTGGTGGCTGAGCTGCGCGAGAAAATGCACTGGGCGCGTCCACGCCTACGACGGTTTGGGCTTGCGCGCACCGATGGCCGCGCGGAATGCCTCGATGGACCAAACATCGCGGGGTTCGTCATGGCGCAGGACGTAGACGTTTCCGTCGTCCGCGATTACTTTGAAATAGGTCGCATCGGGGGAATACCATTTGTCTTCCACCGATTGCACCTCGTAGACGTGTCCGCCGGCGGTAAAGCGCAGGGGCCGTTCGTCGGCTTTGTGGCCTGCGTAGCATTCGACGTGAACGTCGTGCATGGGCGCGCCCTGCGGCTCACCCTACCATCGCACCGGCAATTGTGCTAGCGTTTCAGATTTCAGGCGCTGTGGCTTTTCCGCCGCTTCGCCTTGATTAAAGAATGTGGGGAAAATACGATGACGACGGCAGTGAATCAGGTTTCACAGACGAACCGCAGCGATGAAATTGTGCGGAAGCACCGGGAATTTTTGTGGCCTTCGGTGACGAACTACTATCAGCGGCCTTTGGTTGCCGATCACGCCTCGATGCAATACCTGTGGGACGTCGAAGGCAAAAAATATCTGGATTTTTTCGGCGGCATTGTGACCATTGGCGTGGGGCACTGCAATCCGAAGGTCACTTCGAAAATCAAAGCGCAGGTGGACCGGCTGCAGCACACTTCGACGCTTTTTCCCAATGAACAAATCGTGGCGCTCGCGGAAAAGCTGGCGCAAATTACGCCCGGAAAATTGCAAAAGAGCTTTTTTACGAATTCCGGAACGGAGGCCAATGAAGCGGCGCTCCTGCTGGCGCGAATGCAGAGCGACAGCTACGACGTGGTGGCGCTGCGGCATGCGTATTCGGGGGGTTCGGCGCTGGCGAAGAGCGTGACGGCGCAAGCGGCATGGCGCAAAGGCGGAGTGATCAGCGTGGGCGTGGCGCATGCGATTAATCCGTACTGCTATCGGTGTCCGCTGCACCTGACGTATCCGGATTGCGGCGTGGCGTGCGCCAATGACGTGGAAAATCTGATTCAGACGGCGACGAGCGGGCGCATCGCGGCGTTCATCGCGGAGCCCATTCAGGGAGTGGGCGGATTCATCACGCCGCCGCCGGAATATTTCAAAATCGTTTACCGCATCGTGAAAAATTACGGCGGGCTCTTTATTTCCGACGAAGTGCAAACGGGATTCGGGCGTACCGGTAAAAAATGGTTCGGCATTGAGCAGTGGGAAGTGACGCCGGACATGATTACCTGCGCCAAGAGCATGGGCAACGGCGTTCCGGTGGGCGCGACGATTACCACGGCGGAAATTGCGGACAAGTTTCAGGGGCTGAATATTTCCACGTTCGGCGGGAATCCGGTGACTTCGGTGGCGGCGCGCGCGGTGATTGAAGTCATCGAGGAAGACAATCTTCGCGAGAATACTTATGTGGTCGGCGGATATTTTCGCAAGCGGCTCGAGGAGTTGCAGGAGAAGCATAAATTGATTGGCGACGTTCGCGGCATGGGGATGATGCAGGGCATTGAATTGGTGAAAGATCGCAAAACAAAGGAACCTGCACCGGAAGCGGCGAGCCAGCTCCTCGAACGCACGCGCGACAATGGGCTGCTCATCGGCAAAGGCGGGCTCTACAACAATGTGATTCGCATGGCGCCGCCGATGAACATTTCCAAAACCGACGTGGACGAAGGCATTCGGCTGCTCGACAAATCTTTGGGCGAAGTTCGCAATTAGAGAGAAGGCCATGGCTACAGCGACGGCAAGCACAACGGCGTGCAGGAATTTTATCGGCGGAAAATGGGTCGAATCGCGCGCGACCAAGTTTTTCGAGCGGCGCAATCCGGCCCATACGGATGAAGTTGTAGCCATCGTGCCGCTCTCGCCGCGCGAAGAGATGCGCGAGGCCATTGGCGCAGCCAGAGCTGCCTTTCCCGCGTGGCGCGAAACGCCTGCGCCGGAGCGCGGAAGAATTCTGTTTCGCGCCGTCCGCATCATGGAAGCAAAAAAAGAGGAACTGGCGCGTACGCTGACGCGCGAGGAAGGCAAGGCGCTGAAGGACGCGCTGGGCGAAGTGCAGCGCAGCATCAACATTCTGGAGTTCATGGCGGGCGAAGGGCGGCGGCTGAACGGGGAAAACTATCCCAGCGAGCTGCGCAAGAATTTCTCCTACACGATGAAAACGCCGCTCGGCGTGGTGGGCGCGATTACGCCGTGGAATTTCCCGCTGTGCATCCCGGTCTGGAAAATTGCGCCGGCGCTGGTGGCCGGAAATACCTGCGTGCTGAAACCGGCGGAGCTGACGCCGCTGTGCGCGCGGTGCATCGCGGAGATTTTTGCCGAGGCGGGATTGCCGGACGGCGCGCTGAACATTGTTTTCGGAGCCGGCGAAGAAGTCGGCGACGAGCTGGTGCATAACCCGAGCGTGCGCGCGATTTCGTTCACCGGCTCGACGGAAATCGGCTGCCAGATTTATGCGAACGGCGCGCGCCGCATGCAAAAGGTGCAGTGCGAAATGGGCGGGAAGAATCCGGTGGTTATTTTAGCCGATGCGGATCTGGCGCTGGCGACGCAGTCGGTTTTGTTCGGCGCGTTTGCGTCCACCGGCCAGAGATGTACGGCGACCAGCCGCGTGGTCATTGAAAGAAGCATCGCGGATAAATTTGTGAACATGCTCATCGAGCGCGCCAGGAATTTCAGCGTGGGCGACGGGCTCGAGCCGGGAGTCGAAATGGGGCCCTCGGTGGACGAAACGCAGATGAATTCGGTGCTGAAGTACATTGAAATTGGAAAGCAGGAAGGAACGCTGGTGCTCGGCGGCCATCGCCTGAGCGGCGGCATCTACGATAAAGGACATTTTGTTGCGCCCACGATTTTCGATCACGTGTCCATCAGCAGCCGCATCGCGCAGGAGGAAATTTTCGGGCCGGTGCTGAGCATCGTTCGCGTGAACGACTTTGAAGAAGCCGTGGAGGCAGCCAACGCCTGCCGGTATGGGCTGGCCAGCTCCATTTATACGAATGATGCGACGAGGATTTTTGAGTTCATTGACCGCATCGAAACGGGCATCACGCATGTGAATTCGCCGACGGTGGGCGGTGAGGCGCACGTGCCGTTCGGCGGCATCAAAGATACCGGCGTGGGCCCGCGTGAAGTGGGCCACACGGCGCTGGATTTTTATACCGAGACGAAAGTCGTGTACGTGGACTATACGGGCCGCAAGCGAGAATCGAGCGTTTACTGATGAAGGCCAAGATGAATTTCGAAAAGCCGGCCAGTTTCGCGGCGCTTATATTGGCGGCTTCCATGGCCTTTGCCGCGAGCAAGCCGATTATCTGGAAGCCGGTGGACAACGCGATTCTGAAAGTTACCGGCAGCAAGCCGCCCAAAACGTGGAGCGTTCTGCAGGACACGAAAAGGAAAAGCCGAGTTCTGGTGCAGCTGGACGGCCGGTACCTGCTGCTGGATGCAAAAACGAAGCAGGCGTTTGCGATGAGCGCTTCGCAAATCAAAACACATGGGAAAGATTTCGAGAGCGTGGATCCCGCGCGTAGCGAAAAGCCGTTGCCGAGCACGGACTGGGAAATGCGGGATATCGGCCCGGCGGAAAGAATTCGTGCGCGACTGACGGACAACAATACTTCTCTGGACGTGGAGCTTCCGCATCCACTGGACCTGCGCGTCCCGCCCTACGACTAGCCGGCCGGCAGGTTTTCCGAGACCGGCCCGGGAGAATCCGCGCCGGACTGCGCCGGACCCTTCAGTTCCGCAAGCAAAATTCCAGCAAAAACCAGCGCCGCGCCGAAAAGCACGCGGGCGCCGAGCCGCTCGTGCGCCACGAAAACCGAAGTGAGCGCGGCGAAAACGGGTTCGAGGCTGAGGAGAATGGCCGTGTGCGTCGGCGAAGTATATTGCTGCGCCCATACCTGCAGCGAAAAGCACAAAGCCGTGGCGCCGACGGCGGTAATCAGAATGGCCGCGATCAATTCCGGCGACCATTCGACGCGCGGCGGTTCCCACTTCGTGGCAGAAAGAATCGGAAGGCAAAGCGCGGTGAGAATGGCGGTGGCGGCCACCTGCAAAAAACTGAGCGCGGCAACGGAATGGCGCGGACTGTATTTCGCGACAAGAATGATATGGAACGCAAACATCACCGCGCAGCCCAGCACCAGGAAATCGCCGACGTTGAGCGAAGAAAATCCCGCCGCGGGAATGGTGAGGAAGTAAAGGCCGAAGAGCGCGGCTACCGCCCCGCTCCAGGCCCATGAGCTGATCTTCCGCCGCCAGAAAATCGCCAGAATCACGGGCACCATGACGACGGACGCTCCGGTGATGAACGCCGCTTTGGATGGCGTAGTGAATTTCAATCCGAGCGTCTGGAAAGCATAGCCGCTGAACATGAAGACGCCGATAAGCGCGCCGGCGAAAGCGGTGCCGCGGCCCGCGCGGCGGAGCGGGCGAAAATAGACCGCACCCATAACCATCGCGGCCAGAGAGAAGCGAAGAGCGTTGAAAGAAAAAACAGAGGCAAACGCGAGGGCGTCTTTGACGACGACAAAAGTGGCGCCCCAGATCAACGTGCATAACGCGAGGGCCAGGTCGGCTTGCACTCGACGGCTCATATCAAATCACCACAGCTTCGCTCAGGAGCGTTCGTAAACTACACGGCCGCCGGTGATGGTCATGTCCACCGGAGTGCTGAGCCATTCGCGAGCCGGAATGCGCGTGAAGTCCACGGGATAAATCACGATGTCGGCGAACATGCCCGGTTTCAACCGGCCTTTGCGATGCTCCTCGAATTCAGCGTACGCCGAGCCGACGGTGTAATCATGAAGGCAGGCATCCAGCGGCAATTTTTCCTGCGGCTGCCATCCATCGGGAGCGCCGCCTTCGGGCAGCGCGCGCGTCACGCATTCGTACAATCCGAGGAGCGGATTGATTTCTTCGACGGGATAATCGGTGCCGAATGCGAGCCGCACGCCGCTTTTGCGCATGGTGTTCCACGCGTAAGCGCCTTTCGACCGTTCCGCGCCGAGGCGCGCATCGGCCCAGCGTTGATCGCTGCGCAGGTGCACCGGCTGCATGGAGGCGATGACGTGCAATTGCGCGAAGCGCGCGAAATCCTGCGGCGCGACCACTTGCGCATGTTCCACGCGCGAGCGCCGGTCGCGCGGGCCGTTCGCGGCCAGAACCGCGGAAAATGCATCGAGCGCCACGCGGTTCGCGCGGTCGCCGATGGCGTGAAAATTCAACGCAAAGCCCGCCCTGTCGCGTTCGATGGACATGCCGTTGAGTTCAGCAGGATCCATGCGCAAAATCCCCGCCGTGGAGGGATCATCGGAATAGAAAGCGAGCATCGCGGCGGTGCGCGAGCCGAGCGAGCCGTCCAAAAAGGCTTTCAGGGCGCCGGTTCTCAGCCAGGGATCCGACGTGCCGCCTTCGCGACGCTGTTCTTCGAGTTTCGAGAGCGGCTCGCTGAAGGCGAGCCATTCGCTGATGCGCAGCGGAAGCTTGCCTTCGTTCTGCAGCTCGCGATATACGAGAAAATCGTCCCAGGTAGAATAGTCCTGAATGGACGTGACGCCGTACGAGACGGCCTCCGCCAGCGCGAGTTCGATGGCGCGCTTGCGACGGGCGCGGCTCGGCGGAGGAATGCGGCGCGAAACAAGGCTCATGGCCGCGTCCTCTTCGAGCACGCCGTTTGGTTCGCCGGTTTTTGCATCGCGCACGATGCGGCCGCCGAAGGAATCTTGCGTGTCCTTGGTGATGCCCGCGATTTTCAGAGCCGGTGAATTGGCGACGGCCACGTGAGTATCCACGCGCCAGAACATCATGGGATGTTCCGCCGTAACCGCGTCAAGATCCCAGCGCGTCGGAAAACGCTTCTCGGGCCACAGTGTGTGGTCCCAGCCGTTGCCGGTAATCCATTCGCCGGGAGCGTAATTTTTCACCGCTTCGCGAATGCGCCGCTGAAAATCGGCGAGCGATTTCGCATCGGCAACGTCCACGTTCAATTTTTTCATGCCGCCGGAAGCGAGATGCACGTGCGCGTCGTTGAATCCGGGCATGGCGAAGCGGCCGCGCAAATCAATGACCCGCGTTTGGGGGCCGATCAGCGCCTCGATTGCAGCGTTCGAGCCTGCGGCGACGATGCTTTCCCCGCGAATCGCGACCGCTTGCGCGCGCGGGCAAGCGGGGTCAGCCGTGTAAATGTCTCCCTTGCGTAGAACGAGATCGGCATAAACGTTCGCCGGCTGCAAATTTTGGGGCATAGGTCTCCGCGTCCGAGCAGAAATTACTTCAGGAGAGCGCAACAGCGCAAGGCACGCGATGGCCGCGCACACCGGCGCAGCACGAACGCAAATTCCCTTCAGGTTTGCACTCCCGCGATGGCGAGAATGGTGAGCAGAGCGCGTTTCAAGCCGAGTTCACGGCCCGCCGGAGCATACCATTCGTCCAGCGAATGCGAGCCTCCGCCCTGGCCGCCTCCGCCGATGGCGATGGCCGGAATTCCCTGCGACAAGGGAAGATTGGCATCGGTGGAGGAGCGTTCGATGCGCGAGCGATTGCCGAGGTAACGATCGGCATTCTCCAGCGCTGCAAGCAGCGGCGCGTTGGGCGGCAATTTTCCGGCAGGACGCACGCCGATGATGTTGAATTTGACTTTGAGCGTCGCGCGCACGGATGCAGCCGCCATTTCGTCGCTGGCCGCACGGGCAAAAATTGCGCGCAATTCGCCTTCCAGCCGCGACAGTTCCGATTCATCTTCGGATCGCAAATCAACCTTCACGCGGGCTTCCATCGGAATCGAATTGACCGAGCTGCCTCCGGAGATCATTCCGAAATTGAAGGTCGTGCGCGGATCCTCCGGCACGCGGAGGCGCGAAAACTCGGCGACGCCGCGCGAAAGAGCAGAAATGGGATTGGGCATTCCAAAGTCGGACCAACTGTGGCCCCCGGGTCCGGAAATGCTGATTTCAAAACGCCGCGAGCCGAGCGCGATCGTAGTGACGTAATCCGTGGCCGCGCCGTCCAGCGCGATCACCGCGCGCAGCCGCCCTTTCCAGCTATCCAGCAACTGGCGCATGCCGCGCAGATTTCCTTCGCCTTCCTCGCCCACGTCGGCCGCGAAAATGATGGACGCTTCGGTTTTGACGTTCGCGTGCTCGAGCGCGCGCGCCAGGCCCGCCAGCGTGGCCAGGCCCGCGCTGTTGTCCGAAATGCCCGGCGCTTCAAGCCGGCCCCGCACGCGCCTCACGCGAACATCCGTTCCCGACGGAAACACGCTGTCGAGATGAGCGGCGACGAGCACCGCGTCGCGCCGGTAAGCTCCTTCGCGCTCTGCAATGACATTTCCCGCAGCATCCGTTCGTACACCGAGGCCGCTCGATTCCAGCAGCTTCGCCATATACGCGGCGCGAACACTTTCGGCAAATGCCGGGGCGGGAATTTCGGTGATGGCGATCTGCTGCTCCGTCACCCAAGCGGCGTTCTCTTCGAGCCAGGCGAGCGCCTTCGCCACTTTTTTGTCTTGCGCCATTGCTTCGGCCGGATTGGCGGCGCGGGCCGTGAGGGTCCCCATGAGCAGAGGATACCGGAGCGGAAAGAAAGTTTCACGGACTTTATCGCCCCGGCTTGGCGAAACAATTTCCTTCGCCCGCAAACACTGCGCGCGTCGAAAGCGCGAGCCGCCTGCCGGGCGAGCAAAACGCGACCGTGCGGAAATGCATTCGGGAAAGGGAATGCGGCTTACCGCCGCGCGTTCGCGTGAGGAACAGGCGCGCCGGCGCAAAGCGCCAGAATTTCCGCGTCCGTCATGACGCGCTCCGCTTTTTTCGCGGCCTCGAAAATTCGCGCAACCAAATCTTCCGTCGCGGCAATCTGGTGCTTTTCGAGCCAGTAGGTGACGTTGGACCGCCCGCTCATCGGCCCGATTTCGATTACCTGTTCGAGACCGAAAAGATTCGAGGGCACCCCGCTGTAGACCGCGTTCGCCAGCGCCGCGTCTCCTTTGCGATAGGCTTTGATGATCGCCGCCGCGTGCACGCCCGTCGCCGTGCGAAAGGCATCGCGGCCGACCACCGGATAATTCGGCGGAACAACCGTGCGCGTGGCGCGGGCAACCGTCTCGGAATACTCTTTGAGCTTCGACAAGTCGCGGTCGATCAGGCCCATCAGGCGCAGATTTACAAGCATCAACTCCATGGGCGTGTTGCCCACGCGCTCGCCGAGGGAATTCGCCGCCCCGTGAACCTGATCCGCTCCCGCGGCCAGCGCCGCCAGCGAATTCGCCACCGAAAGTCCGCGATCGTTGTGGCCGTGCCAGTCTACGCGGATTTTTTCGCCCGACGGCTTGACGATTTGCTCCATCGCGAACTGCACCAGGTTGAATGCGCCGCGCGGCGTGGCGTGTCCGACCGTATCGCACAGCACGATGGCGCGCGCGCCGCAGCGAATTGCCGTGGTGTACAGCTTCTTCACCGTCTGCGGATCGGTGCGCGTAGTGTCCTCGGTAACATACATGACCGGCAGCTTTTCGGACACCGCGAACCGCACGGCTTCTTCGGTCGTGCGTTCCAGATGCTCGACGCTCCAGTCTTCCACCAGACGCCGGATCGGACTGGAGCCAAGAAAAGTAGCGGCTTCGACGGCCATCCCCGTTTTTTGCGAAATTTCCGCAATAGGTTTGATGTCGTTGCGGTGTGTGCGCGCCGCGCAATTCGGACGAATTTTCATGCGGCACGAGGCAATTTCGCGCGCCAGCGCTTCGGTATCCGCATACGCCCGCGGACCGGCGCCCGGCAGGCCGATATTCACCGTATCGATGCCCAGGTCTTCCATCAAATGCAGGATCTCGATTTTTTCCGCGATGCTTGGATCGCGCACCGAAGGATTCTGCAATCCGTCGCGCAGCGTCTCGTCATTCAGCATGATTTTGCGGCCCGGAGAAATTTCACCGCCGCTTGCGGTGTTCCAGTCGTAGATGAGTTCGTCGCTCAACGACGTTCCCTTGCGCAAATCCATCCGCCGCCCAGCACAAAATTCCCCGAATAAAACACCGCCGCCTGGCCCGGAGTAACGGCGCGCTGCGGCTCATCGAACCGCACGCACACGGTCGTTTCGTCGAGCGGTTCAATCGTCGCCGGCGCTGCGGCATGGCGATGCCGCACTTTCACTTCGGCGTGAACCGCTTCGCGCGGCGGCGCTGTGGAAATCCAATTCACCGAGCGCACTTCGCATTCCGATACCCGCAATTCTTCGTCATCGCCCACAATCACGCGATTCGTGGACCGATCGAGAGCCACGACGTAAACGGGCCGGTGCGTTGCAAATCCCAGGCCGCGCCGCTGGCCGATGGTGTAGCGATGCAGACCTTCGTGCCGCCCGATCACCGTTCCATCCGTGGTCACAATTTCGCCCGCGTCCGCCGGAAGTTCCCTTCCTTGCTCGCGCAAATAGCTGCCGATGAAGCGCACATAATTGCCGGTGGGAACGAAGCAGATTTCCTGGCTTTCCGGCTTTTCCGCGACCGGAAGATTCGCGCGCCGCGCAATGGCGCGCACTTCGGCCTTGCTCAATTCGCCCAGCGGAAAACGCGAGCGCGAAAGCTGCTCCTGCGTCAGCCCAAAGAGAAAATACGACTGATCCTTCGATTCGTCCGCCGCGCGCAAAAGCTCGTAACGCCCGGAATCCGCGTTCCATTGAACGCGCGCGTAGTGTCCCGTGGCCACGCGCGAAGCCCCGATTTGGCGGGCCGTCCCGAGCAACTGCTCGAACTTCACGTGATTGTTGCAGAGCGTGCACGGAATCGGCGTGCGGCCCTCGAGATAATCGGCCACAAACGGACGAACGACACGCTCCTCGAACGCCTGCTCGAAATTCACCACATAAAACGGAAATCCCAGATGCCGCGCCACGCGCCGCGCATCGTACACATCGTCGAGCGAACAGCAGCGATGCGCCGCCGGGCCATCCGGCGAAGCCAGCTCCGGCAAGCGCCGCTGGTTCCACAACTGCATGGTCAGACCGACAATCAACTCGCCCGATTCGTGCAGCAGCGCTGCAGCCGTCGAGCTGTCCACACCTCCGCTCATGGCCACGGCGGTCAGTTCGGGTTGTGCATTCGCAGGCACGGCGCTTGTTTCACTAGGATAGCAAAGGAAGCCGCGCTTGCGCAGCCATCAGCTCGCCGGAACCGCCTTGCGATAGGCCGGGGAAAGTTCGCGAAGCCGCGCGGCCGCGGCGGGAATCACTTCGAGAGCAAAATCAACATCCGCATCCGTCGTAAAGCGCCCGAGGCTGAAGCGCAGCGTCGCCTTGGCTTCCTCGCGCGGCAGGCCAATCGCGCGCAGCACGTGCGAAGGCAAAATCGCTCCCGAGGAGCACGCCGCGCCGGTGGAGCACTGCAATCCCTGCAGATCCAGCGCAATCACCAGCGACTCGCCTTCGGCGTGTGCAAACGTAATATTCGTGGTATTCGAAACGCGATGCGCGCTGCGGCCATTCACACGCGCTCCCGGAACGCGGTCGAGAATTCCGTCCTCCAGGCGTTCGCGCAGGACGCCGACGCGCGCCGCCTCGCCGTCCAGATGCGCCAGCGCCAGCTCCGCCGCCTTTCCGAATCCCACGATGCCGGCGACGTTTTCCGTGCCGGGCCGGCGATCGCGCTCGTGCGTGCCGCCCAGCAAAATCGGCTCCAGCGGAGTATTTTCGCGCACGTAAAGCGCCCCCACGCCTTTCGGCCCGTAAATTTTGTGCGCCGAAAGCGCCAGAAAATCCACGTTCAGCTCACGGACGTCAATCGGAATTTTCCCCGCGGATTGCACCGCATCGCAGTGAAAATAGACGTTGGCCTCCATGGCCACGCCGCCGATTTCCGCGATCGGCTGAATGCTGCCGAGCTCGTTATTCGCCTGCATCACGGCGATAAGAATCGTTTCCGGACGCAGCGCCCGGCGCACCTCTTCCGGATCCACAACTCCGCTCGCCGAAACCGGCAGCCAGGTCACTTCAATCCCCTGTTTTTCGAGAGCCTCCACGCAGTTCAACACCGCGTGATGCTCAATCGGCGAACAGATAATGTGCTTGCGCTCGCGCCGGAACGCGTTGACAAATCCGAAGATCGCCAGATTGTCCGCTTCCGTGCCGCCGCTGGTAAAAACAATCTCCGACGGCTTCGCGCCGATGAGCTTGGCCGTCGAAACTCGCGCCGACTCCACGGCCGCGCGCGCCTCCTGGCCCGCAGAATGAATCGAACTCGCGTTGCCGTACTTCTCCGTGAAAAACGGCGCCATCGCCGCGAAAACTTCGGGATCAACCGGCGTCGTGGCGTTGTAGTCGAGATATACGCGTCGCATGTTATCGCGAAATTTTTTTGCCGAATCCGAATTCAGAATATCCTCCGCGCCTCGCGGCGTCAACCAATCACCGCTCGTCCCGTCAGGCGCTTCGCAGCGCCTGGCGAGCCAGTCGCCAGCGCCGCACGGCGACCACCGCCCATATCGCTTCCACCACGCCGAACGGCCAGGCGCCCTGCAAAAATCCGTAGACGGACGCGAGCACGCACGAAAAAGCAAACGCCAGAGTGAACCACGCGCTGCGCGGCTCGAACGCGTAGCAAATTAGCATCGCCGTTACCGCGAATAGGCCGAACAGGGTCAATGGCGTCAAAGCGCGCTCTCCTTCCACGGCGCCTGCATCCGAATCCACGCCCGCGCGCCGTGCTGGCTGTTGCCATCCGGCTCGAGCCGCAACCCTGCGCCAATCGCGCCGGAAATTCTGTTAAGCTGAGAAACTCTAATGCTTCTTGAACCTACCACGTGGATGCCGCCGAACACCATCGCGCCGAAGCGGATTTTCCACGCGGCCGGCCTCGTCGCCTGTTTGCTCTTGATCTTTGCTCGAATTGCATGCGCCGGCCCGCCGTTCCAGACCGACGACCCGGAACCGGTGGACTTCCGCCACTACGAATTCTACGTCTTCGGAAGCGCCGACGGCACCGGCGTCGAGATGGATACCGTCGGACCCGCGTTTGAATTCAACTGGGGCATTCTTCCGAACACCCAGTTGCACATCGTCGCGCCCGCCGCTTCGATCATGCCTTCGAACAACGTCGGTTATCTTCCCGCGGGAACCGGTCCCAGCGCCTTCGGTCTCGGCGACATCGAAATCGGCGTGAAATACCGCTGGCTTAAGGAAACGAAATACCGCCCCATGATCGGCACCTTCACGATGATCGAGGCGCCCACGGGAAATTACAATCTCGGCCTCGGCGTGGGCGCGCCCTGGTACAAACTTCCCGTATGGGTGCAAAAAGACTGGGGCCCGTGGACCGCCTACGGCGGCGTCGGCGAGGAAATTGTCCCGCAAACCGATTACAAAAATTTCACCTATGGCGGCCTGCTGCTGCAGCGCGACATCGGCAAGAAGTGGACTCTCGGCACGGAAGTCTTCTCCCACGGCGCCGAAGGTCTCGCGACGCCGCAGATTCGCGGCACGACGCTTGTGGATTTCGGCGGCTACTATTACATTCATAACCCCGGTTTCCAAATTCTTTTCTGCTACGGTCATGAGGTCGCCGGCTTTCCGGAGACTTATGCCTATCTCGGCCTCTACTGGACCTGGGGCGGCGGCTCAAAGAAAACTTCCCGCGTCGATTTCATGCGCGCGCCGGAGATTCCCGGCGCCGTCCGGTAGGACCCGTGCATCGCGCCGCGAATTTCAAGGCAGGAAACCGCGGCGCAGCCGCCGATTGTTTCTCGCGCCGCTCTTTGCAAAACTTATATCGGGAAGAGCATCTTTCGTATGTCATTTCGCATTCTGCGATATTAGGAGAAATCATTGGCTCGGCCGGTCATCACCCTCACAACCGACTTCGGCACCGGTGACGCTCTCGTCGGCTCCATGAAAGGCGTCATCTTGAGCATCAATCCCGATGTCACGCTCGTAGACATCACCCACAAAATTCTTCCCTACGATTTGCTCGATGGCGCGCTGGCCATTGGGCAGGCCTACAAATTTTTCCCCCCGCGCACCATTCACGTCGTCGTGGTGGATCCCGGCGTCGGCACCGACCGCCGTCCGCTGCTCGTCACCGCCGGCCAGCACTATTTTGTGGCGCCCGATAATGGCGTCCTTTCGGTGATTTATCAGCAAGAGGAATCCGTGACCGTCCGCCACATCACTGCCGAGCACTATTTTTTGCAGCCCGTCAGCAATACCTTCCACGGCCGCGATATTTTCTCTCCCGTGGCCGCCTGGCTTTCGAAAAACGGCCAGAGCAACTCGTTCGGCGAGGAAATCACCGACTTCGTGCGCTTCACTTTGCCGAAGCCCAAGGCCTCCGGCAATGCCGTCAAAGGCGTCGTGCTCCGCGCCGATAATTTCGGCAACTTGCTCACGAATTTCACGCCCGAGGATTTGCCGCAGGTGCTCGCCGGAGCAAAATTCAAGGTGCGCGTCGGCAGCGCGGAAATTTCCAAATTCACGGAGACGTTCGGCCACGGCGGCCCGAATGAGCCGGTGCTGATTTTGGGTTCCAGCGGATTTTTTGAAATTGCCGTGAATCGCGGCAGCGCCGCGAAAGCCGTCGGCGCCTCTCGCGGCGCGGAAATCACCGTCGAACTCGCCTAGCGCCTGCCGCCCTCCCACCGCATCGCATTTTCCTCAATTACCCGCACGGCAAAGCACGCTCGTAGCAGATGCGGAAGCTTTCACCGTCGCTCACTTGAACCTCATTCTGCGATTCCCCACCCCGTTTGGCTGCGCACCCGGCTAGACGTTGACGCTGCCTTCCCCCGATTTTCCTTGACTTCTAGGTAACTCTCTGGTACACATATCCTTCGGCCGGTTCGCCGGCCGCACAATTCGCGCAACAGAACCGCAAAGCCGCCAATCGGCGGCTTTCGCATTTTATGGACGCCAAAAGGGCCACTTCTGGCCCTTTTGAAGGAAAACGAGGTGCCGAATGCGTCGCAGGTATCAGTACTCTAATCGCAACTGCTATGAAAAATTAGAACTCGACGTAAGCAACCTGAAATCAGCAACATCAATTTTTCTAATCGCTACAGAATTGCACCTTTTCGAGCGCGAAAATGCACCCTTATAGTGCAATCCATCTCCCATCCGTGGTGAACCAATGAACGCCTCGACCGCCACTCCGCTCCCGATGGGCCAACCCCATCCTCCCCATCCGGCCTCCACGCCGCCTGCATTTCTAATCGAGTTTCTAGCCGGTGCCGTTTCTAATCGAGTTCTTTCGCTTATTTTTTCAGCGCCGTCGTCCATCTTCGGACATTCACTCCGGCTGCCGCTAACGCGCCAGGTCCGTCACGATGAGATACGCCCGCATCCGCGGGTCCATCCAGTCCCGCAGCGCGTCCCCCAGCATATTGAAAGCCAGCACGGCGGTGGCAACCGCAAGCGCCGGAAAAATCACCATGTGTGGCGCGTCGAAGAGATGCTCCCGCGCATCGTTGAGCATCGCGCCCCAGCTCGACATCGGCGCCAGCACGCCCAGGCCCAAAAAACTGAGCGTGGATTCGGCGAGAATCGCGCCGGCGAGCGCAATCGTTCCCTGCACCAGCACCGGCTGAATGATATTCGGCAGCAAATGCCGGCTCAGAATCCGCCAGTGCGAAGCGCCCAGCGACCGCGCCGCCGTCACATAGTCCATTTCTTTTGCCTGCAAAACCTGCGCGCGTGCCAGCCGCGCGTATCCCGCCCAGCCGGTAATGGTCAGCGCGATAATCACGTTGGCGAGGCCGGGGCCGAGAAACGCGGCGAACGCAATCGCCAGCAAAATTCCGGGAAAGGATAAAAATGCGTTGATCAGAATGATGTTTACAAACCCGTCGAACCATCCGCCGAAATACCCGGCGAGCGCGCCGATCGCCAGCCCAATAATTCCCGCGCCAAAAACCACGGAAAAGCTCACGGAAAGCGATACGCGCGCGCCAAAAATCACGCGCGAGAGCACGTCGCGCCCCAGCTCGTCGGTGCCCATCCAGTGCGCGCGGCTCGGAGCCTCCAGGCGAACCGAAAGATTCTGCGCGTTGGGATTGTAGGGTGCGAGCCACGGCGCTCCGACGGCCAGCACGATCAGCAGCACGCAAAGCGCGAAGCCAATCGCTCCCGGCGTGCTGTGCCGCAGAAAATTGCGCAGAGCCTTCATTGCAGGCGCACCCGCGGATCCGCAAACGCGTAAACAATGTCCGTCAACAGGTTCACCAGCACGTACGAGACGGCAATCAGCAGAATGCATCCTTGCAGCAGCGGATAATCGCGCGCTTCGATTGCTTCCACGGCCAGCCGCCCGATGCCCGGCCACGCAAAAATTGTTTCGGTGACGATCGTGCCGGCCAGCAGCGTTCCGAATTGCAGGCCCAGAATCGTCAGAATCGGAATCAGCGCATTCCGAAACGCATGACGGAACAAAACGGCGCGTTCGCTCAGGCCCTTGGCGCGCGCGGTGCGAATGTAGTCGCTCGAAAGCTGCTCCAGAACCGATGTGCGCACCATGCGCGTCAGAATCGCGGCCAGCGCCGCGCCCAGCGTTGCCGCGGGCAGAATCAAATGCGAAATTCCGCCGCGACCGCTTACTGGAAACCACCCGATTTCCACGGAAAAAATCAGAATCAGCAGCGGCCCGAGCGCGAAATTCGGCACCGAAAGTCCGAACAGCGTGAAAAATCCGACGGCGTGATCGGTTGCCGTCGCGCGCCGCTGCGCCGCCAGCAGGCCCGCCGGAATTCCAATTCCGCAGCAAACAATCAGCGCCGCAACGGCGAGCTCCAGCGTCGCGGGATAATGCTCCAGCACGACTTGCAGGACCGGCTGCTGGAAACGGAACGAGACGCCCAAATTTCCGCGAACCACTCCCCAAAGGTAATGCGTGTACTGCGCAAGCAGCGGCCTGTCGAGGCCCAGTGCGTGGCGCAGCTGCGCAATGTCCGCAGCGGTCGCGCCCGGCCCCAGCATCTGCTCGACGGGATCACCGGGAATGACGTGCGCCAGCGCGAAAACCATGGTGACGATCAGCCACAGCGCGGGAAGCGAATAGGCCACGCGGCGCGCGATGTATCGGATCATGCAGCTCCCGGCCCCCGCCGTGAAATTTTTCGCGCCCGCGATGCGGAAGCCGGCGCCGCGGAGCTGCTCCCTGATTTCCCGCCGGCACGGGTCGCCGCGGTTGCCGGCACGCGCTCCAGGCTTTTGATTTTCACCCGGGAAATTCTGCGGCCCTCCATCTCCATAATGGTGAAGCGATAGCCGTGATCTTCAAAACTTTCGCCGCCGCGAGGCAAAAATCCGAGATGGCTCAGCACAAAGCCGGCCAGCGTTTCGTAAACCGAATTTTCCGGCAGCTCAATGTGAAATTCCTCCAGATCGTGAATTTTCAGCGAGGCGTCGAAAATCATCGAGCCGTCGGCGAGAGTCAGCGGCCGCTCGACCACGTCGAATTCGTCGTGAATTTCGCCGACCATCTGCTCCAAAATGTCCTCCAGCGTGACCAATCCCAAAATCGTGCCGAACTCATCCACGACCATCGCCAGACCGCTCCGATGCGCGCGCAATTCCACCAGCAGCTCGGTGGCCGGCTTGGTTTCCGGGACAATGAGGATTTCGCGCAAAATGTTGCGCAGATGGAACTCGGGCGGCGGAGCCTTTTCGTCCACGTGCTTGGTGCGGTCCAGCAACACCCAGAGCAAATCTTTGACGTGCACGAATCCGAGGACGTGGTCAATGGTTCCTTCGTAGACCGGTATGCGCGAGCGCTGCGTCACGGCGATGATCTTCATGACGTCTTCCAGCGTGGCATTGGCCGGCAGCGTGTGAATATCGGGGCGCGGCACCATGATTTCGCGGACTTGAACATCGCCCAACTTCATGGCTCCGTGAATGAATCTTTCTTCCGCCGGATCCAGCACGCCGCGCTCACGCGCCTGCTCGATCAGAATCCGCAGTTCTTCCGGCGAGTGGATCGCGGAATGAGCACGCGGCACTTTGACTCCGAGGATGGTCACGAATTTTCCGGCGATTCCGTTCAGCAACACAATCGCCCAGTGGAACGTGTTCAAAAACCACCGAAACGGACGCGCCACCAGCAGCGCCACGCGCTCGGCTTGCGCAAGGCTCAGGCTTTTGGGCACGAGTTCGCCCAGAACGACCTGCAACACCGTCAGCAGCGCAAAGGCGATAATCAGCGCGGAGGTGTGCGCGGCGACCGCCGCATACCGGCCGGGCAGGTCTCGAAAAATCGAATCCAGGAGGCGCGCCAGCGTCACTTCGCCGAGGTATCCAAGCGCCAGGCTGGTGAGCGTGATGCCGACCTGCACGCCGGAAACCACGGTACCCATGTCGGCAATGAGCGCTTCCACCACGCGGGCCCGCGCGCTTCCCTGCTCGACCAGCCGGCGGATGCGCCAGTGGCGAACCGCCACCAGCGAAAACTCCACGGCGGCGAAAAAGGCGTTGATGGCGACAAGCACCAATATGCCAAACAGGCGAAGAACAATCATGGTTCAGCTCAACAAAGCCCCCGCGCGGATCCTCTGGCCTCATTGTAACAAGGCCCGAAAGAGCCGGCGCATTTTCGCGGCCGGATTTGCGAGAATCGCTATGCGTGAGACGCAGGATGATGGCGCGCGGCATGTTCTCGTTCAGAATGATTGGTGACACTCGGATTAGAGTGTCAGCATGCAAATTCGATGGGGGAAGATACCCCAA
>Ga0209061_1000714_pt1 | contig 73275 bp, 69 predicted proteins | sample Coa_R1_10_FD_187157 | JGI IMG/M metagenome (GOLD analysis project Ga0209061, IMG submission 187157) | Surface soil microbial communities from Centralia Pennsylvania, which are recovering from an underground coalmine fire - Coalmine... | ecosystem: Environmental > Terrestrial > Soil >... | reverse complement strand
GAGGAGTACAATCACAACCGGCCTCATCGCGGAGTCAAAAATCGTACCCCGCACGAGGCTTTCTTGGCGTTCAAAGCTGTACTAAATTCCGAGGCCCTGACTGTCTAGTTTTGAAGGGAGCACTACAAATCAGTGCTATTGTTGGGTTGCAGAAAGAAATAGAACCACGCACTGTCGTGCGTAGTCAAATTCATATCGAGCCTGCCTAAGTATTGGTCGGTTGTGGTCTTGATGAGCTCGGGAAAGGCGTAGGTTCCTTCAGGTGTATTCGGAAGCGGGACATATTGGCTCATGAGGTTCACGGCGACCGGGTTGAAGTCCTGCGACGGAACGATGCCGGCATCGGCAGCGGTGGGGACGCTGTCAAAAAGAGTCGCGTATGAGGTACCTGCAGGGCATTGCGTATTGCTGGAAACAGGGCATGGAGACTCAGCGTTTCCAAAGAGAGGAATCGGCGCCACATTGCTTGAAAGGCTGCCGATAGATGTGCTCCAGTCCCCTCCGCGCTCGGCCGGACTAAAGACAGGGGTATTTTGCGAAACGCCCTGGAATAACCTCCCGCCTTCGTAGGAGAAAAATCCAAAAAACTTGTTTTTGAGGATTGGGCCGCCCAATGTGCCGCCGAACTGATTCTGGTGAAAGGGCGGGGTAACGGTCTGGAAAAATGTGCGTGCGTTAAACGAAGTGTTTCGATAGTACTCGAATCCACTCCCATGCCACTGGTTGGTTCCCGATTTGGTGACGACGGACATGATTGCGCCCGAATTGCGGCCATATTCAGGGTTCAAGGTATTCGTGACGACTTTAACTTCCTGGATGGCATCGGGACTCAGCGGCGCGGCAGCATTATTGCTCAATGGCGTATTCAGCGGGAGATCATTGTTGTCCGTACCGTTGACGAGATAGCCGTTTGCTTGGGTGCGGTTGCCGTTAGTGGCGAAATTGCTACCGAAGCGATCCGAGGAGGCCACAACACCGGGAAGGGTTTGCTGCAGATTGATCCAGCTTCGGTTCAGGATCGGGTAGTCACTGATTGCACCCTGAGTGAGTTCACCCCCAAGCTGCATTGTGGTGGTGTTAACCTGCAGCGGTGGCGCGGTCACTTCGACCGTCGCGCTAGAGGCACCAACCTTCATGCTTGCATGAACCACAAACACCTCGGCAACCTGAAGCCTAATAGACCTTTGAACGAAGGCTTCAAACCCCGACTTGCTGACCGTAACATCGTAGGTTCCTGCGGGAAGCCCGACCACAAGGAAAGAGCCGTCGTCAGCTGTAGTTGTCGTTCGCTTTGCTCCCGTCTGAGTTTCGGTAACGGTTACTCGAGCGCCGGGGATGCTAGCGCCGGAGGGATCCACCACCGTTCCGCGAATCGAGCCTGTGACTTGAGCAAGCACTGGGACGGCGAAGAGGAAGCAGAGGAAGAGACTGGCGAGTCCTGCGAGCAAAGTTGGCACAATCCGTAATCTCATTTATTTACACCTCAGTTCTATAACTGCTTATGCGATACGGAGTCGCATCGAGCAATCGCGATGCCGGATACTCAGTAGGCGTATGGTCGTTGTATAAAGTTATTACAGTGAATTAATTACAATCGAGGGTACTGTTCCCAAAGAAGGTCGCGAAGAAGAGGAAGAATACGAGTGATCATAAATAAATATGAAATTTCATAATTCCCTACAGAAAAATCTGGAGGTACGGCAAGAGCTCGCGGCAGGCCTAGCGTTTAGGGTGCGGGGGGCGGGGGGTGATTTGCTTCCACCCGCCGCCAACCGGTCTGAGAAGGTGACCGCGGATCAGCGATGCAGCACGCTGTCGGCGGCGGCGACGTCGGATTGCAGGCGTGAAACGCCCGCAGTCGCGTCCTGAATGTACTCATCGGCTACCTGCACCATTGCGGGCGTAGGCGGCACGAGCGCCATACTCACCTGTCCGGAAATGGCGCTCAACCAGGCGCGCAAGCGAGGCGGATAGACAAGCGCGCCTTCACTGGACTGGATTCTGAGATCCACCAGATCGTTTATGTCGCGGTTGAGATTATCGAGCGCCGCTTGCGCCTGATTGCCGGAGGCGCTCTTGGCGGCGATGGCTTTGGTGAGCGCGTCGCGGGCATCAATGGCCTGGTTCAGGTGGACATCGAGCCGGTTCAACGCGTCGTGAATGCGCATCAGCAAATCAAAACGCTGCTGCAACTCCGCCGGCGTGGTGTGCAACGTCGGGTCGAGTTTTACGACGAACGGCTGCTTCTGCGTGGTGTCACCATAGGTCAGCATGACGTAGTACGTTCCGGGCAGCACTTCCGGCCCAACGGGCGGGGCAGCCGCAAAAAATGAATTGTAGATGCCCTTAACGTCGACCGCATCGGGATATCTCATGTCCCATTGGAAGTGATTCATGCCGGGCTCAATTGCCGTCAGTCGTTCCTCTCTTTGCTTCCGCGCGATTGTGGGGTTTTCAGAAAGCGGCATGGGTTTGCCTTTTGGCTTCAGGTGCAGCGTGAAGCTGCGGACCAATTTGCCGCTTGCCGTGGTAAAGCTGAGCTTGACGGGTGTGCTCCCGTTATAGTTGTCCGGCACGTGGAAAAATACGGCGACTCCCGGCGGCAAGTTCTGGCCTCCGACGCCGCGCGGGCCAAAACCGAAGCCGCCGCGCGTGACCAGCCAGGATTGCTGGGGCTTGAACACGTAAGGCGCATCACTGGCAACGTGGGCAGCGCCCAACTGCTCGAGAAACTGGAGATTGTCGAGCACCCAAAAGCCGCGGCCGAAGGTGGCCAGCACGACGGCATGTTGCTGGGGCTGAATTTCGACGTCACTCACCCGCACTGCGGGAAGGTTGAGCGCCAGCTTTTGCCACTGCCGGCCGCCATCCAGACTGAAGTACACGGTGGCGCTGGTGCCGGCAAACAGCAGATTGGGATCATTGGGGTCCTGGCGCACGCTCTCGACGTATTGGTCCTGCGGCAGACCGTTGGTGAGCTCGGTCCAGGTCTTACCGTAATCGGTAGTCTTGTACACGTACGGATGAAAATCATCCCAATCAAACCGGCTTGCCGATACATATGCGGTGCCCTCGGCGGTGTGTGAAGGTTCGATGCAGGTGATTGTGGACCAGGTCGGCAACGTCGGCGGACGCACTTGATTCCAGTGTTCGCCGGCATCGGTAGTTACATAGACCAGACCATCGTCGGAGCCGGTCCAGATGACATTGTCGGAGAGCGGCGAAAAGGCAATCGAGGAAATGGTGTCGAACATCTCCTCGCCGGTCACATCGGCGCTGATGGGTCCTCCGGGCCGCTCCTGCTTGCTCTTATCGTTGCGCGTGAGGTCCGGGCTGATTTTCTTCCAGTGAATGCCTTCATCCAAGGTCTCAAACAGCACGTTCGCTCCCATCAGCAGCTCTTTCGGGTTGCCGGGGGCGAACACCACAGGATGATGAATCCAGCCGTAACGATACTTGATTTTGGAACCTGCGAGTCCGAACTTGTAGTCCGGCCACGGGCTCACATTGGTGGTCAATCCCGTCCTGCGATTCTCTTTCCACTCCATGCTGTAGTAACCGCTGCCATAGGTGACCCAGGGCTGGCCGGGGGTGGGCACAACCCAGCTCATCTCTCCGCCTTGTACGGTTTTCCAGACCGGCGGAATGATTCCTCCGGCCACGGCGCTCGGCGATTCGTCCGAGCCGCGGTCCTGCTGCGCGCCATAAATGTGGAACGGGAATTGATCATCGAGATTGGCATGATAGAACTGGCCGGTCGGCTGGTTGTCCTCAGAACTAAAGGCCTTGCCGCCGTTCTGGGTGACGGTTGCGCCGCCATCATTGCCTTCAATGAAGATTTGCGGGTTGTTGGGATTAATCCAGAGCACATGGTTATCGCCGTGCGGCGGGTGGAGAGCGATCAGCTTCTTGCCGGCGTTATGCGATACATACACGCCGACGTTGGGCAGGTAAATCGTGTTGGGGTCTTTCGGGTCCACGTACACGTTCATGTAATAGAATGCACGCTGGGTAATGTCCATGCTGTTGTTGATGAGTTTCCAGGTCTGTCCGGCATCATCGGAGCGGAACAGGCCGCCGGCCTGGCCTTCATAATTCGCTTGAATCAGCGCGTAGACAACGTTGGGATTGCTTGGCGCGACGGCGATGCCCACTTTTCCAAAAATGCCAGTTGGCAGCCCCGGGCGGTGCGAGATGTTGGTCCAGTTTGCGCCGCCGTCGGTCGTTTTGTAGATTCCGCTGCCCGGGCCGCCGCTTGAAAATGTCCAGTGCCTTCGCGACATCTGCCACATAGCGGCGTACACCACCTGCGGATGGGAAGGATCCATGGCCATGCTAATCGCACCGGTGTCGTCGTTGACATAGAGAATTTTTTTCCAGGTCTGGCCTCCATCGGTGCTTTTGAATACTCCACGCTCCGGATTGGTCCCGAACAGGTGGCCGAGCGCCGCCACGTAGACCACATCCGGGTTGTTCGGATCCACAAGAATCCAAGTGATGATGTGCGTTTCACCCAGGCCGATGTATTTCCAGGTTTTTCCGCCGTCGGTAGACTTGTACATTCCCTCGCCGGTCAGCACTGTATTGCGGGGAGCGGAATCACCGGTGCCTACGTAGATGATCTTCGGATTGGAGGGCGCGATGGCCATGGCGCCGATGTTGTTGCACTTAAAATCCTTGTCGGAGATGTTCTTCCAACTGTGGCCATAATCATCGGTTTTCCAAACGCCTCCGCCCGCCGTGCCCATGTAGAAGACGCTGGGCTCGTCAGCAATGCCGGCAACAGCGGTGACGCGCCCGCCGGTATAGGGCCCGACGCTGCGCCAGCGCAGCGCCTTGGTGAGCTGGCGGGTGGTAACCGGCGACGCAAATGCCGGAAGCAAAACCAGAGAAAGACAGGAAAGCAGCCAAACGTATCGTGCTTTGAACATAATTAGAGCCTCTCTCGATAAATTAGAATGGATTCGATGAATTTCGTTCCCCTTGCTCGGAGCGCAGCAGGCGGCTGAAACCAAGCGACGGTTTTATTACTAAAATACCTGCTTTGAAGCCCGAATCCGGATGCGAAGCATATGCCTGTCTGGCAGGGAAATCAATCGGCAACTCTTTTTCGCGGCCCGTTTCTATCTGACGGGCGTAGCCTTTCTCCCCGGCGACGGCCTGTTTCCCGGACGGCAAGGAACGCCGCTGTGTATGGAAGAGGAAGTGCGTTTTGCGTGTTTTTGCGGGGCATACGTTGTAAAGTGATGGGAGCGAGTCCAAAAGCGCATGCCTGGAAGAATGATACGCAGATTTTGCCGGCGATCGGCGAATTTTGGTGTGCTGGCAGCATTGCTTCTGCTGACAAGCGGGCATGCGTACGGTCAAAATCCCAGGATTCTTCGTTCCCAAGGGTACATCAGCGATTTTGCGCGCGTGATTTCTCCGGATACGCACCGGACGTTAGAGCACATCTGCCGGGAAGTGGAGCAACAGGCGCAGGCGCAGATCGCGATCGTCACAGTGCGGTCGCTTGAAGGCGAATTTATTGAGCGGTATGCAGCCGCGCTGGCCGAACGGTGGGGAATTGGGCGGACGGAAAAGGGGCGCGGTGTTCTGATCCTTGAGGCACCGGCTCAGCACCAATACTACATCGAAGTCGGATACGGGCTGCGGCCGATTTTGCCCGAGGCACGGGTGGAGCAGTTTGAACGCGAGGCGCTACCGCAGTTCCGCATCCACAACTACAGCGGCTTTGTTTTGATGGTCACTGAGCGGGTGGCCGCAGTCATTGCGAAAGATCGCGGCGTAAGGCTGAATTCGCTTTCGCAGGAGGCTCCCGCGCCCTTGGGAACGGAGGCTTCGCCGCCACCGCTGACGTTCAGAAACATCGCGCTGTATTCGTTTCCTTTTTTCCTGTTGCTATTATTTCCGCTTCTTGGATTATTGCTGCGGATGCGGGCCGGCCGGCGCTATGGTCGGAGGCACGGGCTGTATTGGTCGGCAGCGCCGTGGTATTTCCTCGGAGCGGGCAACTGGGGAGGCGCTTCGTGGGGCGGCGGCGGATTCGGCGGCGGAGGGGGATTCGGCGGGTTTGGCGGCGGATCGTTCGGCGGCGGGGGAGCTAGCGGGAGCTGACAGCGGCAGAGAATGCCGGGCAAAGGCTCAGGCGGGATGGAAGAACTTCTTCAAGAGCTGACAGAGCGATTGGTTCGCGCCGCGGGAGAGAATATCAAATCCGTCGTCGTGTACGGCTCGGCGGCCACCGGGGAGTACCGGAAGAATCATTCAGACTTGAACGTGATGTGCGTGCTCGAGAGCGCCGCAACGGCGGATCTGGAGCGTTTGCACGAGCCGCTGTCGTGGTGGAAGCGCAAAGGATTTCCGCTGCCGTATGTTTTCACGGAGCCGGAGTTGCGGGCCTCGGCGGACATTTTCGCAATTGAGCTGCTGGACATTAAGGCGAATCACCGCATGCTGCACGGCAAGGATTTTTTCCCCACGTTGAACGTCCCCATGAGGTTTCACAATCAGCAGGTGGAGCGCGAGCTGCGAACGAATTTGGTGCGTTTGCGGCAGGGAATCCTGGCGGTGCCGCCGCGCGATCGCGTGCTGGTAAACCTGATGGAGGCGGCGGTTTCCGCGTTTGTCACGCTGTTTCGGCATGCATTGATGGCTTTTGGGGAGCCGGCGCCGTCTTCGAAGCGGGAAGTGGTGGAGCGCGCGGCGGAGGTGGTGAAAGTCAGTCCAGAGGCGTTTTTGCTGATTCTGGACATCCACGAGGGCAAGCGCAAGAGCGCTGATGTTGACGCGCAGAAAACGCTGCAGAATTACGTTGAGCTGGCTGAGCGGATGGCTGAAGAAACCGACCGGCGGCTGGCGTGACGGCAGCGCGGTTCTTTATGGCGCTCGCGGGCAACCCGGCGCGTACTCTTGATCGTAGCACGCCCGCTCGATCGAAGGGACTGGGTTTCCTTTTCTCTCGCTGATTCGCCGGCGCCGCTGTCAGCCTCGTATCTCGCCGTGAATTAAATCCTCCCGCGTTTCGCGTTTGCGAATGATCCGAAATCTTGCGCCTTCAACCATAACTTCCGCCGCACGCGGACGCGAATTGTAATTCGACGATTCCACAAATCCGTAAGCGCCGGCGCTCCAGATGGCCAGTAAATCGCCGGGCTGAACCTGCGGCATCATCCAATCGTGCACAAAAAAATCGCCGGATTCGCAGACGGGGCCCGCCACGTCCACGCGTTCCCATGGCGTATTCGCGCCGGCTCTCCGTGCCGGTGTAATCGCATGTGTGGCTCCGTAGAGCGCCGGACGAATCAAATCATTCATCGCCGCGTCTACAATGACGAACTTTTTTGCGCCATGTCGCTTTGTGTAAAGCACGCGCGTGAGCAACACACCCGCATTTCCCACCAGCGCGCGCCCCGGCTCAACAATCAGCTTGCAATTGAGGGAGGCGATCGCGCGCGGCAAATTGCGCGCATATTCGTCGAAACGGAGCGGCTTTTCGTCCACGTACCGTATGCCGATTCCGCCGCCAATATCCAGATAGCGCAATGCAATTCCTTCGCGGCGCAGCTCCGCAAAATACCTCGCCAGGCGCGCGCTCGCTTTTCGGAAGGGCGTCGCGCTGGTAATCTGCGAACCGATGTGTCCGCTGATGCCGCGCCAGGCAATCCACAAATTATCTTTGTAGCGCAGATAGAGCCGCCGCGCCTCGCTCCAGTCAATTCCAAATTTGTGCCGGTGATGGCCGGTGGCAATGTGCGGATGACCGCCGGCTTCGATATCGGGATTCACGCGAATCGCAGCCGGCGCAGCTCGCTTGGCGCGCGCCGCTTCACTGGCCAAAAGCTCCAATTCCTCTTCCGACTCGACGTTGAAAAGCAAAATCCTCGCGCGCAGCGCTTCGCGAATTTCCTCGCGCGTTTTGCCCACGCCTGAAAAAACAATTCGTTCGCCGGGCACGCCGACGGTGCGCAGGCGAAACATCTCGCCGCCGGAAACAATATCGAAGCTCGCTCCCAGCTTCGCGAATGCGGAGAGCACCGCGAGGTTTGAATTGGCCTTCACCGCATAGCAAATTCGGTGGGGAAATTTGCGAAGCGCGCGATGCAGCTCGCGGTAAGCTCTGCGGAAAGTCGCTCTGCTGTAGACGTAAACGGGCGTGCCAGGCCGCTTCGCGAGCGTTTCCAGCGGAACTGATTCGCAAAACAGCGCGTCCCTGCGATATCGAAAATCCGCAGAATAATTCGCAGGCTCCGGCGTGCGCACCCATCCTCTACGGTTCGGATCCATGAGTGGCTTTTTATATCACTTTCAAGACAACAAGTGTGCGGTCATCGAAGGCATGAGCGCCTCCGGAGAAGCGGTCCACATCGGCAAGCAGTTTGTCGGCCAGATCGACGGACGAGAAACCGGCATTGGCTTCAATCACCTCGCACATACGCCGCCAGCCGTAAAACTCGCCTGCGGGATTTTGTGTGTCACTGATTCCGTCGGAATAAAGCACCAGCGTATCGCCCGGCGCAAGCGCCAGGCGCATTTCGTCGTATGTCGATCCGTCGAACATGCCCACGGGAAATCCGGTGAGCGGGATCTTTTCGCATTTTCCACTCTGAAAAATCAGCGGCTGCTCCTGCCCGGCATTCGCAATGCGCAAAACGTGTTCCGCAGGCGACCACGCCAGGAAGCACATGGTCATAAAGCGCCCTTCAATCCGACGTTCGCCGATGACCTGATTCAGTTTCTGCAGCATTTTCGACGGCGCCAAATGCTGCGGCGCCAGACTGCGCAAGATGCCCACCGCTGCCGCGCCGTAAAGCGCCGCGGCGCTGCCCTTTCCGCTTACGTCCCCCAAAACGATGTCCAAATCGCCGGTGCCGTGCGCCAGAAAATCGTACATGTCGCCGCAGAGCTCGCGCGAAGACACCACGCGCGCCGCAATATCGAGCCCGTATTGCCGTCCGGGAACCGCCGGCAGCAATGCCGACTGCAGCCGCCGCGCCGCATTCAAATCGCGCTCCATGCGCGCTTCATCGCGCGCCACCTGCTCGTACAACCGCGCGTTTTCCAGAGAAATGGCCAGATGCGAGGCCAGAATCGAAAGCGCCTGCACATGTTCCGCCGTGAAATAATTCAGCTGCGGGCTCTCGATATCCAGCACGCCGATCACGCGATGCTTGTAGAGCAGTGGAATCGCCAATTCCGAGCGCGTCTCCGGGTTCAACGAAATGTAACGCGGATCGAACGACACATCGGGAACGACCACCGGCCGGCGCAGCGTCGCCGCCGCGCCCACAATTCCTTCATGCGGCGAAACGACGGAACGCTCCTGTATGTGCTGGCCGAATTTCACGTTCAGCCGGTGACGAAAGACGCGTTCCGTTTCGTCGTAAAGCAGAATGGCGAAAATCTGGTAGTCAATGACGCGTTTCACCGCTTCCGCCGCGCGGCGCAGCACGCCCTCCACGTCCAGCACCTCGCTGGTCTCGCGCGACACTTCGTTCAAAAGCAGCAGCGTGTCCGATTGCCGCTGCGCGCGCTCAAACAGTTGCGCATTTTGAATCGCGCCGGAAATGCGCGTCGCCAGCATGGTGAGTATGTTCTGCTGATCGGGGGTGAAATAGTCGAGTTGATTGCTCTCGATGTCCAGTACGCCGATCACTCGGCCTTGCACCGTAAGCGGCACCGCCAATTCCGACTGCACGGTCTCAAGCGCATTCAGATACCGCGTGTCTTTGTGTACGTCGCTCACCCGCACCGCGCGCCCGGTCGCCGCCGCGGTTCCAATGATTCCCTGACCCAGCGGGATTCTCCAGTTCTCAACCACTTCCCGCCGGTGGCCGATCGCGAATCGAAATTTCAGTTCACGCGTATTCTCATCAATCAGCAACACCGCAAAGATCTCGTAGTCAATCAGCTTTTTAATCTGCGCGGCAGAACGCGCCAGCACTTCGTCCAAATTCAAGGACGCATTGATGTCCTGGCCGATCTCGGCCATCGTGGCCAGGACTTCGGCGGGCAATTCCGGCGTCGCAAATGGTTTCGTGGAATCCATGTCTCTATTCGATGTTATTCGAACCCGTGCCGACTCAATTTTTCGGCAGGATCGTCTTCATTATAACAACGAGAGGAGAAGAGCCTTTGAAGAATGCGGCGCGAAATTCCTAAATCCAATCGTCCGCTCATAACGCGGCGCTAAATGTCACCAAACTTCTGTCACAGGAGCGGGCTTTCGCCCAGGCGCACAAGAACTGCCGCAAAGATCACGGGTGCCGATAGAGCGGCTGCGGACGCGCGCGGAGGCGCAACACTTTGCGCTGATTCGCCTCCAGCACCTCGAATTGCAGCCCGTCATAGCTGATTTTTTCGCCCGGTTCCGGAACATGGCCCGCGAGTTGATTGAGCAAGCCTGCCACGGTCGCGGCAGACGATGCGCCGCGCTCCTCCTCCCACTCCACGCCGAACAGGTCGCGCAGTTTTTCCACTCCCGTGCTGCCACGCAGAACCATGCTGCCGTCGCTCTCGCGCACTACGTCAGGCGCCGGATGACGGTCTTCCTCGCCGATGTCGCCCACGATTTCCTCGACCAGATCCTCGGCCGTCACCACGCCGGCCATGGAACCGTATTCGTCAATCACAATCGCCATCTGCTGGTTTTTTCGCTGCATTTCGCGCAGCAGACTGGAACCCATTTTCGCTTCCGGCACAAACAGCGCCGGCCGCACCAACTGGCGGACTGTTTTTGTCGCGGCTTCGCTCTCTGGAACCTGCAAAATATCCCGCGCAATCACAATGCCGATAATCTCGTCGAGCGTATTTTCGTAAACCGGAAGGCGCGACAGCTTCGTCGAAACCAGGACGCGCCGCAGTTCATCAATCGTTGCGTTCGCTGAAATGGAAACCACGTCGGGACGCGGAGTCATCACTTCGCGCACGCGCTTGTCGCTGAATTCGACGACCTGCTCAATCAGCCGTGCTTCGTCCTGCTCGAGGATGCCCTCTTCGGTTGCCGCGTCCACGATCGCTTCCATCGCCTGCTGATCGTCCGGCGGCGTGTCGCCCGGCTCGTCGGAGATATGCAGAATGGCGATGCTGAATTCGAGCAGCGCCTGCACCGGCCAGACAATCCAGGCAAACAAGCGAATCACCGGCAGGATCGGAATCAGCCAGCGGCCGCTGGTGCGCGTGAGAAAGAGCGCGGGAAGAAATTGCATCCCGATGACAACTTCCAGCCCGAGAAAGAAAACCATTTCCCCGATGCTGCGCCAGCTTTCCCCTGCGGCCAAAATCACCGCCCGCGCGGTCAGCACCGAGACCACCACCAGCCACAGCCGCGCCAGCAGATTGAACGTGCCTGCCGCGCGCAGACGGGTAATACGGACGCGCGGCTCTATCTCGCCGACGAAAATGTCGAGATGGGCGTGAGCCGGTCCCACGACCACCCGCCCGAGCTGACGATAGATTCGGTCCAGATAGGAAAAAACCGTGAGGCCGGCCGAAAGAACCAGAATGCCGGCCACGTAAGCGAGCCTGGTTCCCATCACCTGAGCCCCAATTTGCGACGCAGGCGCCGTTCGACGCGCTCCATCGTCCCGTTATCCGTTTCGTGATTGTAGCCCATCAGATGGAGCAGTCCGTGCAGCGTCAAAATGCGCATCTCGCAGTCCAAGCTGCGCTGAAACTCCCGAGCATTACGACGCGCAACGGCCGGCGCAATGGCGATGTCTCCCAGATAGGGATCGCGCACCGTTGCAGAAAACTTCAGTGTGCGCCCCGGTGCTCTCCGCCTCCGTTGTCCGTTTGAAAGCGCCGGAAATGACAGCACATCCGTCGCTTTGGCTTTCCCGCGGTAATTTTTGTTCCACGAAGCGATCTGTGCGTCAGACACCAGGCAAATGGTGGCGGAGTTTTCCGGCAAACCGAGCGCCCGGCTCGCGCGCCGGCAAAACGCGTTCAGTTCGCGGACTTTTACGCGCACACGTTTCTGTCGGTTGATAACCATTGCGGGATTACTCCGCGGAAACGCGGCTCTCTCGGGAATTTTGCTCCCGCTCGCGAGGCGGATTTTCGCCCGCGTGCCGTCCGGCCCCGCTCACGTCATGCTCTTCATAGGCCTTGATGATGCGTTGCACCAAATTGTGCCGGACCACGTCGTGCTCGTCAAAATGAACCACGGCGATGCCTTCAATTTTGCCCACGATTTCAATCGCCTCGATCAACCCGGATCGCCGGTCGCTCGGCAGATCAATCTGCGTCACATCTCCGGTAATCACCGCTTTGGAATTGAAGCCCAGCCGCGTCAGAAACATTTTCATCTGCTCGCTGGTGGTGTTCTGCGCTTCGTCCAGAATCACGAACGAATCATTCAGCGTCCGGCCGCGCATGAACGCCAGCGGCGCAACCTCGATGATGTCCTTTTCCAGAAACCGCTCCAGCTTGTCCGCTTCGAGCATGTCGTGCAGCGCATCATAGAGCGGCCGCATATAGGGATCGACTTTTTCCTGCAAGGTTCCCGGCAAAAAGCCCAGCCGTTCCCCGGCCTCGACCGCCGGACGCACCAAAATGATCCGATCCACCTGTTTGCTCAGAAGTGCCGAAACAGCCATCGCCACCGCAAGATACGTCTTTCCCGTGCCGCCCGGGCCGATGGCAAACACCATGTCGTACCTTTCCAGCGATTCCAGATAGCGCCGTTGATTCGTGCTCTTCGCCGTAATGGATTTCTTGCCGTACGGTTTCGGCCGCGCATGCTCCATGGCGCTCTGCAGCGAAAAATCCGGCTCATTATGAGCCATCCGCAACATGGATTTCACCTGTCCGCTTTCCAGCTTGCGGCCCTGCCGAACGAGCTGATTGTATTCGGTGAGAAATTTCGCGGCGCGGTGCACCTGCGCGGGATCGCCTTCAATCTCCAGATCGCTGTCGTGCAGTTGCGTGGTCACTCCGAGGCTGGATTCAAAAAGCTTGATATTTTCGTCGTAGGTGCCGAAAAGCTCGGCAATTCCCCCAGACATCCTTACGGTTTGTCTCATGGAGTTGGAAACAAGGCGAAGCTCTTTCTTCTCAGCAGGGATAGCCTACCGCATGCCGCGTCACCAGGTCAAGTACAGCAGTAGTAAATACCGTAATATCAGCGTGTTACGCGCGGACTGCTGGGTAGCACACCGGCCCGGAGTTTTCCTCGCCAGGATTAAAACGCAGCTACCGCTGGCCCCAGCGCAGCTTGTTGCGCAAAACCTTGTAATAGGTTTGTTCCTGCGGCCGAACCAGCATCACGCGATACGGCGAGCGCGAAATGGTGATGCGGTCACCATGCATCAATTCGTATCCGACCTGGCCGTCGAGAGTCAGGTAGGCCTGTTCGTCAAGCGCGCTGAAATCGAGCTCCAGGCGCACGCTGTCGGGAAGGACCAGCGGACGATTGGTGAGCATGTGCGGGCAAATCGGCGTGAGCACAAATGCTTGCAACACGGGGTAAAGAATCGGTCCGCCCGCCGCAAGAGAATAGGCGGTCGAGCCCGTGGGCGTGGAAACGATGAGTCCGTCGGCGCGATAGCGGCCGAGGAAGCTGCCGTTCACGGAAACATCCAGATCCATAATGCGCGACAGCGCCGCTTTTGTGACCACGGCGTCATTCAACGCCTGCTGGCGCTGAATGACTTCGCCGCCGCGCAGCAATTCCGCTTTGAGCATCATGCGCGGGCTGAGGCGATGGCGGCTGGCGAGAACATCCTCAAGAAGCGGCAAAGCTTCATCCACTGTGACACTGGTCATGAAACCCATGCCGCCGAGATTCACCGCAAGAATCGGAACTTCGGATTCATTAAATTGGCGCGCGGCCGCGAGCAGCGTGCCGTCTCCTCCCAGAACAATGAGCAGGTCCATTTTTGCCGACATGATTTCAGGGCTGGTTTCTTTTTTCGGCGGATTGAAACAGGAGGCGGCCACGGCGTCGAACAGCACGTTGACGCCGCGCTGCTCGAGCCATTGCGAAATGCGCGGAACCACGGCGCAAATCTCCTCCTTGCGCGGCTTGCAGAATATTCCGGCGTTCTTAATGCTGGACATGCGGTTCGGAGGATTGTACCGAATCGAGGCGCGCATGGAGGAAAAATTCCTGATTGCCTTCAGCGCCGGGCACACGACTGCGCTGAACGCCCAGGATTGTCAGTCCGGATTTTTCGGCCGCCGTGCGTACGCTCGCAATGGCGCGCTCACGCAGCGCAGGTTCACGGACGATGCCGCCTTTGCCCACAAGATTTTTCGTCAGTTCAAATTGTGGCTTGATGAGAATGAGAAACTCGGCGTCAGGCTGCGCCAGAGGCACGACGGCGGGAAGAATTTTGGATACGGAGATGAACGAGACATCCACGGTGATGACGCTGACCGGCTCGACCAGGTCTTCGGGCCGGAGAAAGCGCGCATTTTTTTTTATGGGACGGACGCGCGCGTCGCGTTGCAGCTTCCAATCCAGCTGATTCGTATTGACGTCGACGGCGTAAACACGCTGCGCTCCATGTTGCAAAAGACAATCCGTGAAGCCGCCGTTTGATGCGCCGACGTCGAGGCAGATGCGGCCGTTGACGTCCACCGAAAAATCAGCGAGGGCGCCTTCCAGCTTCAGCCCGGCGCGGCTGGCGTATTTGGATTCTTCCCCGGAGATGGAAAGCTGCGAATCCGCGGTGACCAGGTCGCTCGGCTTGCGCGCACGCTGGCGATCAATGAACACCTGGCCGGCCATGATCATCGCCTGCGCGCGCTGGCGCGAAGAAGCGAGGCCGCGCTCGACCAGAGCGAGATCGAGGCGCTGCTTGGCGGCTTTCATGAAAAACTCCCGCAGGAGGCTCGATTCACGGAAACTCATCCGCCGAGCGGAGGCAAAATTGCAGCGGAGCCAATCAGAAAAATTGCACCGACGATGAGGCTATACGTTGCCGTGAGCGCGGTGGCGATTTGCATGGTGCGGTGACGCTTCGCGCTGAAGCTGAAAATGCCCACCGCCGAGGCGGTCATGAGCGTGTTCATGAGCAGCAGGCCTGCCAAGAACATTCCCAGTCCCAGAAATCCGAGGCGCAGGCCGCCGAGATTGGCGGCAAGCAAAAAAATCAGAAGCTGGCTGGGAGTTTCGGCCCCGAGCCCGTGAATTATGCCGATGAAAAAAACTGATTTCTTTGTGTAATTCCAGTTCGGCTCCGCCGGTTTGTCCAGCGGTTGCTCGTGAAATAGCTGGCGGATTTTCCATGCAAGCCACTGAAATGCCCCTATGAAGATCATCACGCGCGGCCTGGGTTTCACTCCTGCACCTGCGCGGAGCATGGAAGCGAGGACATAGATTCCGAGCAGCACGAGCGTCAGACCGACCAGGCGTTCCGTCCAGTTGTCGATCGCTCGGGGCAGAGACGCTTGAAATATAACGGCCAGGCTCCCGAGAAATCCGACGATGGATGCGTGCCCCGCCACATAGAGCAGCCCCATGCTCATGGCCCGCTTGCGGTCGCTCTCGACGCTGGTAATGTCAGAGATGGCAGCGATGTGGTCGTAATCAAAACCGTGTCGGAATCCCAATACAGCGGCGGTGAGCAGCGCGAGGCGAAGAGTTCCGGGCGCGATCATGTGTAAGCCGCATACAGAATATGCTGTATGCCACGAGAACTCAACTCCATGCGGTGACTGAAGGTGATGTGCGGGAGGGACGAAATTCAAATTCCCCGGCAATCATGTCCTTTCCGGTGAGAAAGTGATTTCACAGGCTTCCCTAACGGGACGGTTGCAGGAATTTCGACATCGCGAATGCATCCGTGCCGTTCGGATAGTAGTGCGCCAATCGCCCGCGCACGTGATAATCGTGCTGCTTCCAAAATGCAATTCCGGCAATGTTGTCTACCGCGGTCTCGAGACGAATTTCCTGAACGCCGCGGTACGCCATTTGTGTCTCCGCCTCGCGGAGCAGCGCCGAACCGACGCCCTTGCGCCGGTGCGCTTCCACAACGTCCATGGTGATGATGTGGCCGCGGGTGCCGCGCGCAATCGTGACCGCAAATCCCGCGATCGCCGGAGCTCTCTCGCTGCGCCGCATCTCCGCGACGAGGCACTTCCCGCCTGCCAGGCCGATGTACCAGCGCAGTTCCGCTCGCGTATACGCCACGGCGCGCGGATAGCAAAGCTGGTCAATCGCGTAGAGTGTCTCAAAATCCGGAGCCTTATATTCGCGCACGATGCATGGCGGGGAAGGGAACTGACGAGCCCTCATTTGTTCAGTTTACGCCTTTGGCGCTTCTGGCTGGCGATGTAACGTGAGAGGGCCTCGAGCGCGTCCTCCCAGAGGCCGTCAATGCAGGCGCGCAGATCGAGCAGGCCCTCCGGATTCAGATTAAAAATGTGCCGCGTGCCCTCGCGCCGTTCGCTCACCAGCCGCGCCTGTTTGAGAATTTTCAAATGCTGGGAAACGGCCGGCCGGGTGACCGGAAGCTGCTGCGACAGCTCTCCGACGGTCATCGGGCGGCGGCGCAGCCGCTGAATGATGCTCCAACGCGTGGCATCTCCAATGGCGGTTAAGTCCTTGCCCTTAGAGTAAGTCATAGCTAACCGTAAGCCTTTACTTACTTAATGTCAACTGGCGAAAGGCCGATGAAAATCCTTTGGACGCTCGAGACAAGCAGAAAAGGAGCACCGCTCCAGCGAGCAGCTAGACTTCGAGAATGACGGGCAAAATCATGGGGCGTTTGGAGGTTTTGCGGTTCAGAAAGCGCTTTAAGTCCACGCGGATTTTTTCCTTGATGACGCTCCAGTCGGTTTTCTCTTCGGAGTTAGACTGCTCGACGGTCTTCAGCACAACTTCGCGCGCCAGCGCCAAAATCTCCTGTCCATCCGAAGCCATGAATCCGCGCGTGACGATTTCTGGTGAAGTTTCGATTCGCCCGCTGTGTTTATTAATGGCGATGATGGGAACGACCACGCCGTCTTCGGCGAGGTGCCGCCGGTCGCGAATCACGATGTCCTCCACTTCCTCCAGCGAGCCGGAATCCACGCACACGCGGCTGATGGGGATCGGTTCGCGGCGAAACGCTCCGTCGGCGTTGAATTCGATGGGGTGGCCCGATTCGACCATGAGAATTTCGCCGGAAACGGAACCGACTTCGTGTGCGAGCGCGGCGTGCTGGAAAAGCTGGCGATATTCGCCGTGGATGGGCACAAAATATTTCGGCCGAACCAGATTCAGCAGAAGTTTCATCTCTTCCTGGCTGGCGTGTCCTGAAACGTGGATCGGTGCGGAGCGCTCTGTTTCGTAATAGACCAGCACGCGCCGGCGGAAAAGATGGTCAATCATGCGTGAAATGGCTTTTTCGTTGCCCGGGATGATGCGCGCCGAGAGAATCACGGTATCGTCTTCTTCCAGCTCCAGCAGCCGGTGGTTGTCCACCGCGATGCGAGACAGCGAAGACATTGGCTCCGCCTGGCTGCCCGATGCCAGCACGACAATTTTGCGGGGATCAAACGAACGAATATCCTGCGGACGTACTACGGAGCCGTCGGGAATGCGCAGCTTGCGGAGCGAGTGGGCAATCTCAATATTGTCTCCCATGCTGCGGCCGATAAAGCCGACTTTGCGCCCCTGCTCGGTGGCGATGTCAATGACCTGTTGAATGCGATGAATCGAGCTGGCGAAGCACGAAACGACCACGCGGCGCGGCGCGCCGCGGAAAAGTTCCTCCAGTCGCGGACGGACTGCCCGTTCCGATTGCGTATATCCGGATCGCTCCGCATTGGTCGAATCCGCGAACAGCGCCAGCACGCCTTCCTGTCCGTAGCGCGCGAAGCGATGCAGGTCAAACGGCTCGCCGTCCACCGGCGTTGGATCAATTTTGAAATCACCCGTGTGAATTACCGTTCCGGCCGGGGTGCGAATCACCAGCGCCACACAATCAATCGTGCTGTGCGTCACTTGCACGAATTCCACCTGGAAAGGCCCGAGCGTTACGGTCATTCCGGCGGAAATTTCGCGCAAGTCCGCCGATTCGAGCAGGCCGCGCTCTTCGAGCTTCTTTCGCACCAGCGCGATCGCAAACTGCGTTCCGTAGATCGGGCAGTTCAAATCCGGCAGCAGATACGGAACCGCGCCAATGTGATCCTCGTGCGCGTGCGTCAGCAGCAGCGCGCGAAGCCCGCTGCGGTTCTGTTTCAGATAGGTGATGTCCGGAATGACGACGTCTACGCCGAGGAGTTCCGTCTCCGGGAACATCAGCCCGGCATCAATGGCGACAATGTCGTCGCCGTAGCGGAGGGCCATCATGTTCATGCCGAACTCGCCCAGTCCGCCGAGCGGGACCATCCACAACGAAGGTTTCGTCAATGTGCCTGTTCCTTTAGCGAAGTATCGTATCACAGTGCGGATTTTTGAGGCGCCTTCGAGCCGGCTGCTCGGAAGGCGAAACGGGCGATGCTATTCGAAGCGCAGCGCTTCGATGGGATCGAGCTGCGCGGCTTTTTGCGCGGGATAATATCCAAAGAAAAGCCCCACGAACAAAGCGAAACCCGCGGCAACTGCAATCGACCACGGCGGAATCTGCATGGACCACGCCATGGTGCTCGAAAGCAGCCGCGATGCGAAAATTCCAAAGAAAACGCCCAGCGCCCCCCCCAGCAAGCTGACAATGGTCGCTTCAATCAAAAATTGCAGGTGGATGTCGCGCTCCGTCGCGCCCACGGCCATGCGCACGCCGATTTCGCGCGTCCGCTCCGTCACGGAAACCAGCATGATGTTCATGATTCCAATTCCCCCCACGAGCAGGGAAACCGATGCGACGCACGCGAGCATCAGCGTGAACGTCTTGCTTGCTTCTTCCTGCGCCTCCAGAAATTGCGTGGGCGTTCGAATGTTGAAATCATCCGGCTCGCCCGGCCGCAAGTGATGCCGTTGGCGGAGCAGCCGCTCGGCGAGATCATCCGCCGGGCCGATGCTGCCGGCGGAAGTTGCCGAACAGAAAATATCGTCCAGCCAGTATTCGCCGGTGACTTTGCGCTGCGCCGTGCTGTAGGGCATCGAAGCCGTGTCGTCCTGATCCCATCCAAACGGCGTCAGGCCTTTTGTCGCCAGCACGCCGATCACCTTGAACGGCAATCCGCCCACGCGCACCGTTTTGCCGATGGGATCTTCATCCGGGCGGAAAAGTTCGTCCCTTACCGTTTTGCCGATAATCAAAACCTGCGCGAGGCTGCGCACATCGGCATTGGTAAAGTTTGACCCTTCCGCCAGCGGCCAGTTTTTGATTTCCAGAAAATTCGGCGCCGTGCCGCGGAAGTGCGTGGCCCAATTTCTGTTGCCGTAAACAATTTGTATGTGTCCGTCCGTATTCGGCGAGCAAGCTTTCAGGAAGGGGATTTCTTTCGGCAGCGCGAAAGCATCGGCGTTGCTCAATGTTTTCGTCGCGTCGTTGCCCGTGTGGACGCCGTGCATGTTCTTCCCGCCCGCTTCGACCCACACGAGATTGTCGCCGAGGTTGGCAATCTGCTCCCGAATTTGCGCCTGGCCGCCCTCGCCGATGGCCACCGTGCAAATCACCGCGCCGATGCCGATGGTGATGCCCAGCATGGTCAGGAACGTGCGCATCTTGTTGCGCGCCAGCACGCGCAGCGTCACGCGCGTTAGGTCCGCAATCGCCGTGCCGTAGGTCTTTTCAGGAGCCAATGCAAACTTCTCCTTCTGGCTTAGACGTATTCAGGGCGCCTTCCGGTTACAGCATTCCTTTCGAAAGCAATTCTACAGCCGGAATTTCCATTTTCAAAGGCGCAGAGGTCGGCTCTTGAAGTTTAATGATGCGCGTGCCCTGCAAACAGCCGCGCAATCGCCACCAAAATCACCGCGCCGACAAACGCCGCGGCCAGGCTGCCGATGACTCCCCCCGCTGCGATCCCGAGTTTGTAGAAAATCCAGCCGCCGACAACGGCGCCGATCAATCCCAGAATAACGTCGGCCAGGCAGCCAAAGCCCCGTCCGCGCGAAACCGTTCCGGCAAGCCAGCCGGCAATCAATCCGATGATGATCCATCCCAGCAGCCCGTGGCTGTAATAGAAGAAGTACATGTACCCTCCGCGTTAAAGCTTTCGTCGGCCGGTTGCCGTGGGAGCTCTCGCCGCGCTCCTCACTTCGTGCAAAAGACGTAGCCTAAAATCTTGTACACCAGTTTCGCCGCCAGAAAATCCGAAGCATGATCGCCGTGCTGCGGTAAAAGCTCGACGACATCCGCGGCCACAATTTTTCGCTCCTGCGCCACCGCGCGAAGGAGCGACGTCACCTGATACCAGTCGAGGCCGCCCGGCTCCGGCGTGCCGGTCGCGGGAACATATGCGGGATCGAATCCATCCAGGTCTACGGTTAGATAAACGTGCGGCGACAAATCCGCAACCACCCGCGGAATCCAGTTTTCCAGCGGCGCGCGCGCAATATCCCGCGCCCAGTAAATCTTCGTGCGCAGATGCGGGATGGCTTCGGATTCTTCAATGGAAAGCGAACGAATGCCCACTTGTACCGCGGGGCACGTCTCCAGCACGCGGCGCATGGCCGAAGCGTGGCTCGCTCGATTTCCCTGATAGGCCTCGCGCAAATCCGCGTGTGCGTCAATCTGCAGCACGCTTAAATCGGCAAACTGTTTCGCCGCGGCGGCAACCAGCGGCGGCGTGAGCGAATGCTCGCCTCCGAGCGCAACCGGAAACTTCCCGTCGCGCAGCAGCGCCAGCTCCGTGGTATAAAGATCCGCGAGAACTTTTTCGAGCGTTCCTTCGGCCGCATCCGCCGGCGCGAGCGTCGCGATTCCCATTTTCAAAAACGTCTCGACGCCGAGTTCATCATCGAACGTCTCCATGTTGCGGCTCGCTTCGAGAATCGCCGCCGGGCCGCGCACCGTGCCGCGCTCATACGACGTGGTGCGCTCGAGCGGAATCGGAAAAATTACCGCGCGCGCGCTTTCGTATCGCGAATTTTCTTCCGGAAGCCCGCCGAAATTTGCGGGTGAAACCGCGGTGTAGGTTTTCAGCAGCACGTCTTCGTCCTCAAGAATTTTATTTTTTCTCTTTTTTCTTTTCTCAGTCTGTACTATTTATAGCTACCAGATGCTTCGGAGGTGATACATTACCTGCGAGGAAACCGAATGGCAAAGAAAAAGGGAGTGACAGGAAGGATTTTGCACGATCCGGTCGAGGATCGGCTCACGCCTATCTATCCCCTCGATCTTTCCAAAACTCGTACCGTCGATGAGATGGTTCGCGCCATGGGCCAGACGGCGTTCACCGCGCGCCAGGTCGGCGACGCGGCCGATGTTCTGGAAGCCATGGCCCGCGACAAAGACTGTTTCATCGTTCTCACGCTTTCCGGCGCCATGACTGTCGCCAAGATGGGATTGGTTTTTTGCGACCTCATTGACTCCGGAATCGTGAAGGCCATCGTTTCCACCGGCGCGCTCATGGCTCACGGACTGGTCGAAGCCGCCGGCAAGCATCACTTCCGCTACGATCCCAAAATGGACGACAAGGAGCTCTTCTTCTCCGGCTACAATCGCGTCTACGATTCTCTCGAGCCGGAGCTCAATCTCGACTACATTGAGGAAATCGTCGATACGCTGCTTGAAAAGTGGGATCCGGCGCAGACCGTTTCCAGTTGGAGGCTCAACCGCGCCATCGGTGAATACCTCATCCGCCACGCTCACGGCCGCGGCATTTTGAAATCCGCGGCGGAGAAAAATGTTCCGGTCTACGTTCCCGCGTTTACCGATTCCGAGCTCGGCATAGATTTCGCGCTCAATCAGCGCCAGCGCCGCAAAGAAAAGCGCCCGCTTCTCCATTTTGATTCCTACGATGATTTTGAGCATTTCGCAGAAACCATGCTGGCCACCAGGCGCATGGGAATTTTTACCATCGGCGGCGGTGTGCCGCGCAACTGGACGCAGCAGTTCGGCGTCTACGCGGAATTGCTCGCGCGCCGCGGCTACGAAGAAATGCCGCTCAAGCGCTATCACTATGGTGTGCGTATTTGTCCGGAGCCGGTCCACTGGGGCGGCCTTTCCGGCAGCACCTACACCGAGGCGGTTTCCTGGGGAAAATTTGTCCCGCCCGACGAAGGCGGAAAATTCGCCGAAGTTTTCAGCGACGCCACCGTCGCACTTCCCCTCATCGCCGGCGCCGTTCTCGAGCGCATCGGCTATTTTGACCGTCAGGCCGCGAACGGCAAACGCGCCCGGAAAAACGGCGGCTCGAATCATCACCACGAAGCCATGGCGCACAGCCACCGCTGAATCGCTTGCGGCCCGTGCGCCATCGTATAGCAAGGAGAGAATCCCATGAATCCCAAGAATCACAAATCCGGACCGACGTACCAGCAGTTGGAAGAGGGCGCTTACCAGTCCAAACCGGTTTTGCGCCAGCAGGCCCGCGAAATTCAGCCCTACGGAAAAATCGCCAAGCTGCCCATCGCGCTGGACGAAAAAGTCTGCGCCGAAAGCGTGGAGAATCTGAATCAGCTCCTGGCCGACACCATCACCCTTCGTGATATGTACAAAAAACATCACTGGCAGGTCGCCGGCCATACGTTTTATCAAATCCATTTGCTCTTCGATAAGCATTTCGGGGAGCAGGTTGATCTCGTCGATGCCGTCGCCGAACGCATCCAGATGCTCGGCGGCGTGAGTCTGGCAATGGCCGCTGATGTTGCCGAAACGACCCTGATTCCGCGCCCGCCCCGCGGACGCGAAGAGCTTCCGGTGCAGCTTTCACGCCTGCTCGAAGCGCACGAAATCATTTTGAAGGAAGCGCGCGCCTTTGCTCGTCGCGCTTCTGAAACGGGCGATGACGGCACCAATGACTTGCTCGTCAGCCAGGTGATTCGCACCAACGAAATGCAGGTCTGGTTTTTGGCGGAGCATCTGGTGGATGTGCCCGTCGTCCACGCCGATCCGCCGAAAACAAAATCCGCCGTTTCCGGCCGCTGACGCGTTTTTTTCGGCGGGGAAGGAAACAATCGTTTCGCACGGCGCGACTGCGGCCTGCGTGTCGGAACGGCGTGAGGGTCGGCAGCTAAGAACCGCGGGACTAAACCATCTGAATTTCTTCTTCCAGGCGGATTCCGTATTTCTCGAAGACCGCGTCCTTCACCTTGCGGATCAGGAATTTCACATCGGCGGCCGTCGCGCCGCCGAGATTTACGATGAAGTTCGGATGTTTCGGCGAAACCATCGCGTTTCCATGCTGCATTCCTCGTAACCCGGCTTCGGAAATCAGAAACGCCGTCGGCACCACCGGAAACGGATCCACCTTCACCACTTTCGCCACCGCGTTGCGCCAGATTTGCGGCACCAGCTTCAAATCCACATTCTTGAACGTGCTGCCGATATTCGGATACTCCATCGGATGCCGCTCGCGCCGGTAATGGATCTTTTCCTGAATCGCCGCGGCGATTTTCGGCCCGTCGCCTTTTTCCAGCCGGATCTTCGCGGATAGAATGATTTCTCGGCCGTTTTTCTCTTTGAAAATGCTCGAGCGATAGCCGAATTTGCACTCCGCGTTGTCGCGCGTGATGGTCTCCAGACTCTGCACGTCAAAACTCTCCACACGAGCCACGCGGTCCTTGATTTCTCCGCCGAACGCGCCCGCATTCCCGCGAATCGCGCCGCCCACGGTTCCCGGCAATCCTCCCGCCCATTCCAGTCCGCTCAGCGCGTGCGCAATGGTGAACTGCAGCAGGTCCGCCACGGAAACGCCTGCGCCCACCGTAACGGTTTGCTCCGTCTCATCCTGCAGCAGATCCATCACTTCGATTTTCAGCATCAGCCCGGCGAATCCGCTGTCGCTGATCAGCAAATTCGTTCCGCCGCCCAGCACAAACAGCGGCGCCTGCTGTTCCCGCGCGAATTGCACCGCGCCGCGAATTTCCTCTTCGTTCGTCGCTTCGCAGAAATAGCGCGCCGGCCCGCCGATGCGGTAATTGCTATGCTCCGCCAGCGGCACCTGCTCCTGAATTTTCACGGCGGCGATTTCCGATTCCTGTTCCATTGCGATTTATTTAAGGATACCCGCAAATCCGTTTCAAATAGCCTCTGATTTGTAAATCGGTTGCGCCCGCGGCACTCCGTCGGCGAATGAATGCGCCGGATTCGTGAAGCGTTGGAAAAAGCCGCGAAAACAAATCGAACCTATGACTTGCTCCGGAAGAGTTTTCGGGCTTCAGTAATGAACCGGCGTCCGTGTGATTCGGCGGCCGGCGTGAGTGAACTCAGTCGTCGTCGCCGAGCAGAATGGCCGCCGCGAGCACTGTGGACCACAGTCCGCGCTTGTCGCCCACCGCGGATTGCGTGATGTTCATGGTGCGCACAATTTTATTCGAGATGCGGTAAACCTCTTTTTTTTCGTCCCACGATAAATCCGGATCGAACTCCACGTTCAGCGTCGTCGCCAGCATCTCCGCGGCCAGCTCTTCGGCGTACTCGCCGGCGATTTCCTCGGGTTCGCCGAACGAATGATGCTCCGACAAATATCCGTACATGGATTTGTCGCCCGGCAACGCCACGCCCACCGACGCCGCGATCAGTCGGTGCGGCTCGCGCGTCTGGTTTTCGCTGATCACCACAAACGCCACCTGCCCCGGCTTCAAATGCTTCAGTCCTTCGCTGCGCGAAATCAATTTGCAGTGCGGCGGAAAAATCGAAGACACGCGCACAATATTGCACGCCGCGATTCCCGCATTGCGAAGCGCCAGCTCGAAGCTCGAAAGCCTCTCGCGGTGTTTTCCGACTCCCTTTGTCAGAAAGATTTTCTTAGCGACGAACGCCATTCGCGTGCTAGCTTGCGGCGCCTCCGTTCAGGAGAGTAAAAGTTGAACGCGCGCAAAAAGTAACAAGAAGCCATTCGAGTGTCAATGCTTTTTGCAGCTTCGATTCGCACGGGCAAACGAAACGTGCGCGGCCCGTCGCTTCGCGTGCTCCGCAAGCGGCTCGGATTTGCCGCTTGGTGCGGAATGGCACGGCCTTTTTTGCAGAACTCGCGCTTTTCATCGGCGCCGCGCCTGCTTTCAACACCGATAATCATCCAACCCGTGCTGCTTTTCTTTTTCTTGCCGTCTTGCAAACAATTCCCGTGCTGTTTATACTGAAATGTTTCATGCACAGCTCACGCGCACATAGATCGCTGCGAACCTTCTCGCGTTCCAGCAGCATTTTTTTCGGGGTGTGAATGGCCGTCGCAGCGTCGAAGATTGACTCCAGACCCGATTCCAGCTATTTCTGGGACAAACTGCATTCTCTCACCGGCATCATCCCCATCGGCGCATTCCTCGTCGAACATTTCTGGTCCAACAGCTACGCTCTCGTCAGCCCCGCGAATTACAACGAAACCGCCGCCGGCCTCGAGCACATTCCCTGGCGCGTCCCGGTGGAATTCATTTTCATCTGGGCGCCGATTGTGTTCCACGGCTGCTACGGCCTGTGGATCTGGTGGCGCGGCAAATCCAATTCATTTCAGCATCCCTGGATGGCCAACTGGCTCTACACCCTCCAGCGCTGGACCGGCATCATCGCCTTCGCCTTCATCATCTGGCACGTGTGGACGGAGCGTTTCCTGAGCCACGGCATCAGCACTTACGCGGGCGTCGCTCACGATTTCGCCCATCCTTATTATGCCGCGTTCTTCATCATTGGAGTTTTAGCCGCTTCCTTTCATCTCGGAAACGGCGTCTGGAATTTTTGCTGCAAGTGGGGCATCGCCGTCACCCCGCGCGCGCAGCGTGCCGCGGGCTGGTTCGGATTGTTGATCGGAGTTTTATTCACCGTAGTGGGGTTGATGATTGTCGCCGGTTTCGTTTACAACTGGCATCCGTTCAGCGGTTATCTCTGATACTCAAATGCGCGAACCCAAAATCATCATCGTCGGCGGCGGCCTCGCGGGCCTGATGGCCGCCATTCGCGTCGCCGAAGCCGGCGTCCCCGTCGAACTGTTTTCTATTGTTCCGGTAAAGCGCTCGCACTCCGTTTGCGCGCAGGGCGGCATCAACGCCGCGAAAAATCTGAAAGGCGAAGGCGATTCCACCTGGACGCATTTCGACGACACCGTCTACGGCGGCGATTTCCTCGCCAATCAGCCTCTCGTCAAATCAATGTGCGAGGCCGCTCCCGCCATCATTGATCTTCTCGACCGCATGGGCGTGATGTTCAACCGCACTCCCGAAGGCCTCCTCGATTTTCGTCGTTTCGGCGGCACGCTCTATCACCGCACCGCATTCGCCGGAGCCACCACCGGCCAGCAGCTTCTTTACGCGCTCGATGAACAGGTCCGCCGCTTTGAAGCCGAAGGCAAAGTCGCCAAGTTCGAAGGCTTCACGTTTCTTTCCGCCGTCCTTGACGATTCCCGCGTCTGCCGCGGCATCTGCGCCATGGATTTGAAAACCATGCAGGTCCGCACTTTTCCCGCCGACGCCGTGATTTTCTGCACCGGCGGCATCGGCGCAATTTTCCGCCAGACCACAAATTCGGTCGTTTGCACCGGCTCGGCGCAGTCCGCTCTTTTTCAGCAGGGCGTCTATTACGCCAACGGCGAATTCATTCAGGTTCATCCCACGGCGATTCCCGGCGAAGACAAATGCCGCCTGATGAGCGAGTCGCTTCGCGGCGAGGGCGGCCGCGTCTGGGTCCCGCGCAAACCCGGCGATAATCGTCCCCCGCGCTCCATCCCGGAAAAAGAGCGCTTCTATTTCCTCGAAGAGTGGTATCCCAAGTACGGCAATCTCGTTCCCCGCGACGTCGCCACGCGCGCCATTTACAAAATCGTCTTTGAAGAAAAACTCAGCCTGCCCGGCATGAACGCCGTCTATCTCGACCTCACGCACCTGCCGCGCGAAATGCTCGACCGCAAACTCGAAGGCGTCCTCGAAATCTACCAAAAATTCGTCGGCCCCGACCCGCGCGAGGAACCCATGAAAGTTTTTCCGGCCATGCACTACACCATGGGCGGCCTCTGGGTCGATAACGAAAATCAGGCCACCAACATCCCCGGAATTTTCGCCGCCGGTGAATGCGAATATCAGTATCACGGCGCCAATCGCCTCGGCGCCAATTCGCTGGTCTCCTGCATTTTCGGCGGAATGGTTGCCGGCCCCGCGGCGGTGAAATACGCGCGCAACCTCGAAAAAGGCTGCGACAGCGTCGCCTCATCCGTTTTCGATGCGGAACGCGCGCGCCAGCAGGAAGCCAACGACGCCCTGCTTAATCAGCAGGGAAGCGAAAATCCCATCACCATTTGGAAAGAGCTGGGCGAGCTGATGACCCAGCACGTCACCGTCGTCCGCTACAACGCCCATCTCGAAAAAGCTCTGCAGAAACTGGACGAGCTCAGCGACCGCTTCAGCAAAGTCAATCTCGCTGACCGCACCCAATGGGCCAATCAAACTCTGCAATTCACCCGCGAACTCGGCAACATGCTCATTCTTTCCAAGGCCATTACCCTCGGCGCTCTCGCACGCAACGAAACCCGCGGCGCGCATTACAAACCCGAATTCCCCGAGCGCGACGATAAGAATTGGCTCAAAACCACCAAGGCGAGCTGGAATGCCGGCAAAATCAAGCTTGAATACGAGCCGGTGGATGTTTCGCTCATTCCTCCTCGCCTGCGCAAATATTAGGAGAACCATTCGTGGCCCGAACTGCGATTTTACGTTGTCATTCCCGGCGAGTCCCATGCGGCTCTCATCGGGGCGGCGAGGAATCGCAGTTTCATTTGTGGTATCGCTCTGTAATCTGAATTCGAGGCCTTATGCCTGAAAATACATTCATCGTCCGCATCAAACGCCAGGCCGCACCTGACGAATCCGTGCGCTGGGAAGAATTCGAAATCCGCTACCGCCCGCACATGAACGTCATCACTTGCCTGCGCGACATCGCCGAACGCCCCGTCACCCGCGACAATCGCGGCGTCACGCCCGTTTCCTACGACGCCAACTGCCTCGAAGAAGTCTGCGGCGCCTGCGCCATGCTCATCAACGGCTATCCGCGCCAGGCCTGCTCCGCCCTTGTGGACAATCTGGAAAAGCCCATTCGCCTCGAGCCGCTCACCAAATTTCCTCTCGTCCGCGATTTGCAGGTTGACCGCTCCATCATGTTCGAAAATCTCAAGCGCATGCACTGCTGGGTGCCCCTTGACGGCACTTACTCCATCGGCCCCGGCCCGCGCATGTCTCCCGAAGAGCAGCAGGCCGGCTACCCCCTCGCGCGCTGCATCACCTGCGGCAACTGCCTCGAAATTTGCCCCAAGGTCAACAGCCACACGCAATTCGTCGGCGCCGCCATCATCAATCAGGTTCGCCTGTTCAACATGCATCCCACCGGCGCCATGCACGCCCGCGAACGCCTCCAGGCCATGATGGGCCCGGGCGGCATTCAGGATTGCGACAACGCCCAGAATTGCGTCAAAGTCTGCCCCAAAAATATCCCGCTCACCGAATCCAACAACGAAATCAACCGCCAGGTCCTCAAGCACGCCGTCTGGGACTGGCTCAACTGGTCCGAAGGCCCCACCGTCCGCGACGATGAATGGAAGAAACTCGGAATTCAAAAATAGCCCTTGCTCGGTGCGAGTCTAAGCGATCGTGTCGGTCCAAACTCCTAAAATCTCCGCCCGCGCCCGCGAACTTCATTTCCATTCCATCGTCGTTGACACGCACAACGACACCACGCAGCGCCTCCTCGACCCGCATTTCGACCTCGCCGCGCGCCACGCCGACGGCCAAATTGACATCCCGCGCATGAAGCAGGGCGGCCTCGACGCCGTTTTCTTTTCCATTTGGATGCCCGGCGCCGTCACCGGCCCGCTCGCCGTCGAAAAAGCCCTCGGCCAGATTGACGCCGTCCGCCGCCAGGCCGGCCTTTATCCCAACGAGCTTATGCTCGCGCGCACCGCCGCCGACGTCCGTCGCGCCTTCGCCGAACACAAAATCGCCGCGCTTATCGGCGTCGAAGGCGGCCACATGATCAACGACGACCTCGCCGTCCTCGACGCTTTCGCCGCGCTCGGCGTTCGCTACATGACCCTCACGCACAACCGAAATACTTCCTGGGCCGATTCCTCCACCGACAATCCTGTCCACCACGGCCTCACCGGTTTCGGCAAGCAGGCCGTCCGGCGCATGAACCGCCTCGGCATCATCGTGGACGTCTCTCATGCCGCCGACAAAACTTTTTGGGACGCGCTCGCCGCGAGCCGCGCCCCCATCATCGCCTCGCACTCCTGTTGCCGCGCGCTCTGCGACGTTCCGCGCAACCTGTCCGACGAAATGATCCGCGCCCTCGCGGCGCGCGGCGGCGTCGTTCACATCAATTATCACGTGGGATTTTTAAGTCAGGATTACGTCCGTTTCAAAAAAGCGCATCCCGAAATTGATCAGCGCATGCAGCAGGAAATCAACGCCAAATGCGCCGAAGACGACGAAGCCTGTCGGCTCATCACCGAAAACCAGATCGTCCACAAATGGATGCGCGACGGCGCTCTTCCGCCCGTCCATTGGACGCGCATCCTCGACCACATTGACCACGCCGTCAAAATCGCCGGCATTGACCACGTCGGCCTCGGCTCCGACAACGACGGCGCCGACATGCCCCTCGGCATGCAAGACGTCACCCGCCTCCCCGAAATCACTCAGGCGCTTCTCGACCGCGGCTATTCCGATGCCGCCGTCAAAAAAATCCTTGGCGAAAACACCCTGCGCGTCATGGCCGATTGCGAGCGCATCAGCCGCCAGATGCAATCCCGGCAACCGTGAATCTGAATGTCCCTCGCATCTCCGCGCCAGGATCGTAGCGGCAGGTTTCACTTCGCCCGCTCAATCCCACGATGCCTCATTCGTAGGGGCGCTGCTTGCTGCGCCCCCGCGACGCTCCGAGTCGCATTCCGTTCTTGCTCGTCATTCCCAACCCGGTCGCCGTCCGCCGCGTTCCGATTGCTTTCCGGCGGTTGACATCGCTGACGCGAAAGCCGCGCGCCTCCAATTCATTTGCGACAATGCGCTCCGCGATTCGTCCGGCATGATGCCGTCCAATGTCAAATTTTCCGACCTCGATTTCACCCTCGGGCGGATGCGCTGTTTCCATAGCTGACCCTTCCTTGTTGTCACTCGCCACTCGTCGCTGCTTTCTTCCCCTCCGCCACCACCCACGCCGCTCCCGCAACCAAAAACGTCTCCGCGCATTCCGACCAGTTGAAATGCGCCGTCGGGTGCGCGATCACCTGCGGAATCCAAACCAGCAGCCCGAACAGCGCCAGCATCAACGTCATCAGACGCATCGCCGGCCGCGCCTGCCGATTGATGAGCATGGCCGCTGCGGCGACTCCAAACCCGGCCGTCGTAAGTACCATCCAGAACATCTGACTCGGCGGAATCCACTTGGGAACCAGTTGCGCCGTCCCGCGAGGAAAAAATATCTGCCCCAGCATAAACGAAATGGCGCACACTCCGAGCCCCAGCCGCGCCACTCGTCCGAGCGCTGCCGCCCTTCCTGTATTTGTCTCCGTTGCGGCGAACACCGCAATGGCCCCGCAGACCAGCGAAAAGAACAGGAAGAAGCTCCCGCCGAATCGCTCGTAGATGTTCGCGGCGGCAATGATGTCCGGCACGCACGCCAGCGCGAAGCTCGAATACACAATGAAAAGCACCACCGCCGCCGGCCGCTCCGTGCGCGGGTACAGCATCCCAATCCCGCCCGCAACCAGCGCGACCATCAAACACTCCCCGATGACCGCGCCGAAAGGCAGCCCCCAGATATGGTGCACGTTTTGCCACGTATCGGCGTCGTGCCACTTCAGCGCGATGACGCCGAAAAACACCGCCGCCGCGCCAAAGACGATTCGTGCGCACCACGCCGCTTTGGTTTTCTTCGTCACGCGTCACTCCCTGGCCCGGCCCGCGCCGGCGCGGAGCCGCTCGCCGATTGTCACCGTCCCCGGCTGCCGTAATATATCTGAAATTCGTCCGGATGACGCGTGCGCGTCGCCGCATCGCCTCGTCTTTCCGCCCGGCTTTTTCTCTTGACTCTCATTTACTTCTGTGCTATACACATATCCAGTACGGGCGCCTCGCCCGTATCTACAGATTGGCCCAGTGACCAATCGTCTTGGCATCCCGCCAGGGCGTTTTTTTTCTGCCTCGCTTCGCCACTCTCGCGCGGCTCGCGCCGCCGAAATTAAATCCTCAAGGAGACCTCACCGGTTAAACCACCATGAAAAAAACAACGTCAGTCCCATCCGCAGCTCATTCCCTCTCCGCTCAATCCAGCTCCGCTCCCGAATCACGCGCCGACCGCCGCGCTTCCCAGCGCTCCGCTGCCGGCAATGCCGAAGCAACTTCCCGCCACACTCGCAAATGCTCCATCTGCAACCATCCCGACCGCGAAGCCATCGAGAGCGACTTCATCAATTGGCGCTCCGAAGAGATCATTTGTTACGAGTTCCATCTCGGCTCGCGCTCTTCCATTTACCGTCACGCCGCCGCTACCGGCCTTCTCGCGCGCCGTCGCCGCAATCTCCGCGGCGTCTGTGAACGCATCATCGAACGCGTCGCCGACGCTCCGCCCTCCGCCGCCGCTGTTCTCCGCGCCCTGCGCGTACTCACCCGGATCACCGAAGACGGACAATGGGCCGAAACCCCCAGACATTCCGTCATCACTCATGTCCATATCAACGGCGGCGAAGCAAAAACCGCTGCCGGCGCGTCCGCTCCTGCCGCCGGCTCCGCAGCCCGTTCCCAGGGCCCGGTTGACGATTTTCTGCCTCCCTCGGAATCCTGTCCCTCCGAACCCGTCGCGCTTCCTCCGCTCGACGCCGCTCAGGAATCTGCCCTTGCTTCGGACGGGACCGTGCCCGCTGACGAAAACGCGCCGAATTCCTCCGAACCCTCCGAACCCTTTTTCCCCGGCGAAATCGCCATTAACACCCGCTGGAACAGGCGTTTAACCTGGCGCAACGCCCCGGAAATTCTAATCGGTACACAAAACGACAGTCCCGAAAACCTAACCGACGGAGAAATCAGCACTTAACTTTTTCTAATCGGGACTAAAATCGCGCTTTTGCCGTCCCCGAGCCAAGCGCGGCATGCGCTTCCATTTTCATTGGCGCTCGGAACGCTGCCGCGCGCAAACCGCCTCGTCACCGGCGGCGCGCGTTTGCGCGGATTTCTAAAAGAGACGTACGCAAGGAACGGAAAACGGGTCGGGGCACGGTCAAGCGACCGTGCCTCCCGACCAAAACCATGACCCTCGCGTCCGCCGATTTGACTCACGCAACAGCGGACGAGGCCCGTGGCGGAAAAGCAGTTATGATTCGCCGGTTTCTCAAAACCGGCGCGTCGAAATGGCGCTCAGTCGTAGTATTCCGTGCCCAGGTGGGTGATCAGTTGCTCGCCCATCATCCAGCGCAGCGTGTTCTTCAGCTTCATCAGTTGAATGAACAAATCGTGCTCGGGATAAAGTTCCGGCGCGCACATCGGCGACTTGAAATAGAAGCTCAGCCACTCCTGAATGCCGTGCATTCCCGCGCGCTGCGCCAGGTCCAGAAACAACACCAGGTCCAGAACGATCGGCGCCGCGAGAATCGAATCCCGGCACAGAAAATCCACCTTGATCTGCATGGGATAGCCGAGCCAGCCGAAAATGTCGATGTTGTCCCAGCCCTCTTTGTTGTCCCCGCGCGGCGGGTAATAGTTGATGCGCACTTTATGATACAGATCGCCGTACAGCTCCGGATAAAGCTTCGGCTGGAAAATATATTCCAGCGCGCCGAGCTTCGATTCTTCCTTGGTTTTGAACGACCCGGGATCGTCGAGCACTTCGCCGTCGCGGTTGCCCAGAATGTTCGTCGAGAACCATCCGCGAACGCCCAGCATGCGTGCCTTGAATCCCGGCGAAAGAATGGTTTTCATCAGCGTCTGCCCGGTTTTGAAATCCTTTCCGCAGATGGGCACGCGCTTTTTGCGCGCCAGTTCGAGCAGCGCGGGCAATTCCGCGGTCAAATTCGGTGCGCCGTTCGCGAACGGCACGCCCTCCTGAATCGCCGCGTAGGCGTACAGCATCGAGGGCGCGATGGCTTCGTGGTTTTCCTTCATGGCGCGCTCGAAATCGGCGAGGGTGTTGTGGATTCTTTCCGGCCTCAGGAAAATTTCCGTGGAGGCGCACCAGACCATCACCGTGCGCTCCACTTTCGCGGTCTTTTTGAAATTGCGAATGTCCTCGCGAATCTGCTCGGCAAGCTCAAACTTGTTCGGCGCCTTTTTCACATGCTCGCCGTGAAGGTTTTTCACGTAGGCCTGGTCAAACGCTGCTTTCATCGGTCGAATGCTGCTCAAAAACGGCTGCACTTTTCCCAGATGATGCGCTTCGAGCACGCCGGCCTTGGTTGCGGCTTCATGCGCGGTGTCCGGGAAAATGTCCCAGCCGCCGAAAACCAAATCTTGCAGATTGGCCAGCGGGACAAAATCCCGGATTTTCGGCGTGCGCGAATCCGTGCGCTTGCCCAGCCGAATCGTGCCCATTTGCGTCAGCGATCCGATGGGCAGCGCGCCGCCCGTGCGCACCAGCTCCACTCCCGCCATGAACGTGGTGCTTACAGCGCCCATTCCCGGCGTCAGCACGCCGAGCCTGCCCTTGGGCCGCGCGATCTTTCCCGGTTTCTTCAATTTTCTCTCCTTGCATCGAATGGAATCACAACGTTCGCTTTTGCCGATAAATTCGCGGCAGGCAATTGTGTCGCGCCGCGCGACGGTCTCGCGGACTTGCCTGAAAGAAAAAAGCCACTCAGAAAATCAATTATCATGCGCGAACCGCGCGCATTTTGCAATTCGTTTCCCGCGTTTTTGGGAATCAGCGGAGAGGCGGGAAAAGCGACCGGCATGAGCGCATTTTTCTTGCGCGAGTGCTCCGGCTGCGGCAATCGCACGGCCGGCGCCCTTTGCGTTAAGAGTTACGCGCCGGCCAAATCGAAAAGCCGATTTGACTCACGTACGTCCGATGTGCACGGAGCCGAAGCCGGTGGACAATTCCAGTGGGAAGCCGCCGGAGCCGAGTTTGCCGCGCACCGACGAATGGCCGGAGATTCCGGAAACGGTCAGCGGCAAATCGGTGGAAACGTGGCCGAAGCCCGAGTGCGCTCGCAGATCGGCATTCAAATCCAGCGGCACGCGCACATGCAGGCTGCCGAATCCGGAAGAGAGCCGCCAGTCCTCGGACATCTTTGAACCGCTGTCCACCGCGGCGCGAATATTGCCGAATCCCGTCTTCAATTGCAGGCGGTCGAACCGGCCGTCCGCGCTGACGTCTCCGAAACCCGTGTTGCCGACGAGCTCGCCGCTGAATCCGGGAAAATCAATTTTGCCGAATCCGGTATTGACGCGCGCATCGGCCTGTAAATTTTCGCCAACGATGTCGCCGAAGCCGGTGTGCAGATCGAGCTTCGAGCTCGCAGGGACCTGGAGCGCGATGTGAACCCGCGGCGCAGGCCCGCTGTGCCAGTGGAACCATCCGCGGCGATATTTCGGCGTTTCAATCTGCAGTTCGACCTCATTGCCGTTTTGCGTGCTGGTGATTTCCACTTGCCCCGGCGCGATTTGCCAGCGGCGCGTGGTGACCGTGGCCGCAACGGAATCGGCCGCGCCTTCCGTTACGCGAATCGTGCCGTATTCGGTTTCCACGCGCACCGAGGCGCCCGCGCCGGAAATGTTCCACGATTTTGTCCACGTGCTTCTTCCGGCGGGAAGCGCGCCCGTGGCGGAGCACGCCGACATCAGTATCGCAACAGCAAACAGCATGGCGACTTTACGCATGGCAGCCTCCGTAATCCCGGACTTCCGATCTTCAAACTCCAGGCGCTACGTTTTCGAAATGTGAATCGAGCCGTCGCCGCTGTGAAGAATGAGCGGCGGGCCGCCCGCGCCGATTTTGCCGCGCACGTGCGTGCCGGAGATCTCTCCCGAGGTGGTCACCGGATAATCGAGCGTGATGTGCCCGTCGCCGGTGTGCGCTTCGAGATCGGCGTTGAGTCCGTCGGGAAGCGACAGCCAGACGCTGCCGTCGCCGGAGCGCAGCGACCAGTCGCCGGAAACCTGCGAGCCCGCGGACGCCCCGGCGTGAATGCTGCCGTCGCCGGATTCGAGCTGCAGCGAATCGAAGCGGCCGCTCACGCTGATGCTGCCGTCGCTGGAATCCGCGCTCAGCGCGCCGTCGAAGCCGTCGCCGCGAATATGACCGTCGCCGGAGTGCAAACGCACCTGGCCGCTCAATCCATTCGTATCGATGTTGCCGTCGCCGGAAGAAATTCGCAGATTGCCGTGAAACGACTGCGCCGTGACGCTGCCATCGCCGGTCTCGACGTCGAAATCGGCTTCATGCGGCACGTGCAGCTCGATGCGCACGGACCGGTTGATCCATCCAAAGCCCCAGTGAAAATTCGGGACGTGGACTTCCAGAGTGACGTCGTTGCCGGTTTGCGTTTCGGTAATGCGCACGTCGCGCTCGCTGATGTGATATCCGGCGGTGCTCACATGCGCATCAATTTCACCGGCAGCGGCGGTGTAGATGTCTACATGCGCGTCGTTTGTAATGACGCGCAGATCGGGACGGCCGGTGAGCTTGAACGTTTTCGACCAATCATCCGCATGGGCTCGCGGCGCCAGGCCGACGGCAAAAATCAACGCTGCAAAAGAAATTATCACCGCGCACACTTTGCGCATGGCACCTCCTCGGACGGTGGTACGCAAATGATAGCTGAAAAGTTCGCTGGAAGCCGTGAATTGGAGGGCCGGAGCCGGGCTTCCCGTCGCGGCTTATAGCACAGCCCCACAAGATTCGCGTCGCTTCGTTCGGCGACCCGCTAGACGGGGGCTTTTGCCGGCCGGCGGCCGGCTGCCAGGTGCTGCCAGGCGATGAGGACAGACGGCAAGAAACATGCGAGTGCGATCATGCTCCAGACCGTCTCGGCAAGTCCGAGAACTCCGGTCCGCGCGACCGCGGGAATGGCGATAACGGCGCGGACGAACACAAATACTGCGGCGAATGGATAGCTGCGAATCATCCATTCGCGGTGCTGGCTGATTCTTCCGGTGCGCACGCAGTAGAGCGCCGTCGCGGTGGTGAGAATCCAGCCGCCGGCCTGAATCACTGAGGCCATCCACAGTGTGGGAATGGGCAGCTTGGCGGCAACGACGACGGCCGCCGGCGCGGCCAGAGCGACGCATCCGACATAAATTCGGCCCATGATGCGATGGACTTTCAGATAGCGCGTGCGCAGCCGGCTGGAGAATTGAAATATGCCCAGAAAAAGCGCAATGGCGCCGGGAACGCCGTGCAAAAACATCAAAGGTGCGATGGGCGAATATCGCTGCCGAAGAAACGAGCCCGGCTGGAGCAGGAAGCGGTCTCGCGTAAGCCAAACTATGACGATCATCGCGGCATACAGAATGAACATCAGGTATTTGGTTGGAATGAGACGCTTCCGTGGGCCCGTGGTCGTGGCTGGTGTAGCCATGGCGCCTCCGCTTTTCTTAAAGTTATGTAAGGGGCCTGCCCAAGTGGGGTCTGATGACATCTGTACCAGACGTTTGTGATGAAATCAACAAAATCCTGTTACGAAATGGAGCAAGCGGGTGGCGAAGGCTCAGGCGGAGTTGCTCCCGGCGGCGTGAGCGCGGGCGTCGTGCGGTTTCGGGCGCAAGGCTTCGGCGAATTTTTTCAGCGGCAGAGTGTTCAGCACATCTTTTTTTTCGAGCCAGCCGCGGCGAGCGGTCTGCACGCCGTATTTCATTACGCGCAACTGACTGGTGGCATGCGCGTCGGTGGAAATCACCACTTTCACGCCGCGCTGTTTGGCCAGGCGCAGATGCGCGTCGCGCAGATCGAGGCGGTCCGGATAGGCGTTGCACTCCACGGCCACGCCGTGCTTTTTGCACGCGTCCAAAATTGTTTCCATGTCGTAATCGAAAGGATCGCGGCGCAGAAGCAAGCGTCCGGTGGGATGCGCGAGAATTTGCGCGTAGGGATTTTCGACGGCCGCGAGCAGGCGTTCGGTCATCGCGGATTTGTCGAAATTCATGTAGGAGTGAACGGAAACGACGACCACGTCGAGCTGCGCGAGAACTTCATCATGCAAATCGAGGGCGCCGGTTTTCAGAATGTCCACTTCGCTGCCGGCGAGCAGGCGGATGCCGCCGACGGATTTTTCCGCTTCGCGAATTTTTTTGATTTGCTGCAGGGTGCGCTTTTCGTCGAGGCCGTTGGCCACGGTGACGGCTTTGGAATGGTCGGTGAGGGCGATGTATTCGTAGCCGAGTTCGCGCGCGGCCTCGGCCATCTGTTCGATGGAATGTTTTCCGTCCGAGGCGGTGGTGTGCATCTGCAAATCGCCGCGCATGTCGGCGAGCGTGATGAGCTGCGGAAGCGCTCCGGCTTCGGCGGCTTCGATTTCCCCGGAATTTTCGCGCAATTCGGGCTCGATGTAAGGCAGCTTTAGCTTTGAGTAGATTTCCTCTTCGCTGCGGCCGGCGACGAATTTGCCGCCTTTGCGCGTGGTGAGGGCGTATTCGTTCAGCGTGTAGCCCATGTCGTTGGCGCGCCCGCGCAGGCGCACGTTGTGTTCTTTGGAACCGGTGAAATAGAGCAGCGCCGCGCCGTAGCTTTCGGCTGCAATCACGCGGACGTCCACCTGCATTCCATTGGGCAGGCGAAAACTCACTTTGTTTTCGCCGCGTGCGAGCATCTGCTCGATGGGCGGATATTTCGCGATCTGTTCGCAGAGGGCTTCGATTTTTTTCGGCGAGGATTTTCCCGCCGGGACGACGATAAAATCCAAATCGCCGATGGTTTCTTTTCCGCGGCGCAGCGAGCCCGCGGGCGTGACCATGGCAATTTCCTTTCCCAGTTGCCGGATGTATTCGCTGACCTGCGCGGCGGTTTGTTCCGCAGAGCTGATGAGAAACCGGCCGGTGGAGCGCCGGTAAAATTCGACGGCTTTCAAAATATTTTCTTCGCTTTTCTCGCCGAAGCCGGGAACATCGCGCAATTTTTGTTCGCGCGCGAGTCCGGCGACCGCTTCGACGGAGCCGGCTTTGAATTCTTTCCAGAGAAACGCGGCTTTTTTGGGGCCGAGGCCCTGGAGCGAGAGCACATCGAGGATTGTCGGAGGATATTTTTTCAGCAGCTTCCGGCGGAGGGCGTAATCGCCGGTGCGGAGGATTTCGTCAATGTGCTCGGCCATGTGGTCGCCGATGCCGGGGAGTTCGGTGAGTTTTTTGCGGTCTTTGGCGAGGTCCTCGACACGTTCGTGGAGGGAAGAGATCAGTTCGGCGGCTTTTTCGTAGCTGCGGTAGCGGCCGATGATGGCGCCGTCGATTTCGAGGAGCTGGGCGGTTTCGTGGAGGATGCGCGCGATTTCGCGATTTTCCATGGGAGGATTATAGAGGGAAAGTTACATGGAATGGAATCTAGCGGCTACGGGTTGGGCTTTCGCTGCGTGTTTTTTGACTGCTTGTCCAAGAGAAGGCGTGCCTCAGGTATTGAAAAGGGTTCTCCACGTTTTAGGTGGAGGATTGCGTGGCAGGTAGGGCACACGGGAATTAAGTCTCTAATCGGATCAACCGTATATGTTTTGCTGATTTTTGAAAGCGGGACGATGTGGTGAACGTGGATGAACCCCACTGCAATTGCGCCGAATCGCTCGCCAAGATCCACGTCGCAAACTTTGCAGCGCACTCCATGGTGTGCGATGCACTTCCTCCGGGCCAGTGGGTTGCGTTCATAAGCGTTCACGATAATTCGTCTTTGTGCACCCTCTGGCAAAGGCGACTCCAGAGACGTTACTCGAGGAGATGCGGGTGGCACCCCCGTGCGTCTTGTCCAGATTTCTTCGAGAGCCTCCGCGACCTTCCCCGGAATTGTTAGACCAGAGGACTGCGCAGCCCAATGGAAGGACGAAAATGGAGGCCTTTGGAGCTCACTCCACGGTACCAGAACGTCGCGGGAAAGGAAGTCAAACCGCAAATCGACGTAGCGCGCCTCTTCGGTACCTCTGCGAGGGTCCCAGTGACGTTCGGAGTAAGGCTCTGACGATGTTACGCCAGAGCCCATGATTCCTTTCGGCTCAATTCCAAGTCTAATCAAGAAAAAGCGGCTTCCTGTTGGGAGGTTCGTTCGGTTTCCCGTGCTCCATCTGGAATCGGCCCAGCCCGTTATCCCGACCTGTTCGATTTCTTGGTCGAGGTCATTCCATTCATGCCAGCGCTTGGGATTCCAGACGAACAAGTAAGTTGCCATCTTCCCTCCTCATTCTGAGGTTGGCCGCAGCTTGACGACGTTGGCGGCCTGGTCGCCTTTGGGGCCGGGAACGATGTCGAATTCGACTTCATCGCCTTCCTGGAGGGTCTTGAATTTTTCGCCGATGATGCCGGTGTGATGCACGAAAACGTCGGGGCCGTCTGCGCGGCCGATGAAGCCGTAGCCTTTGGCGTTGTTGAACCATTTCACTTTGCCGCGCATGGGAACAGGGGATAGTTTACAGTCGAAAGTGGAAAGAAGAGAAGCTCCGGAGAGGCAAGGAGACGAAACAAAAGCGGATTCCTCGCACGGCCGAAATACGGGCGGTTCGGAATGACAGCAAACCCTTGAAAGGCTGGGCGAGACAGAGACAAAAACGCCCTTTGCGAAAGGTCGCGTCGAAGAGCGCCTGGCAAAGGATCCGCCGTGGCGGCAAGCCGGGGCGCAGAAAAGGCGCGAGGTGCTACGGAGCCTTCGACCTGTTGCGCGAAGGCGGCGCGAGGAAGCGGAGGTAGTAGAGAATTCCGGCGACGGATTTGGCGTCGCGCAATTTGCCGGTACGAATCCAGTTTTCGAGTTGGCGCGGTGGAAATGCGCGCACGGTGATGCGCTCGTCTTCTTCGGGGTGCGCGAGGCCCGGGCGCAAATCGCGGGCGACGTAGACGAGCATCTTTTCGCTGACGAACCCCGGCGTGGGAAAAACGTCCAGAATTTTTTGCCACTTTCGCGCGGTGTAGCCGGTTTCTTCGAGCAGCTCGCGTTTGGCGCCCGCCAGCGGATTTTCGTCCGGCTCCATGCGGCCGGCCACGAGTTCCCAGAGATAGCTGTCCGCCGAATGGCGGTACTGATTGACCAGCAGAATGCGCCCGTCGGCGAGCACCGGCAAAATCACCACCGAACCGTTGTGTACGACAAATTCGCGCGTGGCTTCGACGCCGCCCGGTTCGCGGACACGCTCGCGGCGCACGTCGAAGACGTTTCCGTGGAACAGGGTTTCGCTGGAAAGAATTTTGGCGCGTGGGCTCATGGAATTCTCCGCAAGTTCTCCGCCGCACATGATAAGAAAGATTCCGCGTACTTCCTAGGGCAGAATTGCCATGCCTCGCGCGGGCTGGCCGGAGGAGCAGCCGCGGGGCAGGGAAGCGCGCCCGCCGCATTACCGCCGGGCGCGCAATTTGCGTATACTTCGTGTGTAGCGTGCGGCGGGAAAATCATGCCCATCAATACGCTCATTATTGACGACGAACGGCCGGCGCGCGAAGAGCTCGCCTACCTGCTCAAGCCGATTCCGGAAATTAATATTGTGGCACAGGGGAAGAACGGGCTGGACGCGGTGAATTTAATCAAAGAGCACGCGCCGGATCTGGTTTTCCTCGACGTGCAGATGCCCGGGCTCGACGGTTTCGGCGTGATTAAGAGGCTGACGGAGAAAAAAATCAAGATGCCGCAAATCATTTTCGCCACTGCTTACGACGAATACGCAGTGGAGGCCTTCGAGGTGAACGCCGTGGATTATGTGCTGAAGCCGTTCGACAGAGCGCGCATCGCCAAAGCCGTGCAGCGCGCGAAAAAAATGCTGGAAGCGCAGGCTTCGCCGGTCGAGCGTCTGGAAAATCTGGTGGAACAGCTCGGCGGCGCGCCCAAACTTGCTCCTCCGGAATCCGCCAAGCGCGTGAATGCAAAATTACTGCTGAAGACGCAGCAGCGGATGTTTCTGGTGGACGCGAGCGAAATGGTCTACGCTTCCATTCAAGACGGGGCCATCACGATTTTTACGAAGGATTCACAGGGAGCTTCGAATTACCGCACCATCGAAGAGCTGCAGGCTTCGCTCGAATCGGATCGCTTCTGGCGCGCGCACCGCTCGTATCTGGTGAACATTGATTACATCAAGGAAGTGGTGCCGTGGTTCAAGGGCTCCTTTATGCTCAAGATGAACGACAAGCGCGCCAGCGAAATTCCGGTCAGCCGCTCGCAGATGCGCCACCTCCGCGAACTGATCAAAATGTGAACGGCGAGGGACGAGGGCAGGAGCGGCGGAAGCGCACGGCAGGTTAGTACCAAACGGAAGACATCAGTTCGAATGCGCGCCTTTTTCCCCGGGCGAATGCCAGGCGAGCGCAATTTCCAGCTTGGCGAGCGCGCGCTGCAAAGCGGCCTGGAAGCGCGGCGAGCGCAGCGTCTGCGTCGCGGTCTGCAGCGTATCCCGCGAATGGCTTTCTTGCTTGCGGCCCATGGCCAAATCCACAGTTTCAAATTCCGCGGCGCGAATTTTTTCCGTCGCCTCGTCCACCAGTTTTTTCAGCTCGCGCAGAGCAAGGTGCGCGTCGCGCGTGATTACGGCTCCGTGCTGCAGGTCCGTGGATTCTGCGGCCATGGTTCGCTCCTTGAGATTTCGTTTCTCTGAAACGCGAAGATTACAACAGGGGCCGCGCCGGGTAAAGGTCACCCGTCACACGGCCATGTGAAAAATGTGGAAAACATAATAAACTGTGATTTATCTGTGCGTTGAGGGATTCGGGCATGGATTTTGCGCTCAGTTCGGACCAGAAAATTCTGCGGGACACGGTGCGGCAGTTCATGGAGGCGGAAATGCGGCCGATGCTGCGCGGCTACGAGCGCGAAGAGAAATTTCCGGCTGCGGAGCTGCGCAAGCTGGGCGAGATGGGCTGCTGCGGCATGCTGGTTCCGGAAGAATGGGGCGGCGCGGGCATGGACACGGTGAGCTACGCAGTGATGCTGGAGGAAGTGGCGCGCGTCTGCGCTTCGACGGCGGTCACGCTGAGCGTCACCAATTCGGTCGTCGCGGTGCCGCTGTGGAGATTCGGCACGGACGCGCAGAAGAAAAAATATCTTTCGCGTCTGGCTCGCGGAGAAATTCTGGGCTCGTTTTGTCTGACCGAACCGCAGGCCGGGTCGGACGCGGCGGCGATTCAAACGCGCGCCGTGCGCGACGGGGATTTCTACGTGCTGAACGGCACAAAAAGCTGGGTTTCCAGCGGGGGCCAGACCGGACTGTACATCATTTTCGCGAAGACGGATCCGTCGGCGGGGGCAAAGGGCGTCAGCGCGTTTCTTGTGGAGCCGAATTTCCCGGGATTTCGCGTGGCGCGCTTCGAAGAAAAAATGGGACTGCATCTCTCGAAGTCCGCGGAACTGTCGCTCACGGATTTGCGCGTGCCGACCGAGAATCTTTTTGGACGCGAAGGCGAAGGCTTCAAGATCGCGCTCGAATCGCTCGACGGCGGACGGCTGGGCATCGCCGCGCAATCGGTGGGGCTGGCGCAGGGCGCGTTCGAAGCCGCTGTGAAGTACGCGAAGCAGCGTCGCGCCTTCGGCAAGAGCATCAGCGAATTTCAGGCCATTCAGTTCATGCTCGCGGACATGCAGACGGACATCGAGGCGGCGCGCGGGCTGCTTTACTACGCGGCGTGGCTGCGGGATCAGGGCGATTCCGCGGCGGCGTCGCGGAGAGGCGCGCAGGCTTCGCGGGCGAAATTGTACGCGAGCGAGATGGCCAATCGCGTTTGCGCCAAAGCGGTGCAGATTCACGGCAGCCAGGGATATTCGCGGGAGAGCGACGTCGAGCGTTATTACCGCGACGCGCGCGTGCTGACGATTTACGAAGGCACGAGCGAAATTCAGCGCACGGTCATCGCGCGGGAGCTTTTGAAAACGTGAATGGCGGAGGAGGCCGTTTTCGCGATTTTGACGGCGCGTATGGTGAATCCGGTTTGTTGTTGAGGCGCGGCGCACCTCTCAGGCAAAATGCATGCGAGGTGCTGGTGGATGATGCGTCATACTCACAAATTTACGATTGCGGACGATGAAGCCGTCGGCGTGCTGCTCGAAAAAATGACGCGCCCGCACATGCGGCGCGGGGCACAGGCGCGGCTGCTGCGGGCCCTCGACGATGCGGCGCGGCACTATTCGGATTCGAGCAAAAAAGTGCGCCAGGCGTTTTTTCACGGGTTGCTCACGGGCTACGCCGTCGCGCTCAAGCTGAAGTGACTGGGTGCGGCGCGGGCTGCTGTGGGTGTTTGCGCGGGAACTCTTTTTGCTGCGCCGAATCTGCTTTGCACCACGCGCGACTCATAATATAAATTTCTGCGAATGACTCAGGCGACAAAACAGCGCAAGCGCGTCTTGAGCGGCATGCGGCCGACGGGCCGGCTGCACATCGGGCATTACTTCGGCGCGCTGTCGAACTGGCTGAAGATGCAGAACGCGCGGCTCGCGGACGGCTCGCCGGAATTCGACTCGTTCCATTTTGTCGCGGACTGGCACGCGCTGACCACGCATTACGCGGACAGTTCGCAGGTCGCCGTGAGCACGCTGGAAGTGGCGACCGACTGGCTCGCCGTGGGGCTTGATCCGCAAAAGGTGACGCTGTTTATTCAGTCCGCCGTGCCGGAGCACGCCGAGCTGCATCTGCTGCTGTCGATGATTACGCCGCTTTCGTGGCTCGAACGCGTGCCGACGTACAAAGAGCAGATTGAAAATTTGCGGGACAAGGATTTGGGCACCTATGGATTTTTGGGCTATCCGCTGCTGCAAAGCGCGGACATTGTGATGTACGGCGAGCCGGGGCAGAAGTTGCTCGTACCCGTCGGCGAAGACCAGGCCCCCCACATCGAAATGACCCGCGAAATCGTCCGGAGGTTTAATCTTCATTTTGGCCTAAGAATATCCGAATCGCTGTGGAGCGATGAGGGCTCTCTTGGACGTGTGATGAATCGTATTCCCTGGGTCGGAAAGCCAGGAGAAGATATGCAAGGTGGTAAGGCTCGTGCGCAAGGCGCACTGACGCAAGCTATTAGAAGGGCGGTTCTCGAGTGGGGCCGGGATAACTTCCGCGAGAGGATGACCGGCGACGCGCGTTTCTTTTCGTTGAGAGAAGTCTTGCAAGAGCCCGACGTGATTCTCACGGAAACGCCGCGGGTGCCGGGGACCGACGGCCGCCGGATGGCGAAAAGCTACGGCAACGCGATTTGGCTCACGGACACGCCGGAAGAAATTCGCGTCAAAGCAAAAAACATGATGACCGACCCGCAGCGCGTCCGCAAAACCGATCCGGGCCGGCCGGAAGTTTGTCCTGTGTTTGCGTATCACAATTTGTTTCCTGAGGAGAAATCCGCCGAAGATTGCGCGCGCATCGAGCGCGTGGCGTTCAACTGCCGCAACGGGAAGTGGGGCTGCCTCGATTGCAAAAAGGAAATGGCCGATGCGCTGATTCAATGGATTGCGCCGATTCAGGAGCGCCGCGCGAAATACGCCGCGAATCCGCAGCGCGTGTGGGAAATTCTGGACGAAGGCTCGCGCCGCGCCAGAGAAGTCGCCGAGCAAACCATGGGGCGCGTGCGCAGGGCCATTTTTAACTGGGAAGGCGCCGGGCGGCCCGCCGCGAGCGCGCAAGCGGCAGCCGCGCGCCCTTCTCCGAAGCCCGCCGGCAACGACTGAACGCCAGCCTTCCTCCGCAGTGCGCGCCCGATTGCGGATTCATAATGGATATAGAAAAAGAGCACTAAATGGATATTGCGCCCGGCCATTTTCGGCAGCACTCTAGTCGCACAGCGGGGACGGCTCGGAAACCGCGAGTGTGGCTGGCGACGAGCGGAACTGGAGTCCGGGAGGGGCCGGTGAGGAATTCTCGAACGGCAGCGGCAGCGTTGGTTGTGTTTGCGTGCTTTTGCGCGGCAGCGTTGGCCTGGCCTGCACCGGGCAAAAAGAGAGCGGGTACGCCGGTGGTTGGAAATCGCACGCCGATCGTGGTCGAACTGTTCACTTCCGAGGGCTGCTCCGATTGCCCGCCGGCCGAGGATTTCGCGCGCCAGATGGAAGAGGAGCCGCTTGCGGGAGTGGATCTAATCGTGCTGGAAGAGCACGTCACTTACTGGAACCAATACGGCTGGTTCGATCCTTTTTCGTCGCCGGATTGGACCGCGCGGCAAATGGAGTACGTCGGGAAATCGAAAAATCCGCAGCCGTACACGCCGGAGATGGTCATTGACGGCCAGCAGCAGTTTCCGGGTGCGAACGGGGCAGCAGCGCAGGCCGCGGTTGACGCGGTGGTCAAGGAGCCGCAGACCAGCGTGGTCATCACGCGGGAAAGCGTGAGCCCGACGGGCGAGGCCGAGTTTCAGGTCTCCGTCGGCAGGCTTGCTGGCAGCACGCCGGGCGATCAAGCGCAGGTTTGGCTCGGAGTGACCGAGGACGGGCTCTATTCAAAAGTCTACGCCGGCGAAAATTCGGGGCACACGCTGTATCACGCCGCGGTGCTGCGCTATTTGCACAAGATCGGCGTGGCTCGGGACGCCGGATACAGCGGCGAGGCGAAGGTGAAGCTCAACTCCAAGTGGAAGCGCAGGAACCTGAACATCGTCGCGTTTGTGCAGGACAAAAAGAGCCTGAAAATCATCGGCGCCGCAGAAATCAAGCTGAAGAGTTAGGAGCAGCAGCCCAGCGAAAACATGAGAAACGCGGAAGCAGCCGCAATCAACCCGCGTGTGCGGCCGGGCCGGCGCGTGTGGACGGTGTTCTGGATCGGCCTCGTCGCGGGCACTCTGGACATCAGCGAAAACATCATCTTCAACGCGTTCCGGCACGTCACGCCGAAAATGGTTTTTCAGTACATCGCCAGCGGCCTCATTGATGGCAAATCGTTCACCATGGGCGGCGCGTCGGTGGCTCTGGGCGTGGCCATTCATTACACCATTGCCATGACCTGGACGGTGATTTTCTATCTGCTGAGCCGCAAATTGATTTTTTTGACGCGCCGCGCGGCAATTTCGGGGATCGTCTACGGCGGGATTGTGTACCTCATCATGAATTTCGCGGTGCTGCCGCTGACGCGGGTGCCCGCGGCGCCCAAAGCGATGACCCTCGCTTCGCGGATCAGCGGCGTTCTGGCGCTGCTTTTTTGCATCGGCCTGACCATCGCGCTTCTGGTAAAACGCTTTGCGCCGCCGATTCGCAGCACCGTTGCGCATTCGTGAATTGGGTCCTGCCGATGCTCTCGCCGGCGCGCCTGTGCGGGATGCGAAACAAGCTTCCAGAATAGTATTTCGCGGTTAACGGGGAACTGTGAGAAAGTTCTGGCCCAGAGCGGCGACTGTGCCGCAAAATTGTCGGTGTCACTCTGGGCGGACACTGTTTCTGCATTTGGGAGAAGCGATTGCATGGCCGCGAACGCGCAGTCCGATTACAAAATTCAATTGCCGGTCTATGAAGGCCCGCTGGACCTGCTGCTGGATCTGGTTCGCAAGCAGGAGATCGACATTCACAATATTCCCATCGCGAAAATCACCGCGCAGTATCTGGAGTATCTGCATCAGCTCGAAAAATTGAACGTGGACATCTCCGCCGATTTTCTTTACATGGCGGCCACGCTGATTCACATCAAATCGAAAATGCTTTTGCCGGTGGATCCGCTGGCGCCGCCGGAAGAGCAGGACCCGCGCGCGGAACTCGTCCACCGGCTGCTGGAGCACGAAAAATTCAAAAACGCGGCGCAGATGCTTTATGAAAAGCAGCAGCTTGAAGCGCACGTGTGGTCGCATCCGGACCTTTCGCTTTACGCGAGCGAGGAGACCGAAGGCGAGCTGGTGGTTTCGCTGGTGGATTTGGTGAAAGTGTTTCAGCAGGTGCTGGAGCGCCGCCGCGCCGTCGCGAAAATCGAGCTGGAACATGAGGCGGTCACCATCGCGCAAATGATCCAGCAGTTGCGCGCGCGTCTGGCGGCGACGGAAGAGCCTGTTTCGCTCGCGGAATTTTTCGAGGCCTGCGCGTCGCGGCGCTCGATGATTGTCGCGCTGCTGGCGGTGCTGGAAATGGTGCGTTTGCAGGCCATCGCGCTCGTGCAGGAGAAGATTTTCGGCGATGTGCTGTTGCGCCGCGGCAAATTGTTCGAGGCGGCGTTTGACGAGAATGGCGCCATCGCCAGGGTGGACGAGGAGTATTTGTGACGGCCGCGGCAGGCGAAATTGCTCCGCTGCGATGGATTTTGCGGCGCCCATGTTTCGGCGCGGTTTGCGGAGCAAGATTTTCTTCGCCACCGGTTCGTTTTTCACTCGGCCCGGAAGAGGAAGCTGAAAAATGACCGAACAGGAACTTCTTAGCGCGCTGGAAGCGATTATCTACGCCGCCGACGAGCCCGCCACGCTCGATCAAATCGTCGCCGCCATCACCGGCGAAAAACCGCGCGCGCACAAAGAGGCACAGCTTGCAGTTGACAACGACCCCGGTGAAGTCGCGCCGTCGGAGATTCCCGCCGAAGCACAATCCGCGATTGATGCGCCGGCCGCGGCGGATTCGCGGGAAGCTCGTGCGGATGCGAATTCCGCGGCGTCTCCAGACGCGCCGGATGCTCCGCGCGCGCAAATCCGCGCGGAAATTCGCTCCGCGCTCGACAAGCTCGTCGCCTCTTATGCTGCCGATGACCGCGGCATCGAAGTTCGCAAGGTCGCCGGCGGCTGGAAGATGTACACCAAGGCGCAGCATCACGAACTCGTGCGCCGCTTTATCAAGTCGCTGCGCCCGCCGGTGCGCCTTACCATGCCGGCGCTGGAAACGCTTTCCGTCATCGCCTACAAGCAGCCCGTCACGCTGCCGGAAATCAATGAAATTCGCGGCGTAAATTGCGGCGGCGTGGTCAAGACGCTTCTCGAACGCCGCCTCATCACCACCGCGGGACGCAAAGATGCGGTCGGCCGGCCGATTCTGTATCGCACGTCGAAGGATTTTCTGATGCGATTCGGCCTCGCCGATTTGGACGAACTGCCCAGCCTCAAGGAATTTGAGCAGCTTGCGCAAGCGGCCCTCGGCGCTGACGACGGCATTGCGCTGAGCGAACCGGAGGATGCATTGGCGGATTCTGCGTCCGCTGCTGACGAATCGCCGCAGGCGACTCCGGCGGAAACACGGGAAGACGCGACGCAAACGAATGATTCTGCGTCGGACGCCGACGATTCGCACAGCAAAGCCGCGGGCGTTTAGATCGCAGCAGCCGCGCTTGTTTCCGACTTACTTTTCTGCGCTTTTCGTGGTTCCGTCACCTCTCTGGTAAGATTTAGCTTCCAGGGGCATGCAAGAGCGGCTGCAAAAAATAATTGCGCGAGCCGGAGTGGCTTCGCGGCGGCGCGCGGAAGCGCTGATTACTTCGGGCCAGGTGGCGGTGAACGGCCGCGTGGTCAGCGCACTCGGCGCGAAAGCCGACGCCGCGCGCGATCACATCCGCGTCTCCGGCAAATTGCTGCACGTCAGCGCCGGCGCTGCGGAAACGAAAGTGTACGTTGCGCTGCACAAGCCCGACGGCGTCGTCTCCACGCTGAGCGATCCGGAGGGCCGCAAAACAATCGGCGATTTTCTGCGCAGTTTGCCGGGCCGGGTCTTTCCCGTCGGACGGCTGGAATATCACGCCTCCGGGCTGCTGTTGCTGACCAATGACGGCGAACTGGCCAATCGCGTCATGCGCGCGCACAATCTGCCGCAGATTTATCTCTGCAAAATCGAACCCGCGCTCACCGCCGAAGAGATTCGCGCGCTCGAGCGCAGCGCCGGCGTAAAAATCGCCCGCGCCAGGTCCATGCCTGGCGGTTGGTGGGAAGTGAAGACCGCGGGCGCGAGCAAAGACGCGTTTCGCAAGTTTCTTCTCGCCTCGGGACATCACGTTGACAAGCTGCGGCGCGTGGCCATCGCGAATATGGAACTGGGTCCGCTGCCGCCCGGGCGGTACCGGCACATTTCCCGCGAAGAAATCTCCGCCTTCGAGCACGCGCTCTCGAAATCTGAAACTAAAATCCCGCGGCGCAATGCGATAACATGAATGCCGATGCGATTCGCGAGCTGCTGAAAAGTGCGCGGACCATCGCGGTCGTGGGACTGTCGTCGAGCCGCATGCGGCCCAGCTATGGGGTGGCCGAATACCTGCAGCGCGCGGGATATAAAATTATTCCGGTGAATCCGAACGAGACGGAGGTGCTGGGAGAAAAAGCCGTTGCGCGGCTGGAAGATATACGGGAGAAAGTGGATATCGTGGACGTCTTCCGACGGTCAGAATTTGTGCCGGAAGCGGCGGAGAGCGCGATCGGCATCGGCGCGAAGGCGCTGTGGCTGCAGGAAGGCGTGGTGCACGAAGACGCCGCGCAGCGCGCGCGGGATGCGGGACTTTTTGTGGTGATGGACCGCTGCATTTTGAAAGAGCACGCCAAGCGATTTCGCCGCGACTGAGACGCGAGACAAAAATGAAAACGGTTTACGTGCAACGAAAGTTTATCCGCCCCGCACTGCTTTTCACCGCTCTCTGCGTTGCTCTTATCCTGACTGCGCGGGCGGCGCAAACGCCGCCCCAGAACGATCATGCCGAGGGCGCGCGCTGGTGGAACGAAGTCAGTTTTCTGGCGGGCAATGATTTGCAAGGGCGCATGACCGGCAGCGCCGGCTATTCCGCGGCGGCGGAATACGTCGCCGAAAAGTTCAAAAAAGAAAAACTGGAGCCCGCCGGTTCCGTGGGATTTTTTCAGCCCGTTAAATTTCAGAGCCGCAAAATTGACGAGGCGTTTTCTTCGGTGCATTTGGTCCGCGGGAACCACAGCACGCCGCTGACCTTCGGCAAAGAGATTATTTTGCGCGCGGACGGCGATCCCGCCGCGGCGGTGAATGCGGGCATGGTTTTCGTGGGTTATGGAATGTCCGTGCCGGAAGCGAATTACAACGATTTTGCAGGACTCGATCTGCGCGGCAAAATCGCGGTGTATCTTTCGGGCGGGCCGGCGGCGATTCCGGATCCGCTGCGCGCGCACGAAGAATCGCTCGGGCAGCGCTGGAAAGCGATGAAAGCGGCGGGCGCGATCGGCATGGCGGTGATTCTCAATCCCACGAACCAGGAAATTCCCTGGAGCAACATTTCGCGCAATCGCAGCCGCGCTACACTCGAACTCGCCGATGTTTCGTTGCGCGAAGACACCGGAATGCAAATTTCGCTGGTCATCAATCCGAAATTTGCGGAGGGATTTTTCACGGGCTCGGGGCACACTTTCGCGCAGGTGCTCGCCGCGGCGAAGGCGAAAGAGCCGCTGCCGCGATTTTCGCTGGCCGCGAAAATTCAGGCAAAAATCAAAGTGCGCGACAAACCGGTCGAGGCTCCGAACGTGATCGGCGAATTGCCGGGGGGCGATCCGGCGCTCAAAAATCAATTCGTGGTGATCAGCGCGCACCTCGACCATCTGGGAATCGGCGCGCCGGTGAAAGGCGACGACATTTATCACGGCGCGATGGACAATGCCGCGGGCGTGGCCGCGCTGATTCAAATCGCACGTGATTTTCGCATCTCGAAAATCGCTCCGAAGCGCTCGGTGATTTTTCTTGCGCTGTGCGGCGAAGAGGAAGGCGAACTGGGCTCGTGGTATTTCGTCCACCATCCCACCGTGCCGCAAAAAGCGATGGTCGCCGATCTCAATATGGACATGTTCCTGCCGCTTTTTCCGCTCGAATATTTACAGGTGCAGGGGCTCGAAGAATCCACGCTCGGCAGCGACATTCGCGCCGTAGGCGCCGCCGACGGCGTCCGGGTGATTAACGACGAGCAGCCCTCGGCGAACCGGTTCATTCGCAGCGACCAGTACAGCTTTGTGCAGGTGGGCATACCGGCGCTGGCGTTCAAATTCGGCTATGCGAAAGGCTCGCGGCAGGAAAAAATTTTCCAGAATTGGGTGCACACGCGCTATCACGAGCCGACGGATAATTTGAGCCAGCACGTGGACCACGACGCCGCAGGAAAATTCTGCCATCTGATTTTTCTGCTGACCGATCGCGTGGCGGACGACCCCGCGAAGCCCGCATGGGAGCCGGAGAGCTTCTTCCGCCGCTTTGCAAAAGGCGAGTAGGGCGGAAGGGCTTCCGCGGCTGGGCGAATGGCGGAATACGGTGGAATCCGCGGGCGCGGACGAAGGATCACTCGCTCAGATGGTAGACGGCCAGATGATTGTCACCGGGCACGGTGACGACGATGGCGTGCGCTTCCGGCGAAATCGCGAAATTGCTGTAGAAAAGATCGTGCAAAATCGGCGTGAAGTTGCCTCCGGGAATGGAAACCCATACCAGATCGCCGGTTTGATTGCGCGGCCCGCGTTTGAGCAGTATGCGGTCGGAGCGATTGCCCCAGCCGAGCGTTCCGTAGGCGCAGTGAACATCAACGAATTGCTGCGGCGTGGCCAGCGAGCGAACTTCCACGGTGTCGCCATCCTTGTAATACGCCACGCGCTCGCCGTCCGGCGAAAGCACGAGGCCGCCGATGTAGGCGGGCAGGGTGGTGAGCAGCGTGTCCGTTTGATGAATCAAATCGAGGCGCACCAGCTTGATGGGCTGCTCGAAAAATTTGTCGCGTTCGATGGCCACCGCGGTGTTGCGTGCCGCGTCCCAGGCGACCGCGGTGAATAGATGGCCCTTGAAAATGGGAGCGCCTTTGCCTTCTTTAGGATGCGTAAGGCCGATCTGGTAGAGCAGATTGGTTTCTTCGGAAGGAAGGAGATAGGCAACCGTTTGGTCGTCCGCGAGCCAGGTAGCCTGTTCCGCATCCAGAATGACGCTGGTTTTCGTGCCGGCCACGGGAATTTCTTTGCCGTTGGTGTCCATCAAATCGGTCATGCGGTTGATTTGCGCATTGTTGTCGGCACCGGTGATTTGCCGCGTGGTCATTTGCACGGTGAGCAGCTTTCCGTCCGGAGAGAAGGCAATGCGGCTCATGTGAAAACTGAAGGGGGTGGTGGTTTGAACGAGCCGCTGGCCGTCCACGATTTCGCGGCGATTGCCTTTGAGCGTAACGGTCCAGATGTTGTCGCGCTCGATGGTGTATTTGTGAAAATGCAGTTGGCGGAACTGCACGCATGCGGTCAGTCCCTGCGAAGAAATGGCCGACGCGCGGCAATCGAGCTGAATCGTCGCGAGCGGTTTCTCCTGCGCCCGTGCGTTTTGCGCCGGCAGCGTGGCGAAGAGCGCCACGGAAAGCAGCGCGAAAACCGGCTTGCTCATTGCGCCGGGGAAGCGTGGTGCAACTCGTTCGGAGTGACGCCGTGGGACCGGCCCGCGGCGGCGAATCATCGTTTGGTTCCCTTCAATTGTCTTGCCTCGCTGGACTTGGATTTCGTTTCCGGCGGATTTGTTGGCTGGCTGCGAGTTTGATTTCCGCCGTCTGCGCAAAATTCCTTCTTCGGGCGCGCTGAGTTGGATTGGATGCGGCGAATCTCTTCGAGGCGTTGTCGCAGCCGCGATTCGAGGCCCTGACCGGTCGGGTGGTAGTACACACGCCCGCGCAAACCTTCCGGGAGGCACTCCATGTCGGTGATTTTTTCCTCGGCATCGTGCGCGTACTGATAGCCCTTTCCGTAGCCCAGTTTGTCCATGAGGCCGGTGACGGCATTGCGCAGATGCAGCGGAACGGGTTCGGCGATGGTGCGCTGCAAGTCTTCGTGAACCGCGCCGAACGCGCGGTAAACCGCATTGGATTTCGGCGCCAGCGAGAGGTAGATGGCCGCTTCCGCGAGGGCCAGATGGCCCTCCGGCGCACCCAGAAAATCGAAGGCGTTCATCGCCGCCAGCGTGATTTCCAGGGCGCGCGGGTCGGCGAGGCCGACGTCTTCGGATGCCATGCGCACCATGCGGCGCGCGAGATAAAGCGGGTCTTCGCCGGATTCGAGCATGCGCGCGAGCCAGTAGAGCGCGGCGTCGGGATCGGAATTGCGCACCGATTTGTGCAGCGCCGAGATGAGATTGAAATGCTCTTCGCCCGATTTGTCATAGAGCAGGAATTTGCGTTGCAGAACGTCTTCGAGGCGCTCGCGGGTGACGACGCGGCGCCCGGCGGCGTCTGGTTGCGAGCCGAACACCACGGCTTCGAGAGTGTTGTAGGCGGCGCGGGCGTCGCCATTGGCGATCTGCGCGATGCGCTCGAGGACTTCGGCGGGGATCTCGACGTTTTCGCTGCCGAAACCGCGATGCTTGTCCGCGAGCGCGCGACGGAGGAGCAAAAGAACTTGCTCGCTCGTGAGCGCTTCGAGAACGTACACTTTCATGCGCGAAAGCAGCGGGGCGATGACTTCGAACGACGGATTTTCCGTCGTGGCGCCAATCAGAATGATGGTGCCGGCTTCCACGTAGGGGAGAAACGCGTCCTGTTGCGCTTTGTTGAAGCGGTGAATTTCATCCACGAAGACGACCGTGCGCCGGCCGTAGCGCCGCGCGCCTTCCGCAGCGGCCATCACCTGCTTGATTTCCTTGATGCCGGACATCACCGCGCTGAAGGGAACGAATTCCGAGCGTGTGGATTTGGCAATGAGGCGCGCCAGAGTGGTTTTGCCGCAGCCGGGAGGGCCCCAGAAGAGCATCGAGACGATTTGGTCGCGTTCGATTTGTATCCGCAGCGGTTTGCCCGGATCCAGCAGATTTTCCTGGCCCACGACTTCGTCGAGAGTGCGCGGGCGCATGCGATCGGCGAGCGGCCGCGGCCCTTGCGATTCGTCTTCCTGCGGCTCGATAGCGCGAAAGAGGCTCATAAATTTCGGCGCGGCTTACGCATGTGCGGCGCGGCGCTGGCGCGCGGCTTCATAAAGAATGAGTGAAGCGGCCACCGCGGCGTTCAGAGATTCCACGGGCGCAGCAACTTGGATGCGAACGAGAGCGTCGGCGCTGCGTTCGATTTCCGGAGGGAGCCCGGCTCCTTCGTTCCCAAGGAGCAGCGCGAAAGGGCCGCCAAGATCCAGCTCATCCGGGCGGCGTGCGGCGGAATTTTGTGTCGCGGAAGCAGCAAGAATTTGCAAGCCAGAGACGCGCAGTTGCGTCAGGGCAATGGCCGGCGCGAGTTCGGCAAGAATCGGAAGCCGCAGTGAAGAGCCTGAGGACGCGCGCAGCGCCTTCGGCGAATACGGATGCGCCGTCCCGCGCGTCGCGATTACTCCCGTCGCGCGGAAAGCTTCGGCAGAACGCAAAATCGCGCCAACGTTGCCCGGATTTTGCACCGCCACAAGAAGCAGCACGAGAGAATCGGCGCCGCGAAGCAGATCTTCGAATTTGTATTCCGGCGCGCGGGCCAGTGCGGCGATGCCCTGCGGAGTTTCGGTGTCCGCGACGGTATCAAAAAGACCGTCACTGGTTCGGAGGACAAGCGTGGGAGGGTGCAGTTCACGCTCCAGAGCCGGCAAATGGCGTTCGCCCGACCCGCTCGCGAGAATCGCCTCGATGCGCAGGCCCGAACGAATCGCTTCCGCTACAAGGTGAGGGCCTTCGAGCGCGATGCGGTTTTCTTCAGGACGCGGTGAGCGCAGCGCCGCGCGAAAAACCTTGAGCCAGTGATTTTCGCGCGAAGTGATGAGCATGCCGCTCAGCGGTTTTTCGCGGGGGGCGCGCGCGGATCCCGCCGCGGATTTTGCCGAAGAAATGCGCGTGGGAGCGGCCATGGCAGGGAGCGTAGCAGAGACGGATGCACTTCGCCAAGTCCGGCGGGTGCATTGACTTCGTGCCATGAAGTGATAGGCTTGATGCCTGCGGATTTCCCGCCTGCCGCAAATTTTCGGCAACCAAAAAAATTCAGGGAGAATGGAAAATGGCAAAAGCTGCGAAAGCAGTTCCGGAAGGACCGACGGTTAGGCCCGCTCTGGTGTGCAAGGGCGCGGCCAAAGCAATTGATTTTTACAAGAACGTGTTCGGCGCGAAGGAACTGTCGCGCTTGGAAGGGCCGGGCGGCGGAATTGGACACGCGGAGCTGCTGATCGGGAATTCGAAACTTTTCCTGAGCGACGAATTTTCCAATCAGGCGACGGCGCCGGTGGGCTGCAAGGGACATGCCCTGTACATTTACGTGGAGGACTGCGACTCGGTATTCAACCGCGCAACTGCCGCCGGGGCGAAAGCGGTGATGACGCCGATGGACCAATTCTGGGGCGATCGCCACGGCGTCTTCGACGATCCATTCGGCCATCGCTGGAACGTGGCCACACACGTCGAGGATGTTGCGCCCGAAGAGATGAAACGCCGCGCGCAGGAGTGGATGGCGAAGGCCGCCGGCCAGAACAGGTAGACCGGCGTGCCCTTGACGCGAAGGCGCGGCGGTGGTGTGTGCATTCGCTGCGCCGCTCACTCTATTCCAACGGCCCGCTGCAACGAGAAGTGTGAAGAATTTGTGGCGGCGCGCAGCCGAAGGTTAGGAATAACTCCGGTTTTCGTCGGCGAGCACCATGCCGTCGGTGTGGCATTCGGGGTAGAAGCTGGTTTGCGTAAAGGGAACGGGCGGGCGGATGCCTCCACACTCGCATACCACACACACGCGCCGCTCGGTCGGGCAATGGTCGTGCGAGCATTTGTAGAGCAGCATGCGTCGCCCACACTTCACGCATTTCTGTTCCGGTAGCATGGCCAATATTTTTCCCATTCCGCTGCTAAAAAGCAAGTCCGTGCGCCGCGCAGCGTTCCAATTGCTCCTGTGGCGTGCGCACAGCGTGGCTCGGCTCTTTCGGCAAAATTCACCGAACATCCGAGGCCATTTCTAATCGAAGAAATTCCCGCGATTGGAATTTTCGAATTCCGCCTCCCGACACCTCTTTTCTTTTAAGCACCCAAGCGCGGCACAAACCGCCTGGAGTCCGGCAAATTCCGCAAATGCTTGCGCGAAGCGCGCGGCGTATGCTACCGTGCGTGGATTGCGGCCCAGCGCGCGGGCGGCGAGAGCGACCAATTTGCCAGCAGAAGTCCTGAAGGTCTCAATCGAAGCTCCCGAATCGCACACCATACATTACGCTGCGAGCCTCCTGCAGCGTGGCCTGGTGGTGGGCGTTCCCACGGACACCGTTTATGGGCTCTCCGCGGACCCCTACAATCTTGCGGCGATTGGGCGCGTGTTCGAAATCAAAGGGCGCGCGGAAACCAAAGCGCTGCCGATTCTGGTGAATTCCATTGAGCAGGCGGTCGTGCTCGCGCGGGATCTGCCCGACAATTTTTTTGATCTGGCGCAAAAATTTTGGCCGGGCGCGCTGACCATCGTCGTGGAGGCGACCCATCGTCTGCCGCTGAAGGTCACGGGAAATAGCGGCCGCGTGGCGCTGCGGTGGCCAAAGTCGCGCGTGGTCGGCGATTTGATTGAATGCTTTGGCGGGCCGCTCACCGGGACCAGCGCGAATCTTTCGGGCTTTCCCTCGTGCAGTAACGCGCAGCAATTGGTGAAGCAGTTGGGCGAGCGCCTGCCGTTGATTTTGGACGGCGGCGAAACCGGCGCGCCCATTTCTTCGACGATTGTGGCGCTGCACGGCGAGGATTGGTCCATTATTCGCGAAGGCGCGGTGCCCGAGGCGGAAATTCGCAGGACGATTGACGGATAGAGCCGGGCTACTTCAAATGCCGTCAGCGTTGGATTGTTCAGCGTCTCGACTGAGCCAAAAAAGAGAGAATCACATTGAGGAGCATCGAATAACCAAACGTCCCGGGCGCCGCGAAGGCAAGAAAATAGCGCACTCGAAACTAGGGAGCAGACAGGATGGCGCGCTGGAGGAAGTCGAAGTCGCCGCCCGGGGAGAGTTGAATGTTGGTGATGCGGCGGCGATGAACGCAAATGTTGTCGTAATACCAGAGGTTGATGTACGGCTCGTCGCGCGCGACGATTTCCTGAATTTGGTCGACGATTTGCTTTCGCTTTGCTTCATCCGCGGTGACGCGGGACTCTTCGAGTAAAGCATCCAATTGTGGATTGCGGTAATGGCCGCGATTCGCGCCCGCCGGCGGCATTCTCTTGCTGTTGAAAACGTAATCGAAAATATCGGGGTCGAGATTCGCGCCAACCCAGCGGAGCGCGTAGAGCTGGAAGCTGCCGCGAGTGATGTCGGAATAAAAAGTGGCGAACTCGAGCGAGCGCAGGTCGAGTTCGACGCCGACGCGGCGCCACTGATCCTGAAGAGCGGCGGCGAGAACGCGCGTGGCTCCTTCGGTGGAGGTTTTCAATTCGAGATGGAAGCGAATGCCGTCAGGGCCGCGGGGAAAGCCTGCGGCATCAAGGAGAGCATTGGCGCGGGCGGGGTTGAAATGGTAGCGCCGGACGTTCGCGTCGTAATACGGATCCCTCGGCGGCAAAAGGCTGTAAGCGGGCCGCGCCTCGCCGTGGAGAAGGTATCGGATGAGCGTGGCGCGATCGGTTGCGTACGCGAGAGCCTGCCGAACGCGGCGATGCTTGAGTATGGGATCGTCGAGGTTGAAGCAGATATAGGCGAGTTCGGTGCCGGGCGCGCGCGTGACTTCGAGCGAAGGAACGCGGGCGAGAGCCGCCACGGTGTCCGGCGGCAGGGAATTGTATTCCAGGTCGGCGGAGCCTTTGCGGAGTTCGAGCGCGCGCGTCAGCGCGTCGGGAACGATGCGGAATCGAATGCGCTGGAGCGCGGGTGCGCCGGCAAAATAGGAGGGGTTGCGTTCGAGAAGAATTTCCTGGTCGGTGACGATGCGCACGACGCGAAAGGGTCCTGTGCCCATAAGGTGCTGCGCGAAATCGGGCGGAGAATTTTGGGGCACGATGCCGACGGCCTGGCGAATGAGATTTAGAGGAAACGAAGCATACGGCCGGCGCAAATGAAAAATGACCGTCCAGGGATCGGGCGTGGTGATGGAGTCCACAAGGTCGTAGGCGCCGCGCTTGGCGGTTTTGATCGCGCCGCTGCGGATGGAATCGAAAGTGAATTTGACGTCCGCGGAAGTGAGCAGCCGGCCATTCCAGAAATGAACGTGATGATGCAGATGGAAAACGTAGGTTTGCGGGTCGGGCATGTTCCACGATTTGGCAAGGTCGGGCGCGAGTTCGAGATTTTGGTCGCGTTCAAGCAGGCCGTCGAAGAGGAGAAAGTCCACGTGCGCGGAAAACGCATCGGTGCCGATGCGCGGATCGAGATTGGTGGGCATGGCTTCGAGGAGGAAATTCACAGTGAGGGAACCGGTGCGCGAGCCGGTGCGCGCGCATCCGGACGCGAAAAGAAAACAGGAAACGATGGCAATCCGGTACGCGATGGTTTTAGCGCGGACGGGCATAGCAGATTTTCCCAAGGATGGCAGGATGGCGCGCGCCTGTGGCGCTGGGGAGATTGTTGGCGCGCCGGCGAAGCGCTTCGTGGCCGAGAATAGCGAACGCGAAGGCTTCTTTGGCATCGGCTGGAACGCCGAAAGCGTCCGCAGGAATGAGGTTCAGCAGAGGAAGAAACGCGGCGAGATAAGCAACGAGCAGAGGATTGCGTGCGCCGCCGCCGGCGAGGATGAGTTCGCTGACGCGGACGCGCGGGGAAACAAAATCCTGAATGGCGCGAGCGATGGAAGCGGCGGTGAATGCGGTTGCGGTGTGGAGCAAATCGGCAGGACGAATCCGTTTGCGGCGGGCGCGAGCGATGAGTTGGGCGGTGTATTCAGCGCCGAATTCTTCGCGGCCGGCGGTTTTTGGCGGGGATTTGCGGAAGAACGGATGATCGAGGAGTCGATTCAAAAATTCCGGATGCAGATGACCGCGGCAAGCGAGCTGCGAATCGCGATCGAAGCGCAGGCGGCCGCGAGTGAACTGTGCGGCGAGGGCGTCCAGGATCATGTTGCCCGGGCCGGTGTCGAAGGCGATCACGTCGCGCGGCTCTGCGCCGGCGGGAATCACGGTGAGATTGGCGATGCCGCCGACGTTTAAGGCGATGCGGCCGATGTAAGAGTCGCGATAGAGGAGATAATCCACAAAAGGAACGAGCGGCGCGCCCTGGCCGCCGGCGGCCATGTCCGCGGGACGAAAATCGGCGATGGTGGTGATGCCGGTGCGCTCGGCGATGAGGGAGGGTTCGGCGATTTGCAGCGTGGATGCGGTCGGCGCGCCAAGGAAAGGAGTGCGCGCGCCCTGATGGTAGACGGTCTGGCCGTGCGAGCCGATGAGCGCGATACGGTGCGGCGCGATGCGGAATCTTTTGCAGGCGCGCAGAGTCGCGTCGGCAAAAAGTTCGCCGAGACGAAAATTGAGCTGGCTGATTTCGCGCGCGGAAGTCGGCGCGCCGTTCGCGAGGCGAAGAACGGCTTCGCGAACGGCGGACGGATAGGGGAACGCCGCGAAACGGAGGAGTTGCGCTTTCGGAAACGAGCTTGCGCCGCGCTGAGATGACTCGCTGATGCGGACGAGAGCAACGTCAATGCCATCGGCGGATGTGCCGGACATGAGGCCGAGCGCGAGAGTGCTGCGAGAGGGGCGAGTCACGAGAGTTGCTTCTTGAGCGCGGCGAGAAGATTGAGTGCTTCCAGAGGCTTGAGGTTGTCGAGATCGGCGGCGCGCAACGCGTCGAGGACTTCCTGATTGACGGGCGTGAACATCACGGGCTGGGCCGGCGGAGAGGCGGCGGGAGAAAGTTCCTCGGTGACGTGGCGCTCGCTCCTTTCGTGTTCGGCAAGAATCTCGCGGGCGCGCGCGATGACCGGAGCGGGCAGTCCGGCGAGACGGGCGACTTCGATGCCATAGCTTTTGTCGGCGGGGCCAGACTCGATGTGGCGCAGAAAAACGATTTCGCTGCCGGCTTCGCGAACCGAGACGTGAACGTTTTTCACGCCGGAGAGCAGGCGTTCGAGTTCGGTGAGTTCATGATAGTGCGTGGCAAAGACCGTGCGGGGTCGGGCGTTTTCATGAAGATGCTCGATGACCGCCCAGGCGATGGAAAGGCCGTCGAAGGTCGCGGTGCCGCGGCCAACTTCGTCGAGCAGGACGAGGCTCGCCGGAGTAGCGGTGTTGAGGATGGCGGCGACCTCGCTCATTTCGACAAGGAACGTGGAACGGCCGCGCGCGAGATTGTCGGAAGCGCCGATGCGCGTGAAGATGCGGTCAACCAGAGGCAAACGCGCTTCCGTTGCGGGAACGAAGCTGCCGATTTGTGCCATGATGACGATGAGCGCGGCCTGGCGGAGATACGTGGATTTTCCGCCCATGTTGGGGCCGGTGATGAGCAGGATCGATTGATTCGCGTCATTGAGAAAAAGATCGTTGGGCACGAAGCGCTCGCCCTGCTGTTCGAGAAGGTTTTGAATTACAGGATGGCGGCCGGCGGCGATGAGGAGGTCGCCACGGCCTGCGGCACGGGAGGCGTGTCCGGGCTCGCATTCCGTGAAGGAGGGGCGCGAGTAGTTGCGCTCGGCGGCGAGCGCCGAGAAATTGACGAGTACATCGAGCTGGGCGATGGCTGCGGAGGTCCGGCGCAGGCGCGAGGCTTCCGCGGCAATGGATTCGCGAATTTCGCGAAACAGGCGGCGTTCGATCTCCAGGATGCGCTGGTCGGCTTCCAGCACTTTGCGCTCGTAGTCTTTTAGTTCCGGCGAGGTGAAGCGCTCGGCGTTGACCAGCGTTTGCTTGCGGTCGTAATCGGGCGGAGCGAGATGCAGGTTGGCCCGGGAAATTTCGATGTAGTAGCCGAAGATGCTATTGAAGCGAATTTTCAGCGAGGCGATGCCGGTGCGCTTGCGTTCGCGCTCTTCCATCGCCGCGATGGTTTGTTTGGAAGATTTGCTGAGGCCGCGAAGCTCGTCGAGTTCGGCGTCGTAGCCGGCGCGAATGACACCCGGGTCGGTGGGCAGCGCGGGGGGATCGTCGGCGACGGCGCGGGAAATGAGTTCGCGAACGCCGCTGAGTTCGTCAAGCCGAGAATGGAGTTGCGCGAGGCGCGCGCTTCGAAATTTCGCGAGGAGCCCGCGCAAAGGCGGAATCGCTGCGAGGGAGCGGCGCAGCGCCAGGAGGTCGCGCGGCGTTACGCTGCCGAGAGTGACGCGGCTGGTGAGGCGTTCGAGGTCGAAAATTTCTTCGAGGGCGGCGCGCATTTGGTCGCGCGCGACGGTAGCGGATTTCAATTCGCCGACGGCGTCGAGGCGGGACTCGATTTCCGTGCGATCCATCGAAGGGCGCAAAATCCAGGAGCGCAAAAGGCGCGCGCCCATACCAGTTGCCGTGCGGTCGAGAGAAGAGAGCAACGTGGCCGAGGATGCGTCGCCGGCGGCGGGCTGCAGAAGTTCGAGATTGCGGACGGTGACATTGTCGAGAACCAGCGCGTCCTGCTGCTCGTAGTAGGAGATGCGGTCCAGGTGCTCGAGGCCGCGGCCGGGCGGACGCAGATGCATTGCGGCGGTTCCGTTGCCGGAATCGGAAGCCCCGATCGCAGAAGTTTCGCGTAAATAGTGGAGCAGTCCGCCGGCGGCGGAAACGGCCTGCGAATGGCCGGCGAGGCCGAAGCCATCGAGAGTGGCGACGCGAAAATGCTGGGTGAGCAGGCGTTCGGAATGGGCCGGCTCGAAGACCCACGGTTCGAGACGCGTTTCGGTGGCGCCGGCAATGTCCAGGGATTGCCCAGAGGGTTGCGGGGAAAGCGAAGATTCAGCCTGCGGGAGAAGGATTTCGCGCGGGCGAAGGATTTCGAGTTCGTCGCGGAGGCGGATTTCCGCGGCCGGGCCGGAAAATTCAGTGGCGCGAAATTCGCCGGTGGAAAAATCGACGAAAGCCAGGCCAATGGGTTTGCCGACGCCATTGCGGGCGATGGCCGCCAGGAAATTATTCTCGCGCATTTCGAGAGTGGGCGAATCAGTGGCGGTGCCGGGAGTAAGGACGCGGATCACTTCGCGGCGAACAAGTTTTTTGGTGCGGGAGGGGTCTTCCATTTGCTCGCAGATGGCGACCTTGTGCCCCGCGCGAATAAGCCGGGCGATGTAATGTTCGGCGGCATGGTAAGGGACGCCGCACATGGGCACGGACTGGCCTTTTTCGCGGTTGCGGGAAGTGAGCGTGATTTGCAGCTGGCGCGAGGCGACGATGGCGTCTTCGTAGAAGAGTTCATAAAAATCGCCGAGGCGAAATAGCAGCAGCGCGTGCGGATGCCGGCGCTTGATGGAGTGGTACTGTTGCATGAGCGGCGTGGTCGGTTCGGTCATTCCAGCAGCCATTTTGGCGGAAATCGGAGACGATTATCGCGGGTGGCGCGCGCTTTGGCAACAGCGGCGAGAGTATTTCCGAGATTGTCAGGCGCGGAAAGGTCAGAAGGGCAGATTCGGCGGGAGAAATGGCGAAGAATCGCGAAATTGAAGTGAAGATTCGGATTGCGAATGAGGCAGAGCTGACGGCGCGGTTCAAGGGGATGCGTGCGCGGAGGATCCGCACGGTATTTGAGGAAAATGTGCTGTTTGATACCAGAGATGAGGCGTTTCGCAAACGGAAGGCGATTTTGAGGTTGCGGCGGGAGATCCCGGTGGGCCGGCTTGGGCGGCTGCGGCCAAGCCGGCGGACGAGGGGAAAATCCGGAGAGGGGATTTTGACGTTCAAGGGGCTGCTGAAACGAAACAATGCGGGCGCGGAAAAATATAAAGAGCGAGAGGAGATTGAATTTCGGATTCGAAATGCGCAACGGTTTGAAGGCGTGCTGCGGCAGATCGGGATGCGCGCGTGGTTTTGCTATGAGAAATACCGAAGCGAATATCGAAGCGAGCGCATTCCGGGATTGAAGCTGGATTTGGATCGAACTCCGATCGGCAGTTTTGTGGAACTAGAAGGGCCGAAACGGCAGATTGGGCAGGCGGCAAAGGCGCTGGGGTATTCGCGCCGGGACTATATTACCGCGTCATATTTGGAGTTGTATGCGGCGGAATGCGCTCGGAGAGGCGTGAAATTCGGGAATATGACGTTTCGAACACAAAAAAATTGCTGAATCGTTCACTCTGTGCTTGACAAAATTTGGGAGTGCTTTTAACAAGGACACTGGTATGGAGCGAACGGAGTTGGGGCATTCGTCCAATTCGGAGCCAGGGGGGCGATACCTGTCTGGGTCAGCGGTGAAGGCTCAGGCAGGGATTGCGAGGCTCAGACGCGTTAGCCGCCACGCGGAAGCGGGTCTGAAGGAGGCAGTAGCCGGCCGCGAGTGATTTTGCGGGAGTGGGATGCACCCGTGGCCGGGAAGGGCGTTCCGGCCACGGTTTTTTTGTGTCCGGGAGTTGCTGCAATTGTAGTGGAGGCGGAGGAGCCATGTTGCACGCGACGGAACTGCTGGGATCGGAAGCATACGACGTGCAGGGGAACTTTGTCGGACGGGTAAAGGAGTTCTATCTGGAGCCGGCGGAGCAAGGAAATCGCGTGAGCCGGCTGCTGCTTGCGCGGGGTAAATACCAGCCTTTGCTGGCGCGGTACGATCAGATGGGGTTCGTGGCTCCGGGCACGGTGCGGCTGACGGTCGGGGAAAAGGAGCTGGAGCCGTATTCGAAGAACGAGGCGCGGCTGGGTGTGCGGAAAGATTTGCTGGATCAGCAGATTATTGATACGCACGGGCGAAAAGTCGTTCGCGTGAACGATTTGGACATTGCGGAGCAAAAAACGAATGGAAATGTGGAGCTGCGGGTCGCCAGAGTCGATGTGGGACTCACTGGGGCAGTGGGAAGGCTGCTGCAGGGAGTGGCTTCGCCGGCGCTGATTCGGAGGATCCAGGGGAAGCTGCCGACGAAGCTGATTCCATGGGAATTCGTGAACTTGATTGAGCCGAATCCGTTGCGGAGGGTGAAACTGCGGCTGACCAGTCAGAAGCTGGCGCGAATGCACCCGGCGGATCTAGCGGACATTATGGAGGAGTTGTCGCCGGACGAGCGGAATTCAATCATCGAGACGCTGGATGAAGAAACCGCAGCCGAAGTAATCGGTGAACTGGACAAGCGATTGCGGACGCAGGTGGTGGAGACGCTGGATCCGGAGCGTGCTGCCGAAATTCTGGAGGAGATGCCGCCGGACGAGGCTGCAGACGTGCTGGCGGAGCTGCCGGCGGAGACTTCGCGAGAAGTGCTGAGCGAAATGCCGAAACGCGAAGCGGCGGAGATGCGCGAGCTTTTGCAGTTCGAGCCGCACACGGCCGGCGGAATGATGAACACGGAGATGGTCGAAGTGGGCGAGGAAGCGACCAAAGCCGAAGTGGTGGAGTATATCCGGTTTCACGAGTTGCCGATCGACCAACTGGACACGATTGTGCTGATTAACCGCGATGCGCTATTCGCCGGCACGGTATCGGCGGCAAAGCTGCTGCTGGCGGCGCAGGAGCAGCGAATGTCGGGACTGGCGAGCGAGCCGTTTATCTCGGTGGAATCGCAGGTGGAGGAGAAGGAAATTTTTGAGCTTTTTGACAAATACAATTTGCGGACGCTGACGGTGGTGGATCAGGAGCGGCATCCGATCGGCGCGATTACCGTGGATGACGTTGTGAGCCGCATGCACGCGAAGCTGAAATGAGATGAGCTGGGATGCGATCAACGCGAAGCTGGAAACGTGGCGGGGACGCGGCGACGATTTGCGCAAACAGAGCCGCCATTGGCGGAGGCAGATCGGCCTGTTTCTCGCCGTGGTTGGTCCCGGGCTGATCACCTCCAACGTGGACAACGACGCGGGTGGAATCGCGACGTACACGACGGTGGGAGCGCAGTTCGGGTACGCGATGCTGTGGTCGCTGATTCCGATTGCTGTGGCGCTGTACGTCAGCGAAGAAATGTGCGCGCGCATGGGGGTGGTCACGGGCAAAGGGCTGTCGGATTTGATCCGGGAGGAATTCGGTTTTCGAATCACGTTTTTCGTGATGCTTGCGGGACTGCTGGTGGATCTGGCGAATACCGTGGCGGAGTTCGCAGGAGTGGCGGAGTCTTCGCAGATTTTTGGAATCAGCAAGTATCTGGCGGTGCCGGTTGCGGCGATTCTGGTGTGGGTGCTGGTGATTCGCGGGACGTACCGGCAGGTGGAGAAAATCTTCCTGGTGGCGTGCGTGTTTTACGGTTCGTATATCGCCTCGGCATTTTTGGCGAAGCCGAACTGGATGCAAGCCGCGCGCGCGTCAGTGGTTCCCGATTTTCACATGAACGGCGCGTATCTGCTGATGCTTACCGGGCTCATCGGGACCAGCGTAGCGCCGTGGCAGTTTTTTTACCTGCAGGCCGGATTTGTGGAGAAACGCGTGCGGCCGCGGCAGTACAAGCATGCGCGGATGGACGTGCTGGTGGGAAGCATCAGCTGCATGGTGATTGTATTCTTCATTATTGTTTGCACGGCCGCGACGTTGAACGTGAAAGGACTTACGAACATCAGCGATGCGGCGCAGGCGGCGAAGGCACTGGTGCCGCTGGCGGGAAAGTTTGCAGGGTTGCTGTTTGCCTTCGGTTTGCTGAACGCGTCGCTGTTTGCAGCTTCGATTTTGCCGCTTTCGACGGCGCACGTGATTTGCGAAGGGCTGGGATTCGAGGCGGGACTGGACCACAAATTCCGTGACGCGAGGATTTTTTACGGGCTGTACACGGCGCTGATTGTAGTCGGAGCCGGCGTGATTTTGCTGCCGCGCGCACCGCTGATGAAGATACTGATTTTGTCGCAAGTGGGGAACGGGATCTGGTTGGCGGTGGTGCTGGTGTTCATTTTGTTGCTGGTGAACCGGCGTGATCTGATGGGAGAACATGTGAATGGGCCGGCGTTCAACGTGCTGGCGTGGGCCATTAGCCTAGCGATGATTGCGCTGACGCTCGTGCTGGTGTGGCAGACGATTCTTCATCCCAGCTCGACAGGGCTGGGCTAATCGCCAGGTTGTGGGTGGGGCGTACTTGATTGCCTGTGAAGCTGACGCTGTGCTAGCGTTGGCGTTGTTCCCCGATTGAACCTTCATGAAAACAACGGAATTGATAAAGGACGCAAACGAACGTGAAGCGGAACTTCTGGAAAAAATTGATTTGCGGCGCCTGCCGGAGCACGTGGCCATCATCATGGATGGCAACGGGCGATGGGCGCAGAAAAGGCATTTGCCGCGAATCGCGGGACACCGCGCCGGCGTGAAGGTTGCGCGGCAGGTGATCGAGACCTGCGCCCGGCTGACGATCCCGGCTCTCACGCTGTATGCATTTTCGCTGGAAAATTGGAGGCGGCCGCAAGCGGAAGTGGATTTCTTGATGCGGCTGTTGCGCGAATATTTGAAAAAGGAACTGCCGGTCATTCACCGAAACAATATCCGGCTGCTGGTCATCGGGCGTTCGGCGCAACTGCCGGATGCGGTACGAAAAGATATTGAGAAGGCCATGCGTTTGACGGCGCAAAATACGGGGATGAAGCTGATTGTCGCGCTGAACTATGGCGGGCGCGCGGAACTGGTGGACGCATTCAACGCGATTTTGGAGCGCGTGCGGGCCAACGGGCTGTCGGCGTTTCATGCCGATGAGGCAACGATTTCAAATCATCTGTATACGGCGGGACTTCCCGATCCGGACTTGCTGATACGCACGAGCGGGGAGATGCGTGTGAGCAATTTTCTGCTCTGGCAAATTGCGTATGCGGAGCTTTACATTACCGATGCGCTGTGGCCGGATTTTTCGCGCGAAAAACTGCTGGAGGCGCTGCTCAATTTTCAGCGGCGCGAACGGCGCTACGGCGGGCTGGCCGCGAGGCGCGAATCGGGGAGCGGCGGATGAAGCGGTCTGAAATTTCCTTTGACGCAATGCCTGTAAATTTCGGTTCGCGGCAGATCCGTTGATCCAGCGAATCGTAACCGGCGCACTGCTGATACCGGTTGTGGTTGTGCTGGTGTACTGGGGCCCTTCGTGGCTGGTTGCGATGATTGCGGCAGCCGTGGCGCTGGCGGCGATCCGGGAGTTTTTCAAGCTGGGTTCGCGGATGGGATTGCGGGCGTTTCGAGCATGGACGGGTTTGTGCACTGTGGCGCTGTTTGTGGTGCAGTGGCTTGCGGGAGGGGTTGAGGTTCACCCGTTGAGCGCGAACACGCTGTTGATTCACGGCCAGCCGTGGCGCGGTGCGACCGTGGAGTCGGTTTTTCTGGTGTTTGTCTTCGGCGCGGCGAGTTTTGCGGTTCTGGGTAAAACGCCGCTTGCCGAAGTGCTTCCGGCGATTGCGACGAGTTCGGCCGGGTTGTTATTCGTTGTCTGGCCGTTCAGTTTTATTGCGCGGATGGATGCGCGGGCGGTGATTGGGCCAGTGCTGGTGCTGTTTGCGCTGGCGATTGTGTGGGCCGGCGATACCTTGGCGTACTTTGTGGGGAAGGGAATTGGACGGACGAAGATGGCGCCGGCGCTTTCGCCCGGGAAGACCTGGGAGGGCGCCATCGGAAATGTGATTGGTTCGCTGCTCGTGGGTTATGGCTTTGCACGGTGGCAGGGCGGGGACCCTACGGCGTGGCTGGTGACAGCGGCTTTAGCGAATGTCGCAGGGCAAGTGGGCGATCTGGTAGAATCGGCTTATAAGCGCGGCGCGGGAGTGAAGGATTCCGGCGCGCTGCTCCCCGGACACGGAGGGATGTTGGACCGAATTGACAGTTTGATCTTCGCTGCTCCTGTTGTTTGGCTGGCTATGGGCTGGCTGCTGCAAAACCGGCTGTGATTTCCTGCACATCGTGAAACGCATCTCCATTCTCGGTTCGACCGGCTCGATCGGGCGGCAATGCCTTAAGGTGGTGGATTCACTGCCGGGTCGATTTGAGGTGGTGGCGATTGCCGCAGGAAATAATGTCGAGCTTGCGGCCGAACAGGCGCTGCGCTACCGGCCCAAGGCGATTTCGGTGGCGAGTTGCGCGGGCGCGAAGGAGATGAAGGCGCGACTTGCAGGAAAGACAGCCGAGATGCCGGAGGTTTGTTGCGGAGCCGAAGGAATGGAGCTGGTGGCGACGCATCCAGACGCAGAGACAGTGCTCTCAGCGGCGGTTGGCGTGGTGGGCCTGCCGGCAACGTACAAAGCCGTGCAGCAAGGAAAGAATTTGGCGCTGGCGAATAAGGAAGTGCTGGTGGCAGCCGGTGAGCTGGTAATGGCGGCGGCAGAACAGCAGAAGAGGGCCGTGTTGCCGGTGGACAGCGAGCACAACGCCATCCATCAGTGCCTCCGAGCCGGCGAACGACGCGAGGTAAAGAAGCTGGTACTCACGGCGTCGGGCGGGCCGTTCCGGACAACTCCGGCTTCCGAATTGAAAAAAGTGACTCCGGAACAGGCTTTGGCGCATCCCAATTGGAAGATGGGCAGGCGAATCACGACGGATTCGGCCACGCTGATGAACAAAGGATTCGAGGTGATTGAGGCGCGGTGGCTTTTTGCGATGCGGCCGGAGCAGATTGACGTGGTGATTCACCCGCAATCGACGATTCATTCCATGGTGGAGTTTGTGGATGGTTCAATTCTGGCACAACTGGGTCCAACGGACATGCGCATGCCCATTCAATATGCGTTAACCTATCCGGAGCGCGTCGCGTCTAATGGATTTGCGCTGGATTGGAGCAGCCTTAGAAAGCTGGATTTTGAGCCGGTGCCGCTTGATAAATTCCCGTGCTTAAAGTTGGCGAAACAGGCGATGGAAGCGGGCGGCGCAGCGCCATGCGCGCTGAATGCCGCTGATGAGGAAGGAGTGGCAGCATTCTTGGAGGGAAGATTGGCGTTTACCGGCATTGCGGAAGTGATTGAGAGCGTGCTGGGGCGCATGCCGCGAATTGCTTTGCGAGGCATGGAAGATGTGCTGGCTGCCGACCAAGAAGCCCGGCGGATAGCCCGCGAAGAAATCGGAAAAAGGAAAAATTAGGCGATGACGCATACGTGGATGGGACTGGTCGCGGCGGCGATTGCGCTGGGCATTCTGGTACTGGTGCATGAGTGGGGCCATTTCATTGTGGCGCGGCTGTGCCACGTACGCGTGGAAGTGTTTTCCATCGGGTTCGGAAATCGAATTTTCGGCTGGAAGCGAGGCAACACGGATTACCGCATCAGCGCTTTTCCTCTTGGCGGATACGTCAAAATGGCCGGCGACAACGCGTCGGAAGAACGCACTGGCGCCCCGGACGAGTTTTTGTCGCGGCCGCGCTGGCAGCGGGTGCTGATTGTGCTCGCGGGGCCGGCCATGAACGGCGTGCTGGCGCTTCTGCTGATGTGGGGGCTTTACGCGGCGGGCGTGCCAGTGGCGAAATACATGAAGCAGCCGGCGGTGGTGAACGGAGTGATTCCCGATTCTGTGGCTGAAAGAAGCGGGCTCAAGGCGGGCGACAAGATCCTGGCGATTAACGGCACTAAGGTTTCGACGTGGGGGCAGGCGCTTTCCGATTCGGGGATCATTCCCGGAATGCCGCTGAAACTAAACGTGGAGCGCAATGGCGCGGTGATTCCGATAACGGAGAATGTGCCGAAAGACATCTCCAGCATCGAGAGCGTTTTGGGATATCCAAAAGCAGGGCGGGTGGTGGTGGATTCGGTTACGCCCGGTTTTCCGGCAGCGAAAAACGGGTTGCGCGCAGGCGACGAAATTTTGTCGGCGAACGGAGTGAAAGAACCGGAGCCGGCTTTGATTGCGCACATGATACGCGCTTCCGGAGGAGCTCCGGTGAATTTCGTTATCGAGCGCGGAGGGAAGCGCATGACGGTGGCAATCAAGCCAACGTACGGGAATCCGGATGCTACCTCCGAGCGGTGGGTGATTGGGGCGCTTTTTGCGCCGGCGGAGATGGTGACGCAGCCGCTACCCATCGGAGAGGCTGCGGAACAGGCGTGGCTGTATAATTTCGCGATGGTGAAGGAAACAGGGAAGGTTTTTGCGGGGCTCTTTTCCGGCGCGGTTTCCATCAAGGATTTAGCGGGGCCGGTTGGCATTGTGAAGCTGTCAAGCGAAGCGGCCAGAAATGGGATGGCGGATTTCATCACGTTTATGGCGTTTTTAAGCTTGAACCTGGGATTTGTGAATTTGCTGCCTGTGCCGATCATGGACGGCGGACACGTGGTGATTTTTGCTCTGGAGGGCGCGCTGCGCCGGGATTTGAGCGTGCGCGTGAAGGAGCGGCTGGTAGCGGTGGGCCTGGTATTTTTGCTGGGCCTGCTGGCGTTTGTTACCTACAATGACGTCGTGCTACGCGTTTTGAATCGCTGATATGGCTCCGACTGCAGCACGTCGAGTTTCGACCGGCGAACGCATCAACGTTCAGCAGAGGCCGGGACAACTGCAAAAACAACTGGCGGCGCGATCGATTCGGCTGACGCGGCAGCGCAGAGTGGTGCTGCAGGTGATGGACACGGCGCCGCGGCACATGGACGCGGGCGAAATTCTGGCACGCGCGCAAAAAATCGACCCGCGAATCACGCGCGTGACAGTCTATCGCACGCTGGACCTGCTGAAGCACCACGGCCTGATTGATGAGCTCGACCTGCTGCATTTGCGCGGCCACCGGCATTATTATGAAAGCCACGGCCCGCGGGATCACATTCATATCGCCTGTCTGCGCTGCGGCAAAGTGCGCGAGTTCGAGAGCGCGCTCTACGAGCAACTGAAACGGCAGATCGAGCGGGACTGCGAGATGAGCATCACGCTGGCGCGCACGGAAATCGGCGGTTACTGCAGAGACTGCAAGAATTGAAGTTGCGTAGCCGCTTACGGCGATTCCGCCGATGGTGATCCCGAACCGAGGCGGCCACCGAAAACGCGCCTCAGAGCATCGAAATGTGCAAAGAAAGAGCGCGTGCGGGCGAGATCGCGCTGAATCTGCTCGCGCAGTGCCTCCGGGGAAGAGAATTTCTGCTCATCACGCAAGCGCCGCCAGAAGCGGACTTCCAGCGGTCCGCTGCTAATCTCTTCTGAAAAGTTGAAGAGGTGGCTCTCGATGGAGAGCCGCGCGCCATCGAACGTGGGGCGAATGCCGACGTTCGTGGCTGCGCGATAGGTGCGCCCTTGGACGATAGCTTCGGTAGCGTAAACGCCGCGCGCGGGAAGCAATTCCTGTTCGGTGGAGAGATTTAGAGTTGGAAACACAAAACGGCGGCCCGTGCCGGTTCCCGGGAGGATTTCGCCGGCCAGAGAGAACGCGCGGCCGAGGAAGCGCGCGGCCTGTTCCATCTCGCCGCGAGAAACGGCAGTGCGAACGGCGGTGCTGGAGACGATTGAATTTCGAATCGTTAAATAGGGGACGCATTCGGAGTCAAAATCGAATTTGCGGCCCAACTCTTCGAGCAAACGCGTATCGCCTGCCTGGCGGCGTCCAAATCGAAAATTTTCGCCGACGAGCACGACGCGGGCGCGCAGTGTGCCGGCGACAATCAGACGGACGAACTCCAGAGGCGTGAGCGCGGCTGCGGCTGGATCAAATGGCATGACAAAGACTCCGTCAAGCCCGATCTGGCGCATGCGCTCGAGCCGCTGCGAAAGACTTTCAATGAGTGGCGGAGCGAATTCCGGGCGCAGGACGCGCATCGGGTGGGGAGAAAAGGTGAGCGCCACGGCGAGGCAATTTTGTCGGCGGGCGCGCTGAACAACGCGCTCAAGAATTTTTCGGTGGCCGCAGTGGACGCCATCGAAATTGCCGATGGTGAGCACCGTGCGCGCGCCGGGATCAATTTGCGCGGCCCACTCCTGCGCGGAATGAACCACGGTAAAGCTCATTGAAGGCTGGCCTCCAGTTCCAGACCGTCATAGGCAAGGCGGACGTTTTGCGGGAGCCTGCGATTCGTTGCTTCATGGCTCAGATCGTGGCAAATATGCGTGAACCAGGCGTAGCGGGGCTGGAGTTCGCGAACCAGAGAAAGAGACTGCTCAACGGTGGAATGCATGGGATGCGGCGTGTAGCGGAGTGCGTCCAGAATTAAATGTTCGAGACCGCGCAGCAGTTCCATCGAACTGGATGGAATCGAGCTGAAGTCGGTGACATACGCGAATTTTCCGATGCGAAAACCGTGAACAGGGAGCGGCCCGTGCTGTGCGGGAATGGGGATGATTTTCGCACCAAACAGATCGAAAGCTCCATCCAGAGTGTGGAGCTTGACCTGCGGAATCGAGCTTTCTGCGCTTTGCGGCTGGAAAATATAGGCAAAAGTGCGGCGCAAAATTTCCAGCGTTTGGGCGGACGCGTAGATGGAAACGGGCGCCCTTTGTTTTGCGTTGAAGGGACGAATGTCATCGAGGCCGAGAATGTGATCGGCATGAGCGTGAGTGAAAAGAACGCCATCCAGGCGCTGGAGATCGGCGCGAAGTGCCTGCTGGCGAAAATCGGGCGTGGTGTCCACGACAATTTTCCGGTCATTGTAGGCGAGTAGTACAGAAGGCCGGGTACGCTTGTCGTGAGGATCGGAGGAGCGACACACTTCGCAACGGCAGGCGAGGGTTGGGACTCCCATAGATGTGCCAGAGCCCAGCACAAGAACACGGAGCTGACTTGACGGGAGACGAGATTCGATTTCTTCGACGGGCATGCAGCTAACGCGCGCCTTTGGCCCCTTCGCGCATTTTTTTGGCTGCGGCTTTGGAAATTTCCATATAGGAAAGCTTCAAGCTGCCGAGGACGTCGGAGAGCAGCGACTGCTCTTCCGGCGCGAGATTGCCGCGAGTCTTTTCGCGAAGAACGTCGAGCATGTCAATCATTTCGCGTGCACCTTCCAGATCGAGATAGGCCTGGCCGGTTGCCGGATCAGGAACGCCTCCGAGAAGTGCTGCGGCATTGCGCGCGAGAAGATCAATCAGCAACTGAAAATTTCGGTCCGGCTTGACAGTGGCGGCTTCCGGAGGGGAAGCCTGTGCCGGAGAAGCTGCTGGCGATTGCTTCTCAGCCCCCGAACCAGCCGGGGAAGCGGACTTCTGCGTCTGTGCCTGTTCGCGCGTTTGCTGCTCGACGACTTCGGGGCGCAATTCGCCCTCGGAGGTGAAAAGGCGCCGATCCACTACGCGAAATGATTCTTCATTCTTCGGTTCCGCCACGAACGCTCCTTTGATTTCACGGGTGTCGGAGATGGCCGCTCGTATTTTACCATCACCGGCAGGCGGGGGTCACGATGCGTGGGAAATTAACCTTGTCAGCAATTCATGTGTGCCGTAAAGTGTCTGTACTCGTCCACATGATTAGTGACACTCGGCCTTTCGAGAATGAGAGTTCCAGTGAGAGAGAAATTCGAGCGGCGTGCGATAGCCGAGAGCCTGGTGCGGGCGCACGGTGTTGTAAATCCGTTCCC
>Ga0209061_1000713_pt1 | contig 73379 bp, 63 predicted proteins | sample Coa_R1_10_FD_187157 | JGI IMG/M metagenome (GOLD analysis project Ga0209061, IMG submission 187157) | Surface soil microbial communities from Centralia Pennsylvania, which are recovering from an underground coalmine fire - Coalmine... | ecosystem: Environmental > Terrestrial > Soil >... | reverse complement strand
TGGGGTGTTATTGCACAACGAGGGAGGGAGCCATTTCAAGGATGTGACGGCGCAGAGCGGGATAGCGCCTCAGCCTTGGGGCACCTCAGCAGCCTGGGTGCAAACCACCAACAGCGGGTACCTCGATCTAGTCATTGGCAATTATGCTGTTTTTGGACCGGACGTAAAGCCACAGCTTTGTACTGAGCACGGTGTTATGACCTCTTGTGGTCCGCGCTACTACAAGCCGGAGCATTGCGTTTTGTATGTTAATCTGGGTGATGGACAGTTTAGCAACAAAACGTCTCTCTACCATGCTCAGGGGTCTGGAAGATGCTTAGGGATTGCGTGTGCTGATTTTGACGGTTCAGGGAGGCCGTCTATCGTCTACTCAAACGATGAAATAGATGGCAATTTGCTTTATCCCATAGGCCATGGAAGCGCATGGAGCTATCATGATATTGGACGCGAGGCGGGAGTTGCCACCGATGGAATGGGGAACATTCATGGCGGCATGGGCACCGACTGGGGCGATTATGATAACGATGGGCGGCTGGATTTGGTGGTGGCTACCTTTCAGCATGAGGAGAAATGTTTATACCATAATGAGGGGGATCGTATATTTGCAGATCGAGCGCGTAATACTGGGATTGCGGATGTAGCGAGGCCTTATGTGGCTTTTGGGGTCAAATTTTTTGATTTTGATAACGATGGATGGCTCGACCTTGTCTTCTCGAATGGACATGTGCAGGATAACATCCATGAGATCGACCCTTCTACTAACTACCGACAGCCCTGCCTATTGCTGCACAATAGTGGGGGCGACCCCATTCTCTTTTCTGATGTAACGCCTCTGTCAGGGAGCGATCTCATGCGTCCTATCGTAGGGCGCGGTTTGGCTGTTGGGGATTACGATAATGATGGTCGAGTTGATCTGTTGGTTGTAGATAGCGAGGGAAGCCCGTTGCTATTACACAATGAGACAGAGCCGGTTGGAAATTGGCTTGGCATTCGACTTGAAGGAAAGCGTTGTAACCGCGATGGATATGGGGCTCTCCTAGTGGTTGAAGCAGGAGCGAGGCGCCTCCTACGCCAATGCCAGGCCGGAGGCTCTTATATGTCTTCTTCTGACCAGCGTGTGCATTTTGGGCTTGGCAATGAGAGATCAGTGAACCGATTAACCGTGAGATGGCCTAGCGGTCATGTGGACATTTTTGAAGAGGTTCCTACTAACCGTTATGTGGCTATTTGTGAGGGAGAGCGGAAGTTTTCCGTTTTGTGAGATATCCACGGGCCAGTTATGTGAAGGTATCTCTTTCCTGTTGTATACTTATGCCTAGAACGTAGGAAAGGAAAGAGGTAGCAGAAGATGCAAGCCCATGTTTTGCGAAGGGCCTATATCGAGTTTTTTAAAGAGCGAGGACACCTTCATTTGCCGGGAGCGCCGCTGATTCCTATAGATGTGCTCGGCCATCTCGACGAGTCGACCCTCTTTACCGGTTCGGGAATGCAGCAGTTTAAACCCTATTTCGCCGGGGTTGCCACCCCGCCCTCACGACGCATTACAACAGTGCAGAAATGTGTGCGCACCGGCGACATTGATAGTGTGGGGGACTACTCGCATTGTACCTTCTTTGAGATGTTAGGCAACTTTAGCTTTGGCGACTACTTTAAAGCCGAAGTCATCCCGTGGACGTGGGAGTTCCTAACCCAGGTGGTCGGGCTTGAGCCTGAACGGCTGTGCGCAACGGTTTACAAAGACGATGAGGAATCCTACTCCATTTGGCACGAAAAGATTGGGCTGCCCGCAGACCGCATCCATCGTCTCGATGAAGACAAGAACTTTTGGCCGGCCAACGTTCTTAGCGAAGGGCCCGACGGGCCTTGTGGGCCCTGTTCGGAGGTCTACTATCGCCTTGTGCCGGTAGAAGAGCTAACCGCCGACCCCAAGCTGACGCCGACGCAGCGCTTTCTGAAAGATGAGGCCGAAGGGCGATGGCTGGAGATTTGGAATAATGTGTTTACACAGTATAACCGCAGCACAGACACGGATGGCAAGCCGATCTTAACACCCCTCCCACAAAAAAACAACGACACGGGCGCCGGCCTTGATCGCATCGCGTATATCGCACAGGGGAAACGCAGTGTGTTCGAGACCGATCTGTTCGGCCCTACACTGGAGGCTATCGAGAAATTAGCCGGAGTGCGATATGAGGGCAGCATGTCGCCCACCGATTTCGCTTTTCGGGTGGTTGCCGAACATACGCGTTGCATGGTTTTCTGCATCGCCGATGGCATTTTGCCTTCCAATGAGGGACGCGGGTATGTGCTACGCTACATTATGCGACGTGCCGTGCGTTATGGCAAAATGGCCTTAGGCTTTGATGCACCCTTCCTCCATGAGGTAGCCCCCCACGTGATCGCACAGATGCGCGATTTCTATCCGGAGCTTGAGGAGCGACAGGCTCTTATTCTCCAAACGATACGGACGGAGGAGGAGCAGTTCCGCCGCACTCTCGATAGAGGCATGCGCATTCTGACAGAGATGTTGCACTCGGTGGAGGTTCAGACGACGAAACGTCTCCCCGGCCACGATGTGTTTCGCCTTTACGATACCTATGGTTTTCCTTTAAGGCTTACCCAAGAGCTGGCGGCGGAGGCGGGCGTAGAGGTTGATTTAGAGGGTTTTGAGGCGGAGTTGGAGACGCAGCGTGTACGCTCGCAACAGTCGAGCAAAATAGATAGGGAGGTCTTTTCGGCCTCTGTGCTGAAGGGCGTCATTGGCGCCGATCTGCCGCCGACGGAGTTTCTCGGTTATCATACGCTGCAAGCGGTGGCGAAGGTGCTGGCCATCTATGTAGGGGAGCGGCCTGTGGAGTTTGCACGAGCAGGCGAGAAGGTGACGGTTGTGCTTGATCGGACTCCGTTTTATGCAGAGGCGGGCGGACAAGTTGGCGACACAGGCACATTGGTGGCACCGGAGGGAGAGACCACATGCGCGCTGCGAGCCGAGGTGTGCGATACCCAGAAAAATCCATTAGGTGTCTATCTCCACTCTGTAATAGTGCAGGAAGGGGAGTTGCGAGTAGGGCAGAAGGTTCATGCGACGGTTGACCGCATGCGCCGGCTCGACATCATGCGAAATCATACGGCGACCCATCTTTTGCAGGCGGCTCTTCGGCAGGTGCTGGGTACTCATGTATATCAAAAAGGTTCTTTAGTGGCACCGGATAGGCTGCGATTCGACTTTACTCACACCGCTCCACTGACTCCCGATGAGTTGAGACAGGTAGAAGAGCTGGTAAATGCCGAGGTTCTTAACGATGTGGAGCTAGAAGTTCACTGGGATGTGCCTCTTGAGGAGGCCAAGGCGCGAGGTGCGATGGCGCTTTTTGGAGAGAAGTATGGTGAGCGCGTACGTGTGATTGAGATTCCAGGGTTTAGCCTTGAGCTTTGCGGCGGAACGCACCTGCAGCGCACGAGCCAAGTGGGGCTTTTCCGGATTGTTTCCGAAACCGGCATCGCTTCAGGAGTAAGACGCATTGAGGCGGTAACCGGCCGGGCGGCTTGGGAGTACACCCGCCGACGCGAACAGACGATCGAGCAACTGACAACGTTGCTGCGAACCCGTGTGGAGGAGCTGCCGGCAGCGGTAGAGCGCCTTATGAGGGAGAAGGAGGACTTAGAGAAGCGCAATCGTCAGTTGCTATTTGCGCAATCTATTGCGCGTCTCGACACGTTGGAACCGACGCTGGTGGATGGAATCCCCGTGTTGGCCACTACGTTGGAAGAAGTGGATGCCAAAACGTTGGGTGACTTAGTGGAGCGGATTGCGAAGCGTTTGAAGACGGCGATCGTTGTGCTGGGGACTGTAGTGGAAGGGAAGGGACTGGTTGCTGCCAAAGTTACAACCGATCTGGTTCAGCAGGGCTATCATGCCGGGAACTTAGTAAGAGAGGTTGCCAAGATCATGGGCGGTGGTGGCGGCGGAAGAGCCGATTTTGCCACGGCCGGCGGCCGGGATTCTTCCAAGCTTTCTGAGGCGCTGAAGGCTGTGCCGGATTTGGTGAGGGCGCAGAAAACGCAGAAACCCTAGCTCCTACCGAGCTAAAAGTAGGCCCCCTCGCGATGCTAGCGAGGGGGTAAGCGTAAGTGTGCGAATTTCTGCCTAATCCCACGGGTCGAGACCAAGCAGCTTACGTCCGAGGGGAGTGAGTTCGGCCGTTTTTTGGTACTTTTGCTCTATCTCACGAGGGTCGCCTGGAAAGACGCTGTTACCGGGTGGCAGGCGGTGCTGCCAGCAGTGTATGCGGTGCTGGCGCTGCTCCTCGGTGAGGCGCTCAGCGGGAAACATCGAGATATATTGTGAGAAACGGGGACGGTTCGATACGTTATGCCCGTTGCCGTGGGCGAGGGTATTGATCCAGATGATGAGATCTCCGGCTTTTGCGGGGATGGGAACCACCTTTTTGCCCGGCGGAAGGGCGTTGAGATCGGGGACGCGCGGGTTCCTATCCGGTGGTTGCGTGGCGATCCACTCTTCAAGCCCTTTATGGAAGCCGGGGATACATTGAAAGCCTCCCATGTCTTCTGTTGTGTCGGTGAGGCATAGAACGCCTTGGACGCCGAAGGGAAGGGGAAGTTTAGAGGTGTCAACATCCCAATGGATGAAGCCTTTGTGGTCATATTCTGGATGGTTTGGATGACGGGGCGGCTTCATGCCTACGCGGTCTATGGTGACACAGAGTTTCGGGGTGCCGAAGATTTCGGAGAAGGCCTGGTGGACGCGAGGATATTGGCGGGTGTCCCACAGGGCTTGATGCTGGTACATTTCGATCATCCCGCCGGGTTTTAGGGGTGGGCGATACCAGTCCTCGGGATTATGGGGGTCCATGCCGAGAAACTCGAAGATGGCGTTGACTACCGCGTTACACAGCTCCACAGGCACGACGTTTCGGGCGATGACGTAGCCGTTCTCCTCAAAGAACGCCAAGTCTTCTGGGGTGAACACGCTCATACAGGAAACTCCTCGATTCAAGATTTGGGTGTAGTAGCAATTACGGTTTAGTCCCTTAGAATCTACAATTGGCCATTAGGTGAGAGTTTCCCTGCCCACAGAAAAAAGCGCCCGGCTTCGCCATTGAAGCCGGGCAGCACCGCAAGTGGCATCCGCGCACCTGGGTACACTTCAATTGAGGACGAGAAAGAAGGATACCTTCGTTTATAGTATATCATAGGAGTGTTTGTTGTGTCAAGTGATTCTCCAAAAATTTGCTAGTTTTTCACAGAAAAAAACAGAATAGGATGTTCGTTGGCGGAAAAATAGCCTTGCTGCCGGGGGTAGGGTGGCAACAAAGAGGGCGGAAGGGGCAGCTTTTTAGCTAGGAGATGGAAAAGATGCAAATTCTCATGCTAGATAGCCCGTAGAATTGAATCGGTGGGTCTTTTTAGTTAGAGCTTGCATGTGCTATACTTATAATTGCCAAACAACGTGGAAATAGGCGACTAGGCCTTTTGATGTGAAAGGAAAAGTAAACAGATATGACGACCACCACAGGAAAACGACGAGGGCGACGCCCGGCGCTCGATCCGGCCGATCGAAGGCGGCTTGCGGCGCGCATTGCAAAGATGGTACTGGTTGATCGAATGGAGCAGAAGGAGATTCTGCAACAACTGCTAAGCTCCGAGCCCAATTTAGCGCATATTGATGCAAGCACCATCTCTCGTCTCTACCGATTCGCTCTCGATAGCGGAATCGTGCGCGTTCACATTGATGAAAACGCGCCCTTCAAACCACCGCGTGTAGACCATCTCGAACGGGAGCTGATGGCCGCCTATGGACTGCAAACGGCGATCGTGGCCGATATGTCGGGGCATTCCGAAACGCTCGAAAGCAGCCTTGCCGATGACCGCCTGCATCAGGCGTTAGGCCAACTGTGCGCAGACTATCTCGATACCATCATTCGCCAGAACGAAATTGTGGCACTTTCTTCTGGCAGAGCCGTGTTTTATACCTGCGAGAGCCTGTTCAACAAGCATATCTACGATAAGCGCAACGTGCGCGGTGTGAAAGTGGTGTCGTTGAACGGCAATATCGCAGCGGAGGTGTGGTCTATGGAAAGCCCCGACGCTCGCCGTGCTATGGATGCCGATATTAGCGGCTCTTGGCTTGCCCGTGCCTTCCCAGATGCCCAGCTCATTCGCCTGAGCCTGCCGGTGGCAGCAAAAACGCCCGAGATGGTTTCCGAATGGCTGTCTGAAGGGCCAGGCCGCTGGATTTCACCGAAGGTTTGGGAGGAGAAGGCGCGACAAAGGGCGTTAGGCACAAGTACAGGGCTTGCAGCGGAAGACGATGTGTATGTGCCCACTCTTGCGCTCGTTGGCATCGGGGGTGTGCGCCCCAAATCGGGCCATCGCTTTATTGTAGGGCTTCATGAACCGATGATGGGCAACCTCCAGCCCGAGTTGGGCAAGATGATCGATCTTATTGCGCGCTATACCAACAACGGCAAGCCCGGATTTACTTGCGCCGTCGGCGACCTCTGCAATCGCCTCTTTATCACTTTGGCCGCACGCAAACACATGTCGCCCGGCGATCTGAAAGAGCTGGAGTCCTACGTGCAGGCCATCAACGAGCGCTTGCTCTCCGTTACCATAGAGCAGCTTATGCTGGTTCCCAAGGTGGTTGTTGTTGCCGGCGGCGCTACCAAGTTCGATGCCATCTACTCGGTGCTTGAATGGCAGGCGATGGGCTGGAAACAGCCTATCGTTCACGACCTCTGCACCGATAGGGAGACGGCCGAAAGGCTGTTACAGGCACGTCGAAGCTCGCGTCGCAGTTGAGCTTTGAAATCGGTCAAACCAATAGGGGTTAGGAAGGGGAGGCTTAAGCCTCCCCTTCTTCGTGAGGTTGAGCCTCCCCAGCTTCGTGCTCGGTGGCACGTAAAAGCTGTTCGGGGGGGGAGTGGATGGCAGATGGCAGTGTGGGGCGAAGCAGTTCGTCGGGTTGGGCGGAGGATACAGGGGCGACGGTGCCTCTGAGCAGGGTGGCGCGTTCGGCAGCTAGGCGAGCTTTGGCGTGAAGATAGGGAAGACAGGCGCGCGCCGCATCGCGCACTTCCGCATTCACTTCGGGTAGATCGCTCGTGGCTAACTGCTCTACCACGACTAATGCGCGCTCGTCGCCGATCTGTTCAAGGGCTTTCAGAATCGCTACCTGCATCTCCGAATCGCTGCTGGCCAAAAGCAACAGCAGGGCATTCATCTGTTCGTTGTTAATATATTTGGCATCGCTGGCTTTTACCTGAGGCAGTAGGCGACGCAGCGCCCTATCGGCCGCCTGGCGCACGAAGATATCGCGCTCGCGCGTCATTAAGGCGAGAGCACCTACGGCACACGGATCGCCTGCCTTGATCACTGCATGAACTTCCTCGCGCAAGCGGCTTAACGTGCGCTCGGCCATGGCGGCGCTCCCCCCGCCCATCGCAAAGAGCCACCAAAACTGTATGACCTTAAACTGAGTAAGGTAGCATAAGAAGACAATAAAAGCTAACCAAAGAATACGTACCGCCCACATGCGCCTTCGGTAAAGGCGCAGTTTCTTGGCCGTGTCTAAAAGGCTCTCGATCTGCTTCTCGACCTCGCGCCGATGTGCCTCTACCTGCTCCTCAGTCGGCTCTATCTGTTGCTGAACTCTCTCCTGCTGCGGCTGCGATTCGTTTTCAAAAAAAGACATGGTCTGCTTCCTTCTCTCCCCTCTCTTTATAGAATACGCCATAGCGAACCTTTCTGCGTTCAATAAGCACTAAAACCGACGCTTAGGCCGCCCAGAGGCGATAACGCGAAAAAACACCGAATCAGCAAAGGGTTAAACCGGATGCAAGCTTGTATCTTTCCATCAAGCCCGATGTTTTTGGCTGTAATATCACACCAGCGGTCTTTACGGGTAAGCTATAAAAGACAGGAGCCAACATATTTTCGGGTTAAAAGGAGGAACGAGTGTCATTACGCACCCTTGCTGAACAGGTGCTTCATAAAAAGCGCTTCGCACTTTGCGGGGATGGCACTACGGACGAGGCGCTTTTTCAACTCTATCGCCAGCTGAAAGCGGCAGGATATCGTGTTTACTTGGTGCACCCACAACAAAGTGAACTTGACGGTGACCCCGTATACCCCTCGCTGGATAACATCGCCGATCCGCTTGACTGCGTGGTCATTGCAACATCGCCTGAACAAGCGCTAGAGATCGTGCGCATCGCAGGGCATTTGAAGATTCCTTATCTCTGGTTGCAGCCCGGAAGCGATACACTTGCGGCTCTTAACACGGCACGCTATTTTGGGTCGCAGGCGGTTATAGGCTATGACCTCAGAGAGCTTCTCCAATGGCGTCAGCAGAACCTGATGGCCTCTTAGGGGCGGTGCTGTGCTCGGCAAGCCTGAAGGTAGTGGCGCAGATGTGACAGCGCAAGTTGGATGTTTTCAGGGCGCATATCGCGTGTGCTTGCCATATTGCTGATGGCACGTATCTCGCATACAGGGATGCCCTTTTGATGTCCGATCTGCGCCACAGCAGCACCCTCCATACTTTCAAAATCGGCCTGAAAAAGGGAGCGGCGCAACTGAGCCGTTTCCGGTGTACCGGTGCACTGATTGACGGTGCAGCCTCGACCTCGTTTCACATGGAAGCGCATATCCGCTGAGGCGGCAACCCACTCATCGGGCAGAGCGAGGGACAAAGGGGTGGTGTAGAGGGAATGGCTAAAGGGGGCTTCGCGAATTGGGCGGAAAGCAGGAGGTTGAGGCAACTCGAAGCCGATGTCGCCGTAGGTTTCCGATTCGGCAAGCACGATGTCGCCTATCTGAAGGCCGCTGTGGGGATAGGCTCCCGCAATACCGATGTGCAGTAATAGGCGTGGCCGCAGCGAATCGAGAAGGGGGTAGAGCGTGGCGAAGGTGGCGGGGATGCCTACGCCTGTGCACGTCCAAGCGACCGTTTCCTGATAGCCCCAGGCCATCTGCTGGGATATCGGTGCGACCTCATGGTGAGGCCAAAAGGCGGCAAGCTCTTGCGGGGTTGCTGCGCAGACCAATATGGAGACCTCTTCGGGAGGTCTCTGCGGTTTTAAGAGGTTCGGTGCCGTCATGGGTAGTTTAGTGTGACGAGCGAGGGGAAGGTTTGTGCCAAATAGGCCGTGTAGGCCTGCCATAGACGTACGGAGTTAGGGTGACCACAGTGCTGAGGGCTGTTCGGTGGGTTGAGAAGCCCGTGTGTCTGGTAGCAGAGGATGGTTTCAACATGGGGAGCAATGGCTGCGATTTGGCGTAGGATTCGGTCGAAGTTGGCGGGAATGAGTGCGCTTGCATAGGTTGCTCCTTCAAACTCGAACAGCTCTATATCTGCCCAAAGCTTTGGGGTGGGGCCTCTGTGGGCGGCCTGGGTGTGTAGGCGATGGAGGCGAGCGTAGATGGCATCTAGCTCTTCCACTTTGGTTTTTCTCACGCCCACCTCATCTTGATAGGCAATGAAATCCACTCCGGCCTGGCCGAGGGTTAGAAGTTGGGCGATAAACGTTTCATCCTCTTGCACCTGTCGAGTGCCGTAGGGGGCGATGAGAATGCGGTGGTGTGGTGAGAGGGAACGAAGGTACTGCGCGAAGGCGGGCAGGAAGCGCATCATGTTATCGCTGAAATGGCCGCGTATCTCGGCTTCGTTGGGCACATACCAGCCATAGAACGCCTTAGAGGCGCCATAACGCTCTAGCAGCTCTTGCGCCAGAGCTTGATGCCAGGCGAGATAATCGGGTGCGTCGCTAGTCTCCTCTGTTGTGTGCCCGTAGAAGCCGGCGCTAACAAAAACTTTGAGGCCATGCTCCTCAGCCGCCTCTAAAACCGCGGCAATGGGGTCGGCACAGGCCAGATCGTGGCGTGGCATCATGCGAGATGGATAGAAAGCGCGGTTGTCTAAGGCGGAGGACATCAGCACCACATACTCCAAATTGAGCTGGGCCATTTCTGCAATCTTTCCTCGCCACTGTGAATCGGTGAAACGGCGAGTAGTTGCATTCCAGTAGTCCCCATCGTGGGGATTCTGGTGCTGGAAGTCCATCCAAGAGCCTTGAAGACGTTGTGGAGCTGACATCGAAGGGTACCCTTTCCTAAATCGTTGATTCCGAATCGGTTACGGAGGATGTTCCGAAAAGCAGACAGGCGAGTGCTGCCGGAGTATCGCAGAGTGCGGTTGGCTTTTGAGCTTCGAGAAGGGAACGAGGTGCTGCTCCCCAAGTAACCGCGATGGAGCGAATCCCCGCGGCCTGAGCGGCCTGAACATCGTGCACGGTATCGCCGATATAGACGGCAAGAGGGCGTTGCGCTAGAGGAATGTGAAGGCACTCTAAAGCTGCAAGGAGGCCATCTGGAGCCGGCTTTGGGTTGGGGGTATCGTCCGCAGTGATGACCACATCTACATCGTCCGCGATGTTAAGGCGTGGCAAAGTGTTGGCGATTTCGGCGCGATTTTTGGAGGTTACCAAGCCGGTAGGAAAGCCACGGCGCTTGCCTTCTTTGAGGATGGAGATCACAGGCAGCAAAATGCGCTCCTGATCACGATGCGCCTCATAGTACTCGATGAAGGCGCGAATGACGGTGTTTTCGTCTGTGCCAAAGGCTTCCGGCTCGCCAAATACCCTTATCTGGTGTTTAAGCGGTGTGCCGATAAGCGCACGAAGTTCGGTTTCTGAAAGCGTTCGATGGTAGAAACGGTTGTAAATATGATCGAGTGCTGCCGCGATCAGTTTAGTGGTATCAATCAGCGTGCCGTCAATGTCCCATAACAGACACGAGGGGGTCGGTTCAAGCATCAGATAATGATCACCTCATGAACGCCCTGGCGGATGTCGCCGATGATAGAGGCCACTTCACCGGCCTCATTAAGGTAGTTTACGATCAGGGGGGCTTGATCGGGGGGGACGATAAGTACCATCCCGATGCCCATATTAAACGTGCGATACATTTCCGGTTCAGGAACGCCTCCTTTTTCTTGGATAAGCGTGAAAATAGGAGGCACTTTCCAACTACGCCGATCGATGGTGATGGAGCAGTGGGGCGGAACGACGCGCGGAATGTTTTCATAAAAGCCGCCGCCGGTGATGTGGGCCATGGCGTGGATATCGAAGGAAGTGAGTAGGGGTAGGATGGCTGGAGCATAGCAGCGATGGATGGCTAGCAGCTCCTCACCAAGCGTGCGTCCCAAGCATGGAATGTGCTGGTAGAGAGAAAAAGGCTCTGGGCCTTCTAACAAGGCTTTGCGTGCCAGGGAAAAGCCGTTGGTATGCAGTCCATTAGAAGCCAGCCCGATCACGGTGTCTCCGGGGGCCACCTTTGTGCCATCAATAATACGATGTCTATCTACAATACCGACGATGCAACCTACCAGATCGTACTCTCCTTCGGGATAGAGGCCCGGCATCTCTGCCGTCTCCCCTCCGATCAAAGCGCAACCTACGGCTTTACAGGCCTCCGATAGTCCGCGTATAATCTCTTCTGCGACGACAGGAACGAGGCGGCCCGTTCCGAAGTAGTCAAGGAAAAAGAGGGGGCGTGCGCCTTGTACTAAGATGTCGTTAACGCAGTGATTGACGAGGTCTTGACCTATGCTACTATGCGAGCCTAGCTGAGCGGCTATCTTCACTTTCGTGCCCACTCCGTCAATGCTGGAGACCAGAACAGGCTCGGAATATCCCTCGATGCCGCTCAAGGCGAACATGCCACCAAAGCTGCCGATATCGGTTAACACCTGAGGTGTGAAGGTGCTGCGCACATGTTCACGCATCCGATGGACGGCCTCATTAGCGGCATCTATGTCCACGCCCGCATCGCGGTAGGTGAGACGCAGGTCGCTCATCGGTTCGATCCCTCCTCGGCGGAGAGTTCATAGGGTCGGAATCGGAAACCGGAGGGCATTTTTCCCTCCACACGTCCCACAATTCGTCCCTCACGAGTGATTGTGCCCATTAGGGAGCCATCTGGAGTAATCTGAATGCGCCCAACGTTACCGAGATTATCCCTTACCACGACGGTGCCTTTGCAACGGGTTTGCCAGCCGATCAAATTTTCATAAACATCCATTTCGGTTTCCATTTGCACGGTGTAGTTTCCCGTAAGGTTTATCTGAAGGGTATCGGTAAGAGGCCGCGCGGGCATAAGGCCCGACAGGCGTGTTGCTCCGAAGGTACGTGTGCCGCGAACTTCCGGTCCATCGGGAAGCGCTACGGCATAGTCGAGGCGGAGGGTGGGCGGGTTAGCGCCTGTAACAACGGTAGCTACGGCTTGGGTGTGCGGGTGGTGTTTGGTGATGCTAGATTGGGAGGACGAGAGATGAAGCCCAAGTGGCACTCCTTCGATGGAAGCGGCCGTAAATCGCAGCAGGTAGTCCGCGCAGTGACCAAGTGCCGTGGCGGAGTTATCGGGCAGACAGCGCACGGCTTCGCGAAGCACCTCGGTTTCAAGAAGCGCCTCGGTAAGCAGTTCCGCCACATTCTGCCCCGATCTCTTCGCCGTATAAAGGCGGGCCGCTACGGCAGCCGCTGTGGCTCCTGTGGCGACAAGAACAACGGGCAGCGAGATGCGTTTGTTTATATCCATCAGAAAGTCCTCCTTGTGGTTTGTGCCACGGCCAGGGCTTACTCTTCGGTATCGTTTAGGTCTAATAGGCTCTCTTCCGGGCCGGTACCCACAGGGGCGAGGCGTTTTACTGGCTCTTCGAGCATCATCTTCGTCAGCTTGACCTGTGGCGGAATGGGCACCGGGTATTTACCGTCGAAGCAGGCACGACAGAAATTGTCACGACCCATATCAATGGCGCGTAAAACGCCCTGAAGAGATAGATAGCCTAGAGAGGTTGCGCCGATAAGCTGACGTATCTCTTCAACGGAATGACGGGCCGCCACGAGTTCATCTTGGTCGGCCATATCGATTCCGTAGAAGCAGGGATATTTTACCGGTGGTGCCGTGATACGAACATGAACTTCGGCGGCTCCGGCTTCAAAAAGCATTCGCACGAGCTTATCGGTTGTGGTGCCGCGCACAATGGTATCGTCCACCATAACCACCTTCCGGCCGGCCAGGGTCTCTTTAAGAGGAGTATATTTCATGCGCGCGCCCATATCCCGCATGCGTTGGCTTGGCTGGATGAAAGTGCGCTGAATGTAGCGGCTCTTAATAACGCCTTCTCCGTAGGGAATACGCGATACCTCGGCGTAGCCTAGTGCTGCCGGGGTGCCGGTATCGGGGATCGGGATCACAACATGGGCGCCTGGGCAGGGATGTTCGCGAGCCAGCTCTTGCCCCATTCTTCTGCGCACGGTGTGCAAGGTGCGGTTGTAGAGCATGCTATCGGGCCGGGCGAAATAGATAAATTCGAGCAGGCAGGTAGCACGCCGCTGCATGGGTACGGCCTGAATCTCTTGCAATCCGTGTTGGCCGATAGAGATGATCTCGCCGGGTTCCACTTCGCGAAGATAGTGGGCGCCAACGGTGGTGAGGGCACAGCTTTCGGAAGCAATGACATAGTGCCCGTTGCCCAGTCGACCTAGGCACAGGGGACGTATGCCGCATGGGTCACGCACGCCCAGCAGTTTTTCAGGGGTCAGCACAACAAGCGAGTAGGCACCTTTAATGCGCCCCATAACTTCGCACATGGCAGCCTCGATGTTACCACGGTAGACCCGGGCAAGCAATTGGGCAATGACTTCACTGTCGTTGGTGGTCTCAAAATGGCAGCCTTCTGCTTCGAGTTCGTTGCGAATTTCAGAGGTATTGATGAGGTTGCCGTTATGGGCGACGGCTATGGGACCACAGCTTGAGAAACCAACAAGCGGCTGGGCGTTACAAAGCACGCTTGACCCAGTGGTAGAGTAGCGCGTATGACCGATAGCACTGATGCCTTGAAGGGCGCGAATGCTCTCTTCATTAAAAACCTGTGTTACAAGCCCCATCTCTTTATGAAGGCGAATGTTGTGGCCATCCGACACGGCGATGCCGGCGCTTTCTTGTCCTCGGTGTTGAAGGGCAAACAGGCCGAAAAAGGCGATGCGGGAAACCTCTTCACCCGGGGCATAGATGCCAAAGATTCCGCACTCCTCTTTAGGGCTATCGGCGTCCTGGTGGTTGCACCCGTCTTCTAGCAAATAGTTATCCATATCTGTTACCCTAGCCTTTCTCAAGCCGCGGAGTGGCCGCTTTGCATTCGGCGGGGAATGGCTTGACGCCATGCTTGAGCTAACTGCACGATGGGCAGGTCAATGAGGTCTGTCGTTCCATGGGCGATGTAAAGGCGGTCGCCGCCGACTGTTCCGATCCAACGGGGACGTACGTCGAACTCAATGGCGAGATGCTCGACCCGTTTAAGTGCTTTATCGTCTTTTACCGAGACCACCACGCGCCCTTGCGCCTCTCCAAAGAGAACGGCGGCACGCGGCAGGGTAAATTCGGTTGGTGAAAGGAGCACCCGGGCACCCAAGTTCCCTAAAATGGCACACTCGGCCAAGCAAACGGCCAGCCCTCCTTCGGAAATATCGTGACAAGAGGCCAGCAGGCGCTCGCCGATCAGTTGAAGCAGCAGTTTATGTAGTCGCTCTTCCCCGGTCAGGTCTATATGTGGTGGGCGGCCGGCCTCTTTGCCGTGAATCAGGCTCAAATATTCGCTGCCGCCTAGACCACCGGAGGGGTCTGGGTAGGCCTCAAGAAGTAGGAGGATATCTCCCTCGCGTCGAAATGCCGGCTGGCAACGGCGACTGAGATCGTCAAGGATGCCCAGCATCCCAATGGTTGGGGTGGGATAGATGGGGCCGTCGGGAGTCTCATTGTAGAAAGAGACATTTCCCGATACTACCGGTATTTGGAAGGCCTCGGCGGCGGCTGCGATGCCTTCAACGGCGCGTCGAAACTGCCAGAACCGGTCGGGCTTTTCCGGGTTGGCAAAGTTCAGATTATCGGTGATGCCTGCGGGGCGCGCACCTACACAAACAACGTTTCTTGCCGCCTCCGCCACAGCGATTTGAGCGCCGATGAAGGGGTCAAGATAGCAGTAGCGGCTGTTACCGTCTATGGTGAGCGCGATTCCCTTCTTGGAACCACGAATGCGCAGCACGGCGGCGTCGGCTCCCGGAGCATAGACCGTTTGAGTTTGCACCATGCTATCGTACTGTTCGGTAACCCACTCTTTGCTGGCAAGGGAGGGGCTATCTAAGAGACGCAACAGGCATTCCGAGCAAGAAGGGGCGGTGCTCTCCGCCTCTTCGGTGTGTGGGTCGGGCAAGGAAAGCGGGTTAAATCGTTGAAGGGCGCGCACGGTATCAGGTTCTTCGGTCTCTAGGTAGTAAGTAGGGCAAGAGTCGGTAAGCGCTTTAGCGGGTACTTCGGCCACTACGGTCTCTCCATCGCGCACGCGCACCATCCCATCGCCTGTGACGTGGCCGATGACGACCGCATGAAGCCCCCATTTACGAAAGATGGCAATGACATTCTCCTCTGTTCCTTTACGTGCGATGCAGAGCATCCGTTCCTGCGACTCGGAGAGCATGATCTCATACGGGGTCATATTGGGTTCGCGGAGAGGCACTTTCCGGACGTCAATTTCTATACCTGTGCCGGCTTTCGAGGCCGTTTCGCAGGTGGAGCAGGTGAGACCGGCAGCCCCCATATCTTGAATGCCCACAATGCAACCGGAGGCAAGCGCCTCAAGGGTGGCCTCGATAAGCAGTTTTTCCATAAAGGGGTCACCCATCTGCACGTTGGGGCGTTTGCTTTCGCTATCCGGCCCTAGTTCCACGCTGGCGAAGGTGGCGCCGTGGATACCATCTTTGCCTGTGCTGCTGCCCACGTAGATCACGGGGTTGCCCACTCCTTCGGCGACGGCTCGGGCGATCTTTGTTCGCTCCACCACGCCTACAGCCATGGCGTTAACGAGCGGGTTGCCGCTGTAGCAGGGATGGAAGTAGACTTCGCCGGCTACCGTAGGCACCCCGACACAGTTGCCGTAATGACTGATTCCTGCCACCACATGTTCGAAGAGATAGCGATTGCGCGGCTCTTCTAGCGGGCCGAACCGCAGCGAGTTGAGGTTGGCGATGGGACGTGCGCCCATCGTAAAGATGTCGCGCAGAATGCCTCCCACACCGGTTGCCGCGCCTTGAAAGGGTTCAACGGCTGAGGGGTGGTTGTGCGATTCAACTTTAAACACGATGCCAAGCCGCTCGTCGAGAGGCACCACGCCAGCGTTTTCAAGGGCGCCCCGCGCTTGAGCTTCTCGGTAGTTCTTAAAGAGGGTTAAAATCGGGCGGGAGTATTTGTAGCCGCAATGTTCCGACCACATCACGGCAAACATGCCAAGTTCGGTCAGTGTGGGTGTTCGGCCTAGCAATTGACAAATGCGGGCATACTCTGCATCATTCAAACCCATTTCCCGCACGACTTGCGGCTCTATCACGCGAATATTCTCCTCCTCTTTCGTCTGTGCGCCTCCCTGTGCCCTAACAGTCAGCAAATAACGTTCCAAAGCACCTTTAAGTATAGCCCATGAGCGGCGGAGTGGTCAAATGACTTGGCTAAATCGGGAGATATTCGTGCCACTTGGCTAAGAGTATTGTGGTATCCCTCTCGGGGAAAATGGAGGTTGCTATTGCATCCTTCCCTCGAATGCCCTATCCACGCCAGGTTGCTTTTTGAATAACCGAGAATCGATCTTTGCTCCCGAAACTTTTTTCACCTCTTTAAACCCGGGGCGAAAAACAAGTAGTTGGAGGCTGTAAATTAAGAGCAGGTTGCAAGGCAACCTGCTCTAGCTGGCTTCTAGGAGGAAAGGAAGAGTTAGTTGCTGTTATTGCCGCCGCTGGGAGCTGGGTTTTGCGTGCCCCCATTACGATGGCGTTGACGGTTACGGCGATTCTGTTCCTGTTTCTTTAGCCATTCATCGAACTTTTTCTGCTGATCGGCATTCAGAACTTTACGAATAGCCGCGTCGGTATCCTTGCGAATCTGCATCGCCTTTTGCCGGCGCTGTTGCGGAGTTAGAGAGGTGTCCTGACGGAGCTGGCGCATCTGGTCGCGCTGCTTTTTCATGATGTCCTGAATCTGTTGCTTCTGGCTATCGCTGAGATTGAGGCTATTGAGGAACTGCAGAAACCCGTTGTTACGGCGATGTGGGCGTTGTTGTTGACCGCTCGGTGCAGAAGGGGGCTGGCCTTGAAGCGCACGTGCGTTCGGCGCTGCAAAGCCCAACAGCGCAATCGAAGCGAAGGCAAGGGCCGCTAGCCCACTGCGAAACGTTCGACGGTTCATAGGTTTTCTCTCCTTTGAGGGAATAGAGTTTTTTGAATGGTGTATGTTCGGAAGGAACCGCTGGTTCCTTCGTGAGGTATAGACGAAGACATCGCCCAAAAGTTTTACTGAGTTTTGAACTTCTAGAGAATATTGCTGAAACCAAACATTTGGAAACGGAGTAATCTCTTTAGCTTCACTAGATTAGGGATAGGAGATGAACAGATGACTACTGCGGCGGTGCAGGCAACAGTTGTAACGTTGCTCACCTTAATGGCTACTTGGACCGGTCTGCTGATGGCTGTGGCGCTTCTGCTACCTGCTGCCACACAGGTAGCGGAGCACCATCTACAGACCTCAAAAGTGCGCTCTTTTGTACTAGGGCTGGTGCTCCTCATCGGCATAGCCGTCGGTTTTAACCTTTTCCGGGCGGGAAACCCCGTTGCCAAACTGTTTGGTTTTGGCAGCCTTGAGCTGTTCGGTGCTCTGTTGGTGTTAGGTGCGGCAGGCATTGCCCAACTTATTGGACGACGTGGTGAACCGGAGGTAGATAAACCGAACTTTCGTAATCTGCTGCGAGGCAGTCTCACGCTCAGCCTGGCAATGGGGTTTCCCTTTATCGGGTGGTTTTTGTTCGCCCCATTGGCCATTGTGTTTGCATTAGGGGCCGGTCTTTTGGCGGTATGGCCGGAGCGCCGTCTACATCCTACCCCATTACCGCCCGTTCTTTCTGGCAGCGAGCCTACACATGGGGGATTAAACCACTAAGCTAGTTTTAAGGGAGCACCACCATGAGAGTGGATGTGCAGGGGGGTTTTAGCTCTTTGCGGATTTCTCGAAGAGAGTGGTTTACGCGCTGCTTACAAGCCGGGGGAGCCGCATCTGGAGCGTTATTGTTAGGAACCGGCTGCCATTTGCCAACGCCCACATCGCTGGGCATCGTTCCTTCACCGCCGCAATGGTTGCCACCACCCCGCAACGCCCGGCTTGCCGCCGACGTTTGGCGGGTGTTGAATCGCGCCGCCTTCGGCCCCACACCCGGGCTGGTTACTACCGTCGCCGGTATGGGTATCGCCCCTTGGCTTGAAGATCAGTTGGCCGATGCGATGCCGGAAGACCCCTATCTTGCATGGCATGTGCGTGGCTTAGATACCCTTCAAACCGAGCGAGATGACCCCAATGAGCTGTTTGCAGAGCCAAACGAGCAATTGGTGATCGAGACCGGCAAAGCCGCCTTGTTACGAGCGATCTACAGTCGTCATCAGCTACGGGAGGTGATGGCCGATTTCTGGACGAACCATTTCAATATTTATGCATTGAAACTCGACGGACGTGCCCTCATTCCCACCGACACAGAGCGCGTGATTCGACCGCATATCTTTGGCCGTTTTGAGGAGATGTTGCAGGCCTCTGCCCCTAGCCCCGCCATGCTGACCTATCTAGACAATAGAGATAATAAAAAGGGCATTCCCAATGAGAACTATGCAAGGGAGTTGATGGAGCTTCACACGGTGGGGGTGCACAGCGGCTACACCCAATACGACATTATGCAGGTGGCACGCTGTTTTACTGGGTGGAGCGTTGGCAGTGGATTTCGCGAAGCGCAATTTGTTTTTCGACCGCAGTGGCACGATGAGGGCGCCAAACAGATACCTTTTCTCCATCTCTCCCTTTCCCCCAATGGGGGGCAACGGGACGGTGAAAAGGTACTCAGTGCGCTTGCACACCATCCTGCCACGGCGCATTTCCTCGCCGCCAAACTGTGTCGTCATTTCCTCGGCAGTGAGCCGCCAGAGTTGGTGGAGCGAGCCGCGCGGGCCTATTTGAAGGGCGATACATCCATTCGCGCTCTGTTGAGGCCTATTTTGCTAGATGGGCTGATCCATGCCGAGCGGTGCCAGCCGGTTTTGAAGCGCCCTCTTGACCTCGTGGTCTCCGCCGTACGGTGTTTGGCTGCAGAAACCGATGCGGGAAGTGGCTTACAAACCCATCTAGAGAATATGGGGCAGCCGCTTTATCAATGGCCGATGCCCGACGGGTTCCCGGAGAAGACCTCGGCCTGGGCGAGCGCTCTATTGCCAAGATGGCAGTTCGCTTTAGCACTGGCAACGCAGGGCATCCCGCAAACCCAGGTCGATCTTGAAGCCCCGCTGAAAGCGCGGAATGGTCGGGAGGAGCAGATGGTGGATATCTATTTGGAAACCGTTTTTGGACGCCCTGCGGATGCTGCAGAGCTTGTTAGGGTTCGAGGATTATTGCAAAGTCATTTCCGGCGTGCCCAATCGGCCGGTGTTCCAAACGAGGAATGTCGGGCGGAGCTTGTGGCGTTGATGCTTGCCGCCCCAGAGTTTCAGTGGAAAGGATAGGAGAACGATGCCGAAGTCGCTTCCTTATCGAGAAACGCTGAGTGGCTCAACCCTTCGCTCGGCTACGGGCGAGGGGATGCGGGCTGACCGCTCGGCTTTGACGAGTGTGACCATCGGGCCTCGTGCCCATGAGGTAGGCCCCGATACGTTGGTAGTGATCTTTTTGCGGGGTGGTGCCGATGGACTGAACATCGTGGTGCCCTATGGCGACGATGATTACTATCGGCTGCGTCCTACCCTGGCCATTCCCAAAGCGAAGCGTTCTCAGAGAAGCGCCAAGGAGTGTGTTCTGCCGCTCGACGATTTTTTCGGCCTTCATCCGGCTCTTTCACCGCTGTGGCCGGCTTGGCGAGAGGGGCAACTTGCCTTCGTTCATGCAATAGGCTCTGGCGACCATACGCGCTCCCACTTTCAAGCCATGGCCGCCATGGAGAGAGGGCTTGCTGAGGATGCGGGTGGAGCGGCGAGCGGGTGGTTGGCCCGACATCTATTGACAACGGAGACGAAAGAGGTTGCACCGTTGCGCGCCGTAGCCGTCTCCGACACGCTTCCGGAATCGTTACGGGGGGCGCCGGGGGCAACGGTGCTTCAATCCTTGTCGGATTTCTCGTTATCTGTTGCCTATTCTTTGCCTACGGGCAGCCATAACCGGGTGTTTCATAGGGAGTTGCAGGCCAAGCGGTTATCCGCTTTGCAGGATACACTGCACCGCATGTACGATATGGCGGGCGCTCAGTCCTCGGAGGAGCGAACCCTGATGCAGGCGGGAACGGCATCGCTAAAGGCTATGGAAGCCATCCATGCTCTCGATCCGGAACACTATCGGCCTGAGCATGGAGCGATCTATCCAAAAGACGACATAGGGCACGGACTGGAGCAAGTAGCCTGCTTAATTAAGGGGCGCATCGGTTTAGAAGTTGCCTGTCTTGATATGACCGGATGGGATACTCACGTTGAACAGGGCGGGGCTGTGGGCTGGCAGGCATCGCGTCTGAGCGCTTTGGCGAAGGCCTTGGCCGCATTCCTATGCGATTTAGGGCCGCTGACAAACGGAGTAACGGTGGTTGTTATGACCGAATTTGGGCGTCGGGCCTATGAAAACGCTGCAGGAGGCACCGACCACGGACGGGCCGGGGTGATGATGGTGATGGGTGGAGGGATTCGAGGCGGAAAAGTTTATGCAAAGTGGCCCGGGCTACAAAGTGAGCGGTTAGAAGGCCCCGGAGACTTGAGGGTCACGACCGATTATCGGGATGCCTTGGCCGACATCCTGCTTCACCGTTTGCGGAACGCACATCTAGACAGCGTGTTTCCAAACTTTGAGCCTCACCTGTTGGGGCTTAGCGTGCCCAAGGCCATCTAGGCCGTTATGGGCTAACTAGCCCCGAGGTCTAGGCGTGGGCCTAGCTGTCTTCGTCTTGCAATGGCGCGTAAGTAGCTCGCTTCGAGCTGAGGGCCGATGCGTTCGGCACTGTATTCCTGGAGCACTCTCTCCCTTGCTTTAGCACCCATTTCCCGGCGTAGAGAGGGATTTTGGAGAAGTTTAAGGATGGCCTGTGCCAGCTTATCCGGGCGATTCGGAGGCACTAAAAGGCCGACATCTCCGGAGGCTAAAATCTCTTTCATTCCTCCTGCATGGCTGCCTATTACGCCTCTACCGGCGGCCATTGCCTCTAGGCAGACGTAAGGAAAATTTTCCCACAAACTTGGAAACACACAGATGTCGGTGGTTGCAAGCAGGGCGGGGATTTGCCGGAGAGGAATCGGGTCATGAAACTCCACACGATCACGCCATGCCCAGAGTTGCCGCATAAGGTAGGCGCGCATATCTAGCGAGGGACAGGGTGAGTCGAGAGGTCTTCCCACAAGACGAAAGCGAGCTTGTGGAAATCGGTGCAGCACTTTAGGGATGGCTTTGGCTAGATCGAGCACGCCTTTGCGCAGTTGCAGGCGTCCATGAAAAGTAATGGTGTGCGTGCGGGTATCTGGAGGGATATTGAGAAGCTCCTGGCTTGGCACATAGGGGTTGGGAATGCAACAGATACGACTTTGATCGAGGTGGGCCATCTTGGTGACGAGGTTGGTTATGGCCTCCGAGATGCCTACGATCTCGTCGGCCTGGTAGAGATAAACACGTTCGATGTGGTGAAGGGCGCTGTAGGGATTCCATGTTGGCTTCCGTCCATGACGTACCGCCCGGCGGCGAAGGCGGACTCGCTGCCGCAGCGGTAGCTGTGCATCCCGTACGCGGCGTGCGAGAAAGTTAGGGGTATGGAGGCGTACTACGAAAGGAATATTTGGGACCAAGCGGACGGCCTCGTAAGCCTCCGCTTGATAGTCGGGGCCTTCGAGCACATCGAAGTTCACCTCACAGTGTCGCTGGAGGAAGACAGGTGCGATAAGGCGAGGAAATTCGGCGCGGTCAGGGGTAAGCAGACGATGAACGTAGAAGGCATCTTCCTGCGTGGAGCTAGTACGTTGACGGCTTGCGGCAAATACCTCTACATGATGCCCGCGCTGTGCCAGGAGCGAGGCCGCCTGTTGTACATAGGTAGCGATGCCGCCATCCGCGGTGTCGGGTGGGTACTCGTAGCTTATGAAGGCGATTTTCATGGGTTTTCTAAATCGGGATCGGCAATGACGCCTTCGGGGAAGGGTTGAAGGGTAACGGTAACTTTCCGTTCGCCACGGGCATCAGGCCTTAGAATAAGCAGTTGTACCCTATCTCCGGGCTTGTGCTGCTGAATGGCTTCTACCCCATCTTGCACACCCATAACAGCATGGCCATCTATCTTCAAAAGCACGTCGCCTTCCTCTAAGCCGACGGTATCTGCAGGGGATTCCGGCTCAACGCGGGCGATGAAGGCGCCTTGCTCCAGGCCAAGCCCAAGCTCCTTAGCCAGATTTTCCGGCACCGGCCCCAGCACCACACCCAGCCAAGGGCGTTTGCTATGCGGTTCGGAGGGTTTTCCATGTTCAATGAGTTGTAGGGCTATTTTTCGCACCTTATTGGAAGGGATGGCGAAGCCCAAACCGATATTGCCGCCGTTAGGGTCGGAGCTGAGAATTGCGGTGGTGATGCCGATAAGTTGGCCGGCCGTATTGGCGAGCGCCCCCCCGGAGTTTCCTCGATTGATGGGGGCGTCGGTTTGAATGGCGCCATCGAGGTAGCGCCCTTCGCTCAACTGAAGGTGCTGCCGATGCAGTGCAGAGATCACACCTGCGGTAACGGTGGAGCCAAGGCCGAGTGGGTTGCCAACAGCAACACAGGTTTGACCCACTTCAAGACGGTCGGAGTCGCCGAACTCTGCTGCAATAAGGTGCGAAGCCGGCACGCGAAGAACCGCGAGATCGTTAGAGGCATCGCGCCCGATTACGCGGGCGTAGTAATCGCGTCCGTCGGGAAAGACCACGCGAATGCGTTCAGCCCCATCAATCACGTGGTCGTTGGTGACGATGAACCCATCGGGTGAGATAACGACCCCTGACCCACGGCTGCGAACTTCCCGATCGATGTAAAAAGGCAGTCCGCGGTCATCTCGTGCCGATTCCTTGCCGACCGTATCGAGGCTAACAACGGCCGGTGCGATGCGTCGTACGGCGGAGACGATGGGCGATTCCTCGGTAGGCACCCCTCTCGGCGGTTGAGAGAGAATGGCAATGGCGCGGCGGCGCGCCTGATCGAGTGCTAGGGGATGTGGAGAGACGATATAAAGAATAAGAGCGCCGACAAGGGTACCAACGATAAAGCCGACGAGCGTTGGGATATAGCGTGCTGTTTTCATACCGTTTTTCTTTCGCCTGAACTTCCCTCTGAAAGGATGGTATGTAGTAGATTGGCCATTTCAATGGCGGCAAGGGCGGCCTCTGACCCTTTATTACCCGCTTTCGTTCCCGCTCTTTCAATGGCCTGCTCGATGTTCTCCACTGTGAGGATTCCGAAAGCGATCGGCAGGCCGGTGCGTTCTATCACGCGGTTGAGGCCGTTAACCACAGAAGAGGCCACATATTCGTAGTGGTCGGTGGCGCCTCGTATGATGCATCCGAGAGCGATAAGGGCATCGAAGCGGCCAGAACGCGCCATAGCATGGGCAGCCAAAGAGATTTCAAAGCTCCCCGGCACGTAAACGACCTCGATCTTATCGGGTTGGGCTCCATGACGTTTTAAAGTGTCGAGCGCCCCATCGAGAAGTTGCTTGGTGATAAACTCGTTAAAGCGGCTTACCACAATGCCGAACCGCAGATTTTGGGCGGACAGATGTCCCTCGATGGTGCGATAGGTTGGTGGTAAGCTCATTATTTTTCCTCCTTTGTTGCAACGGCCTCAGTCGTGGACGGCTCGGCCGCATTATCGGGAAGAACGAGGTCTTCCGGGGTAAAAATGTGGCCGAGCTTCTCGCGCTTGGTGCGCAGGTAGGCGATGTTATGCGGGTTTGGAGGGACACGCAACGGGACATGCTCCACAATAGAAAGGCCATATCCCTCTAACCCGGCCACTTTGCGCGGGTTGTTGGTCATGAAGCGAATCTTCTTCAAGCCCAAATCCACCATCACTTGAGCGCCGATGCCGTAGTCGCGCAGGTCGGGTTTGAAGCCGAGCAGCTCATTGGCTTCTACCGTATCCGCTCCTTTCTCCTGCAATTCATAGGCACGCAGTTTGTTGATAAGCCCGATACCGCGTCCCTCCTGTTCGAGGTAGATAAGGGCCCCGCAACCCTCTTCGGTTATCTTTTGAAGGGCGAGCTGAAGTTGGCTGCCGCAGTCGCAGCGAAGCGAGTCGAGCAGGTCTCCGGTGACGCAGGAGGAGTGCACGCGCACGAGGGGAGCCTCCACGCTTTGCAGATCGCCTTTCACGAACGCCACAACGGCTGTAGGCTCTAGGTCGGTTTCGTAGGCATGAACAATGAGTTCGCCGTAGCGTTGTGTGGGAAGCCGTGTGGTGGCCACGCGACGGACGAGGCGCTCGGTGCGACGACGGAAGGCAATGAGATCGGCTACGGTGATGATCTTGAGATCAAAGCGTTGAGCGAGCCTTTGTAGTTCCGGCAATCGGGCCATGCTGCCGTCCTCGCCGACGATCTCACAAAGCACACCTACCGGTTGAAACCCGGCCAACTTGCAGAGGTCTACTGTCGCCTCCGTATGCCCCGCGCGACGTAAAACTCCGCCTTCTACCGCTTGCAGGGGGATGATATGGCCTGGCCGCATGAGGTCGGAAGGTTTGGCGTTGGGGTCTACGAAAACGGCCACCGTGCGGGCGCGATCATAGGCAGAGATGCCGGTAGTTGTGCCATGGCGCGCATCCACGGTAACGCTCATAGCGGTGCCGAGACGTGCGGTGTTTTCGCTCACCATTGGGGGCAACTGCAGTTCCTCAAGCCGTTTGCGGGTGGTGGCGACGCAAGGAATGCCTTTGCCGTAGGTGATGAGGAAGTTCATCACTTCGGGCGTGCACTTTTCTGCAGCGACGACAAAGTCGCCCTCGTTTTCTCTATCCTCATCGTCCACGACGATGATCACCTTGCCCCGCTTTAGGTCTTCAATTGCCTCTTCAATGGTGTTAAACGCCATCTATCGCCTCCAAGCCACTCTTTAACAGTTGTCTTTAAATTAGCTTACGTTAAAACAGGGAAGTAGGTTCAAACGTGCAGGTGGTGAAGGAGTTAGCCTCTCTCAAATCTCACGACGCCACTGGAGGGCTGAGATGAGGGTTGCCTGGTCGGCATAATCTAACTCACCCCCTGCCGGCAGGCCATGGGCAATTTGGGTTACCTTCACACCGAGCGGTCTCAGTCGGTTGGCGAGATAGAGCGCCGTTGTTTGTCCCTCGGTCGTTGAGTTAAAGGCAAGGATGACCTCTTGAACGCCATTGGCCACACGTGGAAAAAGCTCGCGAATGCGCAACATTTCCGGGGTGATGTTATCCATTGGCGAGATCAGCCCCTGCAAAACATGGTACAGGCCGTTATACTCGTTGGTTTTTTCCATGGCGATCAGGTCGCGGGTTTCGGCAACGACGCAAAGCAGTGTGCGATCTCTTTCGGGATCGCGGCATATTTCACAAAGCTCTTGATCGGTAAAATTCGAGCACTCTTTGCAGAGACGGATGGTCTCCTTGACCTGTAGAATGGCTTCGGCGAGCTTTGCTGCTTCTTCCTTCGGCTGGCGCAGAAGGTAAAAAGCCATTCGTTGTGCCGATTTAGGGCCGACACCCGGCAATCGCTCTAGCTCGGCGACAAGCTTTGCCAACGGTTTTGGGTAGTGCAGCATACGTTCCTTAACCTAACAGTCCTGGTGGAATGGGGCCAAGTGCTCCGGTAATCTCTTGGGCACGGGCCTCTTGCTCATTTTGGGCGAGTTGGGCCGCCTCCTTGCTGGCGGTAACAATGAGGTCTTCAATAAGCTCCACATCGCCCATCTGGAGAACGTCGGGTTTAATTTTCACTCCAATGAGTTGTCCATAGCCGTTGACGGTTACGGTGACCATGCCCCCGCCGGCTTCGGCGGAAAACTGGGCGTTTTTCAACTCCTCCTGCATCTTTTCGACGTTCTCTTGCATCTGTTTGGCCTGTTGCATCAGCTTTTGGAAGTCGCCCATGCCAAAGCCGCCCGGCAGTCCACCAAAACGAGTCATGATTGTTGGTCTCCTTGTGTAGAGTTTGGTTTCTGTTTTCCGTTACGAGTTAAAGGCTCTTCTTTTACTTCAACGACGGGAAAAACTTTGCACACTTCCACCATGAACGGGTCAAGCTCCTGTTCCGGGGCAGGGGGGGCGGTAAATATGTTGCTTTCTTCCGCCGATGGGGTTTGGGACGGCGTTTCGACCGGAGGGTTGATGCGCTCTGTGGGCAAACGCGTCGCTTCCGGTTGCAGAGACGGTGTGAGCGATAGGGTGGAAGGCTGTGGCGATTGCAGTCGCATCGTGGGAGGGGAGGCCTGTTCTTCCGAGAGAATGCACACGACCTGCAGTCCCTGCGTGCGTAGCACCTCATTGAGTTTTTTTATAAGCAGCTCACGCCCTTTGGTCTGTATACGCTCTCTGGCAAAGTCATCTTTGAAAGCAAGCACTACCTGTTGACCCTGTAGGTCTACCACTTCCCCTTTTTCGAGAAAGGCTTTGCCTCCTGGGCTTGTTTTCCCGAACCGCTCCACGACGGTTGGCCAGGCACGACGGATAACTTCCAGGCTCACCTCTTCGGCGAAGCGAGCGTCGGCTTTGGGCGATGGATCGGAAGGGGGCGTATCGTCGGATTCGGCGGCAGGCGATGGCTTTTCAGATTGGGGTGAAGTGGCACCGGATGGCGTGGGTTTTGGCACCGGAGTGGCCGTTGCAGAGGCCGGAGTCGGGCCAGGCGCAGGGGAAGCGAGTTCATTGGTGCCAACAGGTTCAGCCGCAGCGAGTTCCGGAGCAGGTGTTGGGGAAGGCGATTCATGCGCAAGCCGATGGAGAGTGGCAAAAGCGCGCTCGATGATCCAACGATGATGATTGCTGAAGCGCACCTCCTGTTCGGCTTCGGCGAGCACACGCATCATCTCAAGAAGAGTGTTGGTGGTGAAGCGCCGTGCTTGTGGCTCTAGCCATTTCACGCGTTCTTCACCCATCTCTTGCAGGGCGGCCTGTTTAGCGCCGGCGGCAAGAACGGCCAGGTCACGCAGATGGCCTTGGAGTGAGGCGAGCAGTTGACGCGCATCGGCACCTCCCTCTAGAAGCTCACCGGCCAGACTGAAAACGGCACCGAGGTCTTCGGTGGTAAGCACTTGTGTTACACGAGCGAGCGTATGGAAGTCCACGGCGCCGATGGCCTGCTGTACGGTTTGGGCGGTGATAGTTCCTTCGGAATAGGCCATAACCTGTTCGAGGAGGGAGAGCGCATCACGCCAGGAGCCTTCGGCAGCACGGGCAATTTGATGAACGGCATCCGGTTCAATTTGAAACCCCTCCGCCTTCGCCACGCGCTCGATGGCCGTTCCAAGGTCTTGCAAGCTGCCTCGCCGGAACTGGAAGCACTGACAGCGTGAACGGATAGTGATGGGAACCTTATGAAACTCTGTGGTCGCGAGAATGAACACAACGTGGGCGGGCGGCTCTTCAAGGGTCTTTAGCAAGGCATCGAAAGCTTTTGCCGAGAGATCGTGCACTTCATCAATGATATAGACTTTGTATCGCGCTTCGCTCGGGGCGTACTGCACGTTTTCAATAACCTTTTCGCGAACGTCGTCAATACCCGTTTCCGAGGCGGCGTCCATCTCAACGACATCAAGGCAGGTACCTTCGCGAATGGCGATGCAGAAGCGGCAGGTTCCGCAGGGATTGGGGGTTGGCCCGGTTTCGCAGTTCAGGGCGCGAGCGAACAGGCGAGCTGTAGAGGTTTTTCCACATCCGCGTGCGCCATAGAAGAGATAGGCATGCCCAAACCGTTTCGTGGCGATGGCGTTACGGAGGGTCGTTGTGACGGCATCTTGCCCCATCAGTTCATCGAAATTTTGCGACCTGTATTTGCGATAGAGCGCAACGTAGGCCATAGGGCACTCATCCTATCCCCACCGTGGGGGCACTTGAAAGGGCGCAGGGCGCTCAGAGCCGGGTGAACAGGCCGCACCGGGCAGGCTAATCTTAAGGCTGCTTTCTTCCGAACCTGACCTGGTTCGATTGCCTACCTGTGCAGCTGGCCCGGCTCTCAACGCCCTGCGCTACCAGAACGTAGACACACTTATTATACTATAATTCTTGGAAGGGGGGCACTTCAGACGCCCACAGAGATTTTCAAGGTCTCCTGTGTGTGGGCGATGAGTTCATCAATGATGCTATCCGGTGCAATGCCCTCGGCCTGCCCTTCAAAGTTGAGGAGAATGCGATGCCGTAAAGCCGGTTTTGCTATCTCAACGATATCCTCTATCGCCACATTATAGCGCCCTTTGGTGAGCGCACGAATTTTGGAGGCCAATATCAGCGCTTGAGCACCACGGGGGCTAGAGCCGAAGCGCACGAACTGCTTCACCATGCTAGGTGCCTCGTCGTTGGTAGGCTGTGTGCCTAGGATAAGACGTAGGGCGAACTCTTGCACGTTGGGCGCAATGGGCACGGCGCGTGCCAGCTGGCGCCATTGCAGAATAGTTGGGCCGTCGAGCACCGGACGTACCATCTCGGTTTTCTCGCCGGTTGTGCGGTCTACGATGGCCGAAAGCTCCTCGAAGTTGGGCGGATAGACCAGCAGTTTGAAAAGGAAGCGGTCGAGTTGGGCCTCGGGCAGGGGATAGGTTCCTTCCATCTCGATGGGGTTTTGGGTAGCCAGCACAAGGAACGGCTCTTCAAGTTTATGAATGACGCCGCCAACGGTAACGGAGCGCTCTTGCATGGCCTCGAGCAGGGCGGACTGAGTTTTAGGTGTCGCGCGGTTGATTTCGTCTGCAAGAAGCACGTTGGCGAACACGGGGCCGGGTTGAAAGCGAAATTCTCGTTTTCCCTCGGGGGTTTCAGAGAGGATGGTCGTGCCGGTGATGTCGGCAGGCATCAGGTCGGGGGTGAACTGAATTCGGTTAAACTTCAACCGCACCGTTTCGGCAAGAGTGCGTACTAAAAGGGTTTTTCCGAGGCCGGGCACGCCTTCAAGGAGCGCATGCCCTCCCATAAAGAGACAGACGAGCGCACCCTCTACGATCTCTTTGTTGCCGACGATAACCCGCCCGATCTCGGTGCGTATCTCATCAAAAGCCCGCTGGAACTGTTCTACCTGCTGTGTGATATCCGACATCGTTCTACTTTCCTTCTCCATGGAGGGTATCGAAATAGGCGCGTACTTGCTGGCGCAGCGTTACGGGAACATGCTCCTGGTTGAGCACGCTTTCGGCCTGACGCTGGCCGGTGATCACGGCCTGGTAATAGGGGGTGGAAGCGCTGGCACCATCCGGGTCTCCCAGAAACTGGATGGAGAGTTCGTTGCCCTTCTGGGTACGAGTGCCGAGAATCATGCCGTTGGGCGCATGGCCTGGCGTGTGGGGATGCATGGCGAGGTAGTGAATGAACTCCTGCAGAGAGCCGGCTTTGCCCTGTCCTGCTTTACTGCCTTTGCTGTTTGCGATCAGCAAGTGGGCTTTGGTTTTTCCGGGGTCTCTCATGGCCGAGAAGTGTTTGTGACTGCCGAAGAGGGCAGCCCCGTTGGGCGAACCGCCCGGAAAAAGCCCAAAACTAGGTGTGCCAAGCCCAAATCTCGCTCCCTTTTGGCAAGCTGCCAAAAGGGCCAAAAGCGCCTCCTGGTCAAGAGGACTTACCTGCCACCACTCTCCCATGCACTCTCCGAAGCACATGCCGGGAATTTGGCCGAGAAGCTTTTTGAGGAAAGCCAGTTGCTCCGAGTTGAGGTTTTGAGAGTTTTGCAGCATTTTGGCAATCTGAGCCAACTGTTGGGCGGTGCGGTTTAGGCCGGCCTGCTGCAGCGCCTTGGCCAAGCTTTGAAGCTGTTGACCCATTTGCTGGGCAAGCTGCGGGTTGCCTTCGCTCTGTTGGGCTAGCTGAGATAGTTGCTGCATGGCCTGCTGCATAGCTGCACTATTCTGCGTTTGCAAGGCCTGTTGCATGGCTCTGAGGGCCTGTTGCATCTTCTGCAGGCTGGCCAACTCTTTTTTTAGTTGTTGCATCTGTTGCGCATTTTTCTTGAGGGCTGCCGAACCGTTTTTCTGAGCGCCTTTTTGTTGGTGAGCCTGCTGCCCGTTGCGAAGGGCGTTGTTGGGATTGGTTGGCTTCATCTGCTGGTTTGCCGACATCTGTTGCAGGGCCTGTTGGCGCTGTTGCAGCTGCTTATCCAGTTTTTGAAGTGACTGCTTCAGTTGTTGGGCGGCCTGCTGGGCTTGGGCGGCGTTCTTCTTTTGTGCAGCCTGCTGGCGCTGCTGTTCTGCCAGCTTTTGGGTAAGCTTATGCATGGCCACCATCGCATGGACTTTGTCCAGTTTGCCCTCACGCATCTTTATTCCCAGCTTTTTTAGCTCTTCTGCGGCCTGCTTGGTCATCGGCAGGTGCTTTTTGGTGGCCTCCTTTTCCGCCTGTTGGGCCAGCCGCATGATGCGAATGCCCTCCTTTTTCACTTCGCTCATCTCGGCCTTTTTCTCTTTTGACCAGAATAGCGGGAGGGATGGTAGCAGTGTGACACCGGCCAGCAGGGTCAAGGCCAGCAGGCTAAGCCAGAATGCACGTGGGATGCGAAGCGGATAGATGGCTTTTAGGTTGACATCGGCGGCATAGCGCTCGGCGTCAGCACGCAGTGCCGGATAGAAGGGGGAAGTGGATGCCGCCTCGGTGGCCTCGAGTGCTATCGCACTACTAAGGCGCTCTTTGAGATCGGCGCGCTGCTCGGTAAGGCGTGCTACGGTAAGGGCGGAGAGACGAGGGAGCAGAGCAAAAGCGGCACCGCTGAGCAGGCCGAGAAGGATGGGGCCGAGTTCCATCCAGGGCGAGGATGGCAAAAGGCGAAGTTTGCCGGCACCTAGAAGGAGAAGGGCAAGCCAACTGCCAATGCACAGTCCGGTCGAGCCGAAGCGTAGTAGCCGTGCAGTTCGGATGCGCAACGTCGCTTTGCGAAGAAGCGCATTGAGCGTTGAGGGCGCGTAGCTAGGTGAGAGATTAGCTTGTAGGCTCATGAGGAACCTCCGACAAGTTCACAAATTCAGGTTTTTGAGCGATGCGATGCCTGCGCAGCAGGAGCGAGCAAAGCGTTAGAGAGCCAGCACCAATAAGAACCCATGCGATGGCAGTGTTGAAGAGGGCGTTAAGATCGAGGTTGCGGGGATTTTGAAAGATGAGATAGCTTGGTAAAAGTTGAAGAACAGCCTCGCGCAGGCCGAGGAAAGGCAGCAACCAAGGAATGCCGAAGAACAGCCATACTGCGAGTATGGCGAAGCGTTGCAGATAGATGGAGAGTAGTAGGCAGACACACGAGAGGCCGAAAAGGTAGGCAAAAGTAAGTCCTAGAATCGGCAAAAAGACAGATTGTGGCCCAGCCACCGCGACGATCACCCTGAAAAGACCGTTCAACCAGCCGAGATAGAGAAAGGCTGTAAGGAAGGCCACAAGGGTTAAGATGGTGACATAGGCGATGCCCGATGCGGGATAGGCTCGGCGTAGGCCGCGCCACGTCCAACCGGAGAGAAGGTAGCGCCCGAAGCCCAGTTTAGCGATATCTTCTGGGTAGAGCGCTCCGGTGGCACAGCAGGGAATGAGAAGCAGCAGATAGGAAGACCATAGGCCGGCAAATTCGCTTAAAAGGGGGTTTAGCGATGTTGACAGCACATTAGGTAGGCGCGGAAGCGGACCTGCGCCTGGAACCGAGGGCAGGAGCATATTTAAGCCTACATAATGCACCTGCATCCACACAATAGAAACGATGAAGAGGAGGTTCAACAAAAGGAAGAGCAAGCGCAGCCAGCCGGCATGGTCGGCCGGCTCGGCATAGAGGCGAGACCAGGTAACCGCATTCATGCAGAGAGAGGCGGGAATGGCGATGAGGAAGAGGTATTCGAGGGCGAGTTTGAAAAGCACGGTCTCGTTGCCGGTAATGGTAAAAGCGAGGGAAAAGGTGGTGACGTACGAGAAACTGTAGAGGCTGAGCGGAATCGCAGAGAGATAGGTAAAGATGGCCGCCTGCGCCGATGTTTTGGCGAGGGAAGACCACATAAGCCCCAGGGCACTGTTAAGCAAGCTAAAGCTGATAAGAAAGATATAATAGGTAGCTATGCGGGTGCTTGAGACACCGCCAAATAGGAAGCAGATGGACACAATGGGCAGGCTGGTGGCGATCATGAGTAAGATGAAGGCGGTAGAGGAGAGCAGCTTGCCGTAGACGATGCGAGCGCGCGACAAAGGGGTGGTGAGCAGAAGGTCAAGCGACTGCTGCTCTTTTTCTTGTGCGATCGAGCTGCTGGTGATGGCGGGAATAATGAAAAGAATAAGGAAGAACTGGACGGCAATGGTAGTGTAGAAGATGCTGTTGCTCATTTCGTGGGCGGCGCGCAGGTGACCGGTAGTTGGGGAATTGAGCCGAAGCAGAAGCGCCCAGTAGGTAAACAGCACGAACAGCACTAGGATTAGAAGGTAGCCAAACAGAATCCAGTAGGCACGTGCCCCCCGCATGCGCGTGCGCATTTCGCGCACAAGCAGCGGTTGATCGGTAAGAGCCGCTAACACGTTTCGTATCATGCCACTTGTCCCTTTGTAAAGCGCAAGAACACATCTTCGAGGTCGGTCTTCACGGGATGGAACGCCCGCACTTTTACTCCTGCCTGCACGAGGGCGGTTAGCACTTCGTATTCGCCTTCGGGTGCCCCAATATAACCGATGCGCAAGGTTCCCCGTAGCGGGGGCGGAGCGGCGGCATCTCCATTGGTGCTATCCGTTCCACAGCGTTGCACGGAGTGAACCCACTCCGGCATATTGTGAAGCAGTTGCTCGGCTATAGGCAACCCGTCCGCGATGGTGATCTCGATGAACTGCTGGCCGCGTATCTGGCGTGCTATCTGCTGTACATCGCCGGCCACCACCATCTCTCCGCGCTCAATGATGCCAATTTTATTACAGAACTCCTCCATCTCCGGAAGGATGTGGGAAGAGACGATGATCGTTTTGCCCATGGCTTGCAACTCTTTCAGCAGCTCCTTCAGCTCGATGCGAGCGCGCGGGTCAAGACCGGAGGCGGGTTCATCCAGCAGCAGCACCTTGGGGTCGTGAATGAGGGTTTTCGCCAGGCAAAGCCGTTGTTTCATTCCTCTCGATAGCGATTCGACATAGGAATCCTTTTTATCGGTGAGATCGGTAAGCGCCAGCACGTCGTCAATGATGCCTGCGCGTCGTGCTTTGGGGATGCGGTAGGCAGCGGCAAAGAAGTCAAGATACTCCCACACCTTGATATCATCATAGACCCCAAAGAAGTCGGGCATATAGCCGATGACTTCACGAACGGCATCCGGCTCGGTGACAACGTCATGGCCTGCGATGAGTGCGGTGCCGGCCGTGGGCGGGAGAAGGGTGGCGAGAATTTTCAGCGTCGTGGTTTTACCTGCTCCGTTAGGGCCGATGAAACCAAAAATATCGCCCTGTTCTAGCTCAAGATCGATCCCTTTAACTGCGTGGAGTTTTTGACGCCCCACACGATAGACCTTTTCCAAGCCTTTTACCTGCACGATAGCCGTCATGAATCTATTCCCTATGGCGTCGCAAATTATGGATGATATCATAGATCATTACTAGCCCTATGATAAGGTAGACGAGTAGACCAATACCGAGCTGGTAGAGATGGTCGCGTGGCTGTTCAAAGAGCAGGCTGAAAAGATAGAAGGGGTTCAGCCAAAGCCAAGGTTGTTCAAAAGTGCTGCTTGATGTGCCGGCTGAGATGCTGGATAGTGCAAGTGCTGCAGCCGTTAACAGAGCGGTGCCGATGCTTAAGACCCCTATAAGCACGGTATAGGATACGATCTGGGCATAGAGCGTGCGACTGAGGCGCCACGATGCATAAAGGCTTAAGGAGACGAAAAAGAAGGTGAAGATGAGAAGTGTAAACAAGGTAAGAAAGAACAGACCGTTTGCATAGTAGCCGAGCGTAAAGGCGATGAGAATTTCCAGGGGCAAAATAATCACGATGGGTAAGAAAAAGACGGTGAGACGACCGAGCAGCTTGCCAAACACGATTTCGGAGGCTGTAAGCGGGGTCATAAGCAGCAAGTCCCAAGTCTGTTGCTCTTTTTCACGCGAAAAGGCGTTGGAAGCATAAGCGGGCGCGGCGAAGAGCACAAAGACAAACTGCGCCCATACCAGAATATCCCATAGGATGTCTGCATCAGAGTTATTAGGGCCTGCTCGTTGAGCCAGCTCCGTGATCATGCGCAGGTAGACGGCGATCAGGAAAACAGAGGCCATTGTCAGCACACCGATGCGGGCGCCGCGGTGCTTCGGGAGTCGAATGCGCATCTCACGCAGAAAAATGGGGTTCTCCAGCACGATTAGGGGCCTCCACCGAAAGGCATAGTTGAGGGAGTTACCTGACGGCTACTCGGAATATCAGAAACGGGTTGTTCCGAAAACGGGGAGGTGCCCGGAAAATTGGCGGGCACGTTGGGTGGCGGTGGGAGATGAACACACAGCAGCGAGGCCTCATCCCCACCCACATTTTTGCCATCTATCTGGGCTGGGACTACGGGTTCATCGAGCCAAGCCGTAAGCAACAAAGAAGCCCGACCGAAACCATCATCCGACAACATGTTCGAGACAGCGCCGAACGAGAAGGGCGCGGTAAAGGGGTTAGAAGTGCCCGTGCCGGCCAGAAGGTTGGAGAGCGCTTGGATGAGGAGTCGCTTTTGTGGGTCAGCATTGGTAAGAGACGGTGTGGAGACATAGATCGCGTTCGTCCACCAGTTGCTCGATACAACCATGGGGGGTGAATTCAGCGTAACATGTGCCGTGCTGTGGGGCGCTACATCCCCAATGGGATAGGATTGGCGCAGCAGAGAGACTTCGGCGTTTTTGAGGGCGAAGCGGGTTCCGTTATGAACGCTAAGCTCGATTTTATTCGAGGCATACCAACGGGCTGTGGCGACTATACTGCCCCCTAGGGGCAGTTCAAACGGCGCTTCGAAGTTGCAGGTGCTCCAAAACGGCACATGCACATCTTTTAGCTGTACACCGGCGTCATCCACCACGAAGGTGGCGGAGTTGGGAATGAGGGAGGGGTCGGAAATCGCCATAAGATGAGGGTAATAGAGACGATCATTGGCGTCGGAATTGGCAGCGGAGAGGCTGAGGCTTACATTGTGCGCGCTGGGCAGATAGAGCGCCATTTGCGCTAAGCCGTAGGCCCGATCGGAACCGGCCTGAGTTTCCAGCACGGCAACACGATTGAAGGAGACGATATGGGCACGTGTGCTGGCCCCAATGGCGTAGGAGCCAACCGAGAACAGCACGATGATGGCCGGGGTCGTTAGCCAAGCCAGCTCTTTGCGGTCGAGGCGTTTCAGCACCAGATAGTTGATAGGAACCAGCAGCAAGACATAACCTAGGGTGAACAGGGCAATGAGGTTAAGCGAGGGGAGTTGGGTGATACGCGGGTTGGCCAGCGCATCGAGAAGTTGATCCATAAGGTTGGTTGAGCCGGTCCACATACCGTCGTTGGCGAGTATCTTCACTGGAGAGACCTCGCAGTTGCCGCAGAGAAGCAGGTCGCGCCAAAAGGAGGTTGCGGCAGGCCAAGTTGTGAAGGCGGGGTCCATATAGTCAAACGTTGTAAAGAGCACGAGGCCGTTGCCATAGGGGCGTTCGAGCACCAAGGGTGCTCCTTGCTGGTCTGTAAGGAGCACTTTGGCATTCTGTTGCAGTTTACCGGTTGTCAGGGCGATGGGGTGCTGAAGCGGCAGCGATGTTTGATAGCGTAAAGCCAGCGTGGGCAGTTGCTTGAGAGTGCGAATGCCGTTAGGGATAAGTGGAAAGAGATCGTGGAGGGGGCAGCTTTTCAGGCGGTTGATATCCGGGCCACCGGAGACGATGAGCGTTCCGCCGGAGCTTACAAAGCCACGCAGGGCGTCCACCTGTGCCTGGGAGGCGCTGTTTTCAAGGTCGAGATCGCCGAGAGCGACCGCATCTACTGGCGTGTAAGCTTGCGGAGAGGTGGGCAGTAGGGCAGGAGGGGCCGTTAGCAGGGTGATGGGGTTAATCATGGCATTTGCATTGCCGGAACCGAGAAGTATATTCCCTAGACCGCTCTCATCCTGGCCGTGATGGATAATGTCGAACAGATGATTGGCCAGAAAGTGCAACGCTGCAGGATGGGAATCGAGCACGAGAAGGTTATAGGAGAGATTGCGCAGTGGTACGGAGAAAGGCACCGAAGTAGGGCCGGCCACAACATGCCTATCCTGCACAAGCTGTACGGTTATCTCCTGTTTTTCTGGAGAAGGGACGAAGGAGGTGTCCAGTTTTAGGGGAGAGAGGTCAACGGAGAACGTCTGGGTCTGATCGAGCGGGCCACCTGCAAACAGCAGCTTGCGGATGTAGGTATCTTGGTGATCGCCACGTCGCACGATAACCTGCAGTTCGGTCGCTCCATTTGGGGCGGTTCCAACCATGTGGACGGCAAGCGGGTTCCAGGAGTGGGGGCGAAAATAGGCGATGCCGCCGGCAAAAGAACCGAAGCCGAGCAGCGGCTGCAGGGTAATGTTGGCTGAAGCGGAAAAAGGCAAGCATAGCCCCAGCCACAGCAGCCCGAAGACTGCAAAGCGAAGTGGGTGTAAGTATGCAATACGTTTAGGGGCCATCGCCCCCTCCCTCATCCTCATGGTAAGTTCGCCGGCGGCCGGCCGATAGGTAAAGACACAGAAAGAAAAAGCTGGAGACCAGCAGCGCTCTGTTACTTAAAAGATAGACGAGAGGTGAAGGCAGAGCGTTTCGCTTTTTTGCAATGTTCCCGATTCACCCCTCGGTTGCCTCTAGCACCTCATCGGCGATATCGAAGTTGGCGTAGACGTGTTGAACGTCGTCGTCCTCTTCAAGGCGTTCCAAGAGCCGAAGCATCTGTTGTGCCTCTTTCCCTTCAAGGTGAACCAAGTCCAGCGGTTCCATCGTGTACTCGGCACGCAACATAGGGATACCGGCATCTTCGATGGCTTGGCGCACTCTAGCAAAATCTTCCGGTTGGGTTACGATCTCGTAATTCTCTTCATCCGTGCGCATATCTTCTGCACCAGCCTCAATGGCAAGTGCGAAGAGGCGGTCTTCCTCGACGGCCGTCCGTGGAATGACAATAAGCCCAATGGGCCTAAAACGATAGGACACCGATCCCGATTCCCCCATGCGGCCGCCGTGTTTGTTGAAGATGCTGCGCAGGTTAGCTACGGTTCGGTTGCGGTTATCGGTGGCACACTCCACCAAAATCGCCACACCTCCGGGGCCATAGCCCTCGTAGGTAACCTCCTCATAGGCTTCGCCTTCCAGCTCTCCGGTACCGCGCATGATGCTGCGACGAATGTTCTCTTGGGGCATGGAGTGTTCGCGAGCTTTTTGTATGGCAAGTCGCAAACGGGTGTTCGTTTCGGGGTTCCCTCCCCCGGTTTTCGCCGCGATGATGATCTCTCGGGCAAGTTTGGTGAAGAGGTTCCCGCGTTTTGCATCCTGCGCGCCTTTGCGCAGGCGAATGTTGTGCCATTTGGAATGTCCCGACATAGTGAAATCGTTCTCCTTACCATGAAACCGTCGAGCACGCTGATAAGGTGCTCGCGGATTTCTCATCAAAAAAGACTTAATCGCAACTCGGATTATATCACAAACGCCCTCTGAGGAACAACGTCTCTTTGGCGTAGGTGCCGCCTTTAAAGGGGCTGTGGTATACTGCCGTAGAGATCGTTTTGGAGAGGTAACCCATAGTATGCCGCGTGCATTAGTGACGGGTGGGGCCGGGTTTTTAGGCTCCCATCTCTGTGATAGGCTCCTTGCCGAGGGATTTGAGGTGATCGCGATGGACAATCTGATCACCGGAAATACCGATAATATCGTTCATCTTTTGGACAATCCCCATTTTCGGTTTGTGCGTTACGATGTCACCGAATATCTGTATATTGATGGGCCGATAGACTACGTCTTTCACCTTGCCTCCCCGGCAAGCCCGGTAGATTTTCCTACCAAGCCCATCCAGATCATGAAGGTCAACGCGCTAGGCACGCATAAGGCGCTTGGGCTGGCCCGCGCCAAAAACGCCGTTTTCTTCCTTGCATCCACCTCGGAGGTTTATGGAGACCCGTTGGTTCACCCCCAGAGTGAGGAGTATTGGGGCAACGTGAACCCGGTGGGCATACGCGGAGTGTATGACGAATCCAAGCGCTATGCCGAGGCGCTCACGATGGCCTATCATCGCTATCATGGGGTGCCAGTGCGCATTGTACGCATCTTCAACACCTACGGGCCGCGTATGCGTCTCGACGATGGGCGCGTGGTGCCCAATTTTGTTGGTCAGGCGCTGCGGGGCGACCCCATCACCGTCTACGGCGATGGCAGGCAGACGCGCTCTTTTTGCTACTGTTCAGACCTTATAGAGGGTTTTTGGCGGTTGGCCATGTCGGATTTAACAGGGCCTATCAACATCGGTAACCCCACGGAACGCACCATTTTGGAGTTCGCCCAGCTCATCAAGCAGCTTACAAACAGCAAGAGTGAGATCGTTTTTGAGCCGCTTAAAACCCCCGATGATCCCAAGCAACGTCGTCCGGACATCACAAAGGCCCGAACGCTTTTGGGTTGGGAGCCTAAAGTGGGATTGGAGGAGGGCCTGCAACACACGATTGCCTATTTTGCAAAGAAGCTCGGCCTTAGTTAAGAGAGGGGAAGCCCGTGCGCGCGGTGGAGTTTATCGCTAAGAAACGCGATGGTGGTGAACACACTGAAGAGGAGCTGCGCGATTTTATCGGTCGGGTAACCGATGGCAGCATGCCCGATTACCAGATAAGTGCATGGCTTATGGCGGTGTTTTTGCGCGGCATGACGATGCAAGAGACACGTGCCCTCACCCGTGCCATGCGCGATTCGGGTAAACGGATAGACCTCTCCGACGTGCCCAACGGCCCCGCGCTCGACAAGCACAGCACGGGTGGCGTTGGAGATAAAACATCGCTCGTGGTGGTGCCGTTGCTTGCGGCGGCCGGCATCCCCATTTTGAAAATGAGCGGCCGAGGGCTTGGCTTCTCCGGCGGCACCATAGATAAGCTGGAGGCCATACCTGGGCTTCGCACCACCTTAAAGAGCGAAGAGGCAAAGGCGCAAGTGCGCTCCATAGGGTTGGCTATTGTCTCTCAATCGTCCCAGCTAGCACCTGCAGATGGTAAACTGTATGCCCTGAGGGACGTTACCGCCACGGTCGAGTCGATTCCGCTTATCGCCAGCAGCATTATGAGCAAAAAGCTTGCCGGAGGGTCTGGGCGCATTCTGCTGGACGTGAAGGTGGGAAGCGGCTCTTTTATGAGAGAGCTGGAGCAGGCGAGGGCACTGGCAAGCACATTGGTAACTATCGGGGTTCAGGAGGGAGTGCCCACGCAGGCGGTACTTACGGATATGGAGGAGCCTCTTGGGTGGACGGTGGGGAATGCCTTAGAGGTAGAGGAAGCCATTCGCGTTTTGCAAAACCCCGAAACCGCGGAGCCGCGTTTTTTGGCGCTTTGTTTAGGTCTGGTAATGCATGGGCTACTCGCGTGCGAACGAGCGAGGAACGCAGAAGAAGCGCAGGCAACGGCGGAACGGCTGCTGCGGTCGGGCACCGGCGCGGCCAAGCTAGAGGCCATGATCCGCGCTCAGGGAGGGCCGAAAGATTTGAACGCGGTTAGAACCGCGTTGCCTCATGCGCCCATCACGTGCCGAGCGGAGGCGCCTGAGGAGGGCTTCATTGCCGCCATTGATGCACGGGCTGTAGGGCTGTTGGCCGCGGCTATGGGAGCCGGACGCACCACGAAGGAAGATAGAATTGACCCTTCGGTGGGGATCGTGCTCCATAAAAAGCGCGGGGCTTGGGTTCGTGCCGGCGAACCGCTTGCAACGCTTCATCTTAGAGACGAGTCGGCATCGCAAAAAGAGCATTTCAAAGCCCTGCTGCTATCGGCCTATCGTTTTACGCCTGCACCACCTGTTTTGCCTCCAAGTCCTATATTGGAGGTTCTATCCTCTTCTTGACCGCCGAAAGGCTTTAGCCTCCCTTAAGTCGGGATAGGGTAGGTGCGGGGCCTACCCCTACCATGTTCGCGTAGCTGGCCGGCAGCTGCGAAAAGCCGCCGGGCTTTAGATCAGGCGGAATGCCACGGCTGCAGCTGCCCTTGTTAAGGTGGTGGCTACACACAAAAAGGGCAGGACACGGAGGGCAGCGGCTGCTGCTCTCGATTCATGGCGGCCAGCCGTGCGATGCGCGCCGAAGCGCAGGCACAGGTTGCCAAGCGCTCAATATCCCAAAGGTCTACGAAAACGCGCCCCTGTTTCCGCTGTAACCCCTCTTCAAGCAACTGTTCGAGGATAGGAAGTGTTGGTGGGGTGTATGCGCCCTGAGCCGCCAGCATCTCTATGGCGCCGTTGCCTCCCCGTGTCGGTATGAGGCAACAGGCAGTGGCCCCCTCTTCAAAGGCTATCTCCATAGAACGAATGACCCATTGATAGCCCTCTTCCTCGTCGAGAAAGGGGGGGAAAACCAGCAGGAAGACCCGCAGGGCGATGTGGTGAGCGCGGAGAAAGCGAGCAGCGCGTCGAAAATCCTGCACTGTCATCCGCTTATTGAGGCGTTCGAGTGCAAGCGGATGCGCCGTTTCCAAGCCGATGGCCACTTCCAGCTCACCCGCAAGCCCCTCCTGAAACGCAAGGCAACGTTTTCCCAAAAAGGCGGGATGGCTCTCCACGATCACGCGCTCGAAGGGAGCGAGCAGAGCCGTCAGGGCGTCGTCGTCCGATGGGGGAACGGCGCGGGGATCGAAGAAGCTGCCGGCATTATAGAGTTTGATCTGTTTTGCCGGTGGTAACCGTTCGAGTGCCCATCGAATCTGGGCGGGTATGGCCCCTTCTGGCACCGGCGCATCGAGCGTATTTTTCCAGAGATCGCACATTAGGCAACGGAAGGGGCACTCTTTGTTGGTAAGAAACACCACGTTGGTGGAGATCAATGCGCCCTTTGGGCCGCGTTCTTCTTCATGCAGCCATGCATAGGGCTGCCACGGGTCGAGGCGATTCTTCGGCCCACGCAAGCCCACAATCCAGCGGCTTCGATCGGCCGGCCGTTCTGGGTAGTCGTGTAGGGTGTGCATACGCTATCGGTTCAAAGACGGCAGTGGGATGCTGGTATCGTTGCCGGAGATCCGCTCTGTGGGGTCGTCCCAAACGTCTTTGAGCCGCTCTTGCCATTGGCGCAGAAACACCTGACGGCACCAGCCCTTGCCCACACGCCAGTGGCGATAGCTGTCGTCGCTAACCCCATCTTGGAATCGGCGTTTCGGAGGTGTGGGCATATCTACCCGGATGAGGGCACGAATGCCGGCCCGAACCACTTCCGCTTTAAGGTTGTAAAGACGCTCTACGTCGTTACCGATGAGTTTTGAGAAGGGAATAGCGGTAGAGGCTGCGATGACCGAACGAACCGTATAAGGCGAAAAGGCATGAAAGCCATAACGCGCTGCGGGGGCAAAGGTGCGAACGTACGAGCGCGAAAGCCCACCGGAGTAGGTAAGGCTATGTTTGATGGCGTCTACGCCCCAACCTTCCTGGTAGAGCAACGGGTTACGCAGCACGCTGGAGAGGGTGAGGTCGGAATCCTCCAAAGGATAGTCTTTCAGATTTTCATCGCCCCCGTCGCCATCTAGTAGATATTTCAGGTGTGGGTAGCGTTCGCGAATGCCTTCTAAGAGGCAGATACTCATGGCAGCACACTGGACATCGAGGGGATGGTAGTCTTCGATAAGCTGAATGGCCTCCTCTAGATTCACCCGCGAGGCATCACGTTCAATCGGCTCCCAGATATGGCGAAGCCCTAGTTGCGTCACGATCTGTTCGGCCTGAACGGTATCGGCGCCTCCGCCGAGGTCGAGGGTAAAGGCCCGGAGATTCTGGGGATTGCGCCCCAGCTCTTCGAGGGCATGATAGGCCATGAGGAGCACGGAGGTGCTATCAATACCGCCGGAGAAGGCGATGGCGACCGGTTCCTGTGGTGGCAGCGTGCCAAGCCAGTGCTTAAGTGCTTGATAGGCGGCCTGCACATAGGCTACGCCACACGCTTCGACGGAGGTAGGCCCGGTCTCGATAGGCGGATGAAAGAAACGATGGTAGTTTGGAGCGGGATCGGGGCAGCCGATCTGCTCGATCTCGATGAGGTAGTGGGCAGGAACCATGCGAGTATAGAGGGGATCGAACTGCCAGCCGATTTTATGTTCTCGGCACCACTCAAAGATGCGATCTATGCGTTCGGCCACGATCAGAAAGGGGCCGTGAAACATTTTGGCCACAAAGTAGCGCAACGGAACGCCGATGGTTCTTGCCAAGCGGACGGTCTGTCCCTCGCGGGCGACCACGGCAAAATGCCCATCGGTTTCGGCAAGAGTTCTCACGTCGCCTGTTCGTACGGCCTCTTGCACCTCGGAGAGCGTTTTGCCGGTGAGTCCGACCTGCTGTGGGCCGGTTAAATCCACTAGGCGCTCTATACCGGTAAGCATGTTGGCTGTAAGCTCCTCGATAATGTTTTCATAAAAACATAGAAAGGAGACCCCCTGCGTTTACGCGGGGGAGGAATTGCTATCCGCAGCATTCCTTTCCAATTTAGTTCGTCAACCGAGAGTATTGATGATATAATACCCTCGACAGACAAAAACTATAGAGGCAAATCGTTGAAAGTTACATTGCGCCTGAAACTGCATAGAGAACCCGCCACCCAAAAGGCTCTAAAGGAAACACTCTTGCAGTTTACCGACTGCTTCAACGCCGTATGCACTTACGGTTGGGAGCAGAACGAGCGCAACGGAACCCGACTGCACCGGGCAACCTACAAGTCCCTCCGGAAAGCGCACCCTGACCTGCCTGCCCAGTTGGTCGTAGCGGCGAGAAGGAAGGCAGGGGAAGCTCTCAAGTCGGTACAGGAGCGCAAGAAGCAGGGATGCTCCGTTTCCTGCCCTCAGTCCCCCCTTTGCCCCGTCCGCTATGATGCGCGTTCGTATTGGGTGCGTCTTCAAGACGGCTGTGCCTCTCTTGCCACCACACAAGGTCGTGTTTGTGTACCCTTCCGCCTGTGTGACTACTACACTCGTTACGCCCACTGGCAGCCCTGCTCGGCAGACTTATGTTTTCGTGACGGTGCCTTTTCCCTGCATGTGGTGGTGGAAGCCGAGTCACCAGAACCTGTTTGCGAAGGGGTTCTTGGTGTTGACCTGGGCATCGTAGAACTCGCTACCGATAGTAACGGCAATACCTATTCGGGCGAAGCCGTCAAAGCCGTTCGCCGCCGTCTCAAGCGCCTCCGTAGTCTGCTTCAAAAGCGCGGCACCAAGAGCGCGAAACGGCATTTGAAGAAGATTCGCGCCAAACAGTCTCGGTTTGTTAAGAACACCAATCACGTGGTTTCTAAATCCCTCGTTCGTACTGCAGTACAATCGCGAAAGGCACTCGCTCTGGAAGACCTCCGTTGTCTTGAGCAGAAACGGTTTCTCGCGAGATGCGATGGCTCCTCGGTAACTGGGCGTTCCTGCAACTGCGTCAATTTATCGCCTATAAAGCGGAGGCGGCAGGAGTGCCTGTTGTGTTGGTTGACCCGCGCAACTCGTCTCGCACTTGTTCTGTATGCGGACATTGCGCCAAAGCCAACCGTAAGAGCCAGAGCAGCTTTCGATGTCAACAGTGTGGCTTTGAGGCGAATGCTGATTTCAATGCGGCGAGAAACCTCAAGGCACGGGGCGAAAGTTCAGACGCCCTATTGTGTCGGTCGGAGGCACACGCTTCCAACCAGGCACAAGCCCCTGTGCTTTAGCCAGGGGTATCTGACTTGAAACTCCAAAAAGTGAAGAGAAGTCAGCTACAGCCGAGTTGCCTCTAGCAGCTGGCTGTAGCCCTCTATATTCGTCTTTTACCCGATTTTTACGTTTATCCTCCCCAACAGGCGCATCCGCAAGAAATTAAAAGGCTTCCTACTCGAAAGTGCCCAATGTTCACAAACTATTGGAAAGCCTGTTCCTCATTTACCTGCATATCGGGCGGACGCGCACTCCCGCGTACCAAGTGTTCGGAAGCTTCGTCTGTAGGTCTTAGAAGCACCTCAGGAGCATGAGGGGAAGCAGGGCGCAAAAGCGATTGAGAAGCGACCAGCTTCGTGGCCTGCTTGGGTATCGTGGGAATAGGGGTATCGGAAAGCACCCGCTTGCGCAGTTGGGTATTACAACAGAGGTTCCGAAGCAGCCGCAGATACAGGAAAAGGATAATAATAGCCCATCCCATCTTGAACCCATCCCAGAGGAAGAAGCGATGGATTAGAGCATGTTGAAGGCTTTCTCCCAATGTGGCTAAACTCACAAAAGCCCATATGGTGTGCAAAATGAAACGTTGCCGATAGGTCTCAGGGGCTAATTGATGCCATTTAACCTGTTGCGATTTTGTCTGTGGGTTTGAATGTATCTCCTTAGGAAACTGTTGCACGTTTGACCTCCTACACCTACAGAAGAAGGAAAGTCCACTAGGCTAGACAGGCGTGCGTAGCGTAGCCTAGCCTAGTGGTACATCAATTATCTACTTTGTGTTTGATAGCTTACAAACGATCTATAATCGGTGCTACGATAAATTTTGCGATAGCACCTCCTATTGTTAAGCCACCAAACGTAAAACCAATAACACCCACCCAGGGAATGGGCTTAGGACCGTAAAAGCCCGGTTCGATTTCACCCCAGTCACTCCAGACAGGTGTTTCCCACTTGTCGTAAGAAGCTCCTAACCCAGCACTACCAGGAAGCCTCCCGATATTCATTTCAATGTCCGCTATCGCTCTTACTCCTCGAGCAATCTGCCTCCAGTCATCATGGTTGAAGTCGAAATCGAGTACAATGTCCTCCGTGGTATTGCGACAGTGGGGGCCAGGAGCGCCAGGACTGTGCCCACTAGGGTCTAGCCTATTTACCGGCTCGTGCTCGCAGTAGAGGTAGGGCTTTTGGTCTAAGTAGGTATCCCGCGTGATGAAACGGCCAACCTGGGCATCTTAGTACAGTGCCCTACAAACATTAACCTAGCATCCCCGCCATTACGATACCCCCTAGAACCTGCAAGCTGAATTCACCGCAGCCACTGCAGAGCCAATGCTATTTGGGAATGGAGATACGAATTTCCGTCGGTTGGCTCGCTCCCTTGTGTAAGACCTCCAGAACGAGTGTCTTACCGATTTGACTGAGTACCTTGATTTTCCTCTCCTTTTTGTTTAGCTTGCACCCTCTGCTGCAACCGTTTACGCCCAAACGGCATATATCCACTAAAAGGCAGGGCAAACAGAAAAAACAGTGTCTCACTAATATGGTAGAGTTGCTCAATAACCTGGCGCCATTCCTGGGAAAACCAACCCGTTTGTTGAAGGTAATCAAGAGGAATCATCAGCAGAAAAAGAGCAAAGCTCACATCACCCAACAAAGATAAAAACGTGTAAGGTTGTTGATGACGAACGTATTGATAGATGATGCAGGATATGGATGCAAGAGATAGTAAAAGCAAAAGAAACTCCAATACTGATAGAAAAATGAAAGGATTCGGCATACTCTACCCCCATGAGAAGAAAGTTGTTTCCTAGCTATGCCAGAGGGACAGAGATAGAAAAAAACCCTTTCTGTTCCTCTGTGCCTCTAATGCTTTGGTCGAGTCAGGCGGTCAAGATCGTTCGCAAACTGCCACACCCCTATGCCAGTTTGGATAGTTCCGCTAATGATACAACCTAGCCCAATTACTTGGGCTATGATAAGACTTCTGGTCTAAGTAGGTATCTCGTGTGATGGAACGGCCACCCTGGGCATCGTAGTACCGCGATCCTACATACGTTAGCTCAGCATCTCCGCCATTAGATACCCGCTCCTGCCGGCAAATCGGTAGGGGTCACTGCTGCTGCCTCTTCGGGCTACCACGTTCCCAAAGGCATTCATGGGATTAAGGTGTAACCTCTCATTCTCTGGCTTGTTCTTCCTTCAAAACCTCCTTACACTCATCCCCCGCGGGCAACTCCAACAACGACAAAGCCCACTCCCCTTGAGCGCTTGTCATCCAGTCTGCCTTACCCCCAACCGTACTCATTTTCAGTTCCCGAACTATCTCTAGCGCACCCGCCTTATCCCCTCGCTCCCACTTCGCCTCACACAAATACAAGCCCGCGTCCACATCGCCCCTGCGGTAGGCTGCCTCTAGTAAAACTAAACCCTCCTCATAACACTCGGAGAGATCACACAAGGTCCTATAAAACGTACATCTCGCACCCCGATAGCGCTCTTTCGTTATTGCATGAGCAAGCACCTCAAAACATCGTGAGGCATTCCAAGGCCGAATGACTTCAGGCAAGCTGTTTGCTGCCGCACAACGGGCATGAAAGCTATGACTCCTTAGCCCTCTTAACACATGCGTAAAATACCGTTCCTCGCCTTGAAGCACTAAGGAAGTGTAGGCTGCCACACGCCCATTTCCGTAACGCTCCTTGGTCAGAAGCTTGTGTAAGGCCAAGCGGATTTCTGAGGAAGAGGCGAAGTAGCCGAGCGAACCAGCAGCCCAAAGGCGTACCACAGCAGCGCGGTCTTCTAAGGCCTGTATTAAGTGAGGAACCGCTTGCAGGTCACCGATAAGCCCCAAACTCTCGGCCGCACCGGCGCGCACAAGTTCACTGGGGTCTTTATGCAGCAAGCGCAGCAACTGGGGCACAAATGCCTTCATCTCGGCTTCGCCAATGGCATCTACCGCACAACTACGTACAAGCTCATCTCTATCCCTAAGCGCTACCTCCAAAACAAAAGAGGCATGAAGGGGAAAGAGATTGAGAACCTCATTGGCTATGAGGAAGCGACTTGCATCGTCGAGACGCTTGAACCAAGCCGTCCAGTTTTCCTGTCTGTTACTTTTAGGGGCCGAAGCTACCAATTGTTTGCGCTCTACAACGCTCATGGCCGTTTCTCATGCTCAGCTTTGTGTCTTTTTTACTAGAAAGGCAAACCTACTTTATACAAACTGTCGAATCTGCAGAGGAGGATTGGCGGCAATACGGCCGCAGTCTCGTACAGTTACTCGCTCAGAAAGCCTGTTAAAGCCTCTAGCACGCTCTCCGCCGGGTAGGCGGCGGAGAGCAGACAATGCGCACCAAAGAGGGTCTTCCCATTGCGCCATTCCCACGGCGCCCCGGCCGACAACTCTTTTTCAAGCGAATCGGCATACTGCTGAAGAAGTTGTATGGCTGCCGGTCGATCGGTCTGGGCTATTGCAACGGCCAGCCAGCCTACCGGAAATCCCCAATACCCGCCGTTTTCACCTGTATCCGGCGCATCGGTGGAGGCCTCCCAATAGCCTCCGTAACTGCCGGACGGCGGCAACGCACGCACATAGCCCTGCAAAGTGAGACCACCCGCCCTATAGAGTTGGTCAAGATGTCGTGAAACGGCGTTTCCGATGTCACTCGGTAGAGCCTGCAACACGAGGGCGTAAGCAGAAGCCCAAATATCCTCCCGTCGCCCCTGCTTGGTGGCCGAAAGCAAAAGTCCCACATCTTTACCGTTCACCTGCCCCAAGGGAACGTAGAAGGTGGAGATAAGCGAGGCCCGAATGCGGTCTGCAAGGCTTTGATAGTCTCTTGCACGCACCGCATCGTCAATGGCGCTAAAGAGGGTTGAAAGAATCTGAGCCGCTTGCAGCCGCAAGAGCGATGGCATAAGGCAAAAACCGGCCTTCTGCACCCGGTCGGCGAAGACCCAGTCGGCACGCGCTTCCTGCGATGTGCCTCCCACAGCGACAAGGCCAGTTGCGCCATCGGCCGCTATGGAGTTAAAGGCGTTCTCACAGACCTGCCATAGAGGTAGGGAGCCTTGTGCCGTGCGAAAACGCACCCGCAAGAGGTTCGGGTCGCCATGCTGGGTTATATCTGCTTGCACCAACAGCAGAAACCAAAAGGCGCCATCTGCCGGCGGTAAGTGCCCAAAGGCCCCCGTGCCCTGATCGTTATCCCCCTTGGCATCGGGAAACCAACATGCCGTTCCATCGGGGGCGATCCAGTCCGGTATGCTGTAGGCGGGAACGGTGAGGCCCTCGGGGAAGTGAAGCGGACTGCTGCCGTTTTGCAGCCTTGCCAGCAGCCGAATCCACCCTTCTAGCTCTTTTGAGGAGAGAAAACCGGTTTGAGCTAACAGAGCGAGATCGGCCACGCGAAAACGAAGGCTTTGTTCATAAGGGAGAAGAAGGCTCGTGCCGGTGCGATTGATTAGTGAGCCCTGTTTGCCGTTAGGCGGTAGGCGCATCGCCTGTAGCAAGGGGAGCGAAAGCGTTTGCAGCAGGGTGGCAAGCGTGTGCAGACGGTCGTTCGCCACGGCGGTCTCGGTGGCAAACAGTTGTGGCGGCAAAGCCACCAGCACATGACGTATCACCGTGTCGGCGATAAAGGCGTTGGCGGTTTTTAAAGCCACAGCAAGCCTCGGCGTGGCTTGCAACGAAAGGGTAAAGTCTGTGGGTGGGTCCGACTCCCAATTTTGCACCGCCGCGAGCGGTGCATCCGTTATTTGCAGCCTCTGCATCAGGTTGAGCATCCAAGGAGCGTTCTGTTCCACCCCTTTGTTTTGAACCGCTTGACCAAAGGCACCTACAAACAGCGGCCGATGTAGGTCGAGGGCGATGCGCTGCACCCACGGCAGGGTAAGCGCCTGCGTGTCATCACGAGTTAACCAGAGAGGTGTGGCCTCGCCAGGGGGCACCAGGTGCACACTGAGGATGTCAATGCCGGTAGGGTTGCGCAGCGCCATCATCTCGCGAAATTGCGGCAATGTATCGAGCGGCTGCGGAGAGCCTGCCGGTTGAGTGACGCCTTGCCGGCGCGATTCGTAAAGGTTCCAGGCGTCGGGGCGCGGCATTCCGTTGCCGGAACAGACCAGATGGCGCTTATCTAACCTATGAATTTGTTGAGCCATCTGGCCTAAAAAGGCGCTCAGCAGGTCGGAGCTGTAGGCGACGGGATCGTTTGGGGAGAGTATATCGGCCTTTCTATCGAGGTCGCTGCCGATCTCCCAAAAGAGGATATAGGGGTCGTTGGCATAGCGCGACACCATAGCCGTGATGTAGGCCTTTGCCAATTGATAGGCTGGTGTGCCTGCAGTAAAAAGCGCACGCAGACCCCCGTTTGGCTCTTGGGTCGCCCGTACTAAGGTCTGCCCATCCCATAGCAATGAGGGCACCAGCAACAGATGATGTTTTTGCAGAGCGGCCTGCATGGCATCGAAAGCGGCGAAATAGCCTTTGGGGTCGGAACGATAGCGGGAAAATAAAGTTTGGCTAGAAGGAATGGCGGCACACCGCACAAAACGTGCCCCCACCGTTTCGGCATCGGCCAGAGCCTTTTCTGCTGAGGCCTCGTGGCCGCTCAAAAAGCGATCAAAGAGGTCGGGGATAGTAACGCCTATGTTGCGAAACGGGAGGTCTCCAAGGTAGAGAGCGTTGTTCTCGATGTGGAGAAAAGGCGGTGGCGCTGCGGCGCCCGTCCTTAAGATGGCGAACAACAGACATCCTAATAAGAACCACGCCCTAGCAAAGCCAGAATTACGCTTCATCTAACTGCCCATGAAACATCCGTTTTATGTGTGTCTGCATACAGCTTACAGATCGGAACGTCGTAGGATGTACAGTTAGTTTCTCTAAAATTCCTTTAACTCCTCTCATCTCTAGCCGATACGCACGGGCATCGCTCGCGAAAGAGATACAGTGTAGAATATTAATTATGCTGCCTCTAGGAAGAGAAAGACCTGTCACCGTTCAGAAAAGCAGACCGTCCCTATCTAAACAGCAACGCATTGTGCGTGCTGTAATCCTGATAGTCGGCAGCATCACCCTGCTCTCTTTTCTGTTTGCCGACCCCCTATTGCGCGGTTTTACTCGCCAAAACCTGCAGGGTGTCCGCCCACAAACCGGCACGGCCGTTGTGGTTACCCTGGTGCCCGCCGGCAGCTCGCTGTTGGGTACCCCGCAGCCGCCTCTGGTGGTGGTGCGCTTTCACGGCCATCTCTATCAGGCCGGTAAGGTCATCGCTTTCGACAAGCTGCAACTCAATCGGCCGGCCCGCATCGTGTATCGGGTGGGGCATAACGGTACCATCTATGTGGACGAGGTGGCCCCACTTAACCAACCAAACAGCACCTCTTTAGGAGAAACACCGTGAAGATTATTGACCTCTCACAGCCCATTTCCGACGGAGGGCCCAACTGCCCGGCGCATCCGCCTATTCGCTTTGAGATGAAACTTCAACACCCCCAAGACGACTGGCAGCTCGAGCTATTCACTTTCGCGGCCCACACCGGTAGCCACATAGATGCTCCTCTCCATCGCCTTGCCGATGGCGCCTCCATCGACGCCATCCCTCTTGAGCGATTTGTAGGCCCTGCCTATATCGCCGATCTGCGCCCTCTGCAGCCTAAAGAGCCGATCACCGAGGCGAAATTGGCCGCCGCTTTGCCCCATCCCCTGCTGCCCGATAGCATCGTATTGCTTGCCACCGGTTGGGGCGATATTCGGGAGCGCAGCCAGCGATGGCTCTACGAAGCACCCAAAATCGTGCCCTCCACGGCGGAATGGCTGGTGGCACAAAAAGTGCGTGGTATAGGCATTGACCACTGGGGCATCGGGGGTTGGGATGCGGAAAACGATAAGGCCGTGCACGCCATCCTTTTGAAGGCCGGCATCTGGATTGTGGAGGAGCTGCGCTTGCCACCGGAGGTCTGCAACTTGCCCAGCCCACAGTTGTTCATGGCGCTGCCCATTCACCTTAAAGCAGCTTCGGGCGCCTGGTGTCGCCCTGTGTTGTTGGTGTCGGACGACACTTCAATCTCCCTTGGGTAGACCGTGCGGATAGAGCGTAACCTTCATGCCCCGGCGGCTCTCCATCACCTCAAAGGCCTCATGTATCTGCGCCAGGGGGAAGCGATGCGTGATGAGCGGTTTCACGCGCACCACCCCCTCCTCCAGCAACCGCACAGCCCTCTCATGCTGGCGCGGCACACTGCCGTGCGAGCCGGTGAGAAAACACTCTTTGTAGTGGATGGTATTCGAGTAGAGCTGCATAGGACGGGCGCTTTTGGGCAGGCCCCCAAACAGATTTACATAGCCCCGATGCGCCACCATCTCTACAGCCTGTTCGTGCGCCTCTACCGAACCGCTGGTAGTAATAACAATATCGGGGCCTTCTCCCTCCGTCTCCTCTCGGCAACGAGCGATGACATCCTCCTCCTCCGCAGCAATATAAACATCGGCCTGGTAGAACTTGGCCATCTCCAGCCGCGCCCGGCTGCGCTGAACTCCGATGACCTTCGAGGCGCCAAAATGACGTGCGAGATCGATCATCATGCAGCCGATAGGCCCTAGCCCGATGATGACCACACTTTTCCCCGGCCTCATATTCACCAGTTCTAAGCCGTTAATGGCACAGGCCAGTGGCTCGGCAAGCGCCGCCTCCTCAAACGATAGGCGCTCAGAGAAGGGCGTCACCGGCCCCTCCTCCAAAAGCAGTTTCGGCAGTAGCATGTACTCGGCAAAGGCGCCCGGAATTTGGTAACCAACGGCATAGTTAATGGAGCAGTTGTTGCCTAACCCGGCTTTGCACCAACGGCACTGCCCACAGGGCACATCGGCCCCAAGCGCCACACGGTCGCCCTCCTTCACCCGTTTTACGTTGCGCCCTACCTTTACGATCACTCCTGCCGTCTCATGGCCGATAATGGTCGGTGGCTTAACACGTGGGTTTCCATGGTGAAGAATGCGCATATCCGAACCACAGATGCTAACCGCCTCAACCCGCATAAGCGCCGAATCGTCGCTGACCTCCGGTATGGGCACCTCACGGACTTCAAGGCGGCCGATGTCTTCCAAAACCGCCGCTTTCATAAACTTCACAGCAACTTATCCGCTCTCTGAAAATGTTACAAGATCATACCTAGAAAAGCCTATTAAAGGGAATTGGGTAGGAGGTGAGCTGTGCCGTCTATTCCGCATCGGGCTGATAGGCAAAGCCATGAGGCTGATTTAGGTAGTCTATAGGCTCCTCAACGAAGGCGGCTTCGGTAACTAACTCTGGATGCGCGAAAAAGGCCTCTGTGCCCTTTGGAAAACGTAGGTTGCTGCCTATAGAGTGATACCAAGAGGCGGCATGGATCATGGCGATCATCGGGCGCGGTGTGTGCGTTCGATTCGGCATTCCTGCATGCCATAAGCGTATATCTCGGATCAAAACGGAACCTTCTTCTACCGTGGGTTGCAGCGGAGGAGTGATCTCTCTTTGACGTGCAAGCACCGCCTCCGGTACCTCTAAGTTAGGCCAGTTGTTATCTACCTCCGCGTAAACATGCGTCCCCGGCCAAATCTCCGTGCTGCCGTTTTCGGGGTTCATGGTGACGACCGGCACGTTAATGACAAGCGCATAGGGGGCCGATACACTGCCATCCTCCTTATAGAGTTGAGGCATGTCAAGATGAACCGGCTGACGGTACGGGCTTGGCAAGGCCGTGTTGCCGCTGTAGAACACATTGCGCGGCTTCGGGCCGAGCACTGCCCTTGTCACAGCGATAACGAGATCGTTCACCAAAACATCCCGAAAAAGATAGGGTGGGAACGGCGGCGGGTCTTGTTGAATATTTCCCCGATTCCAGTTGTAGGGGGCGTCCTGTCGGGCCTGCAGCCATCGCAAATCCTCTAGCATCTTCTCTCTTAGAATCGTCAAATGGGCTTTATCTACCACATCTTCCAGCACAACAAACCCCTCTGTCAGAATCGCCTCTCGTGCGGCCTGCAGATGCTCTAGGGTGAGCTGGCCGGTTTGCTTCTCGTCGGGAGTTACTGTTAGGGTGAGCATCGCGAATGTCTCCTTTTATATGATACCTAGCATATAAAGGTATACCCCATATATCATCGAAAAGGTATGGGCTTTTTAGGCAAGGATGGCGACCAAAGGGCTGAATATTTCTCCTTCTTCGGGGAAGCCACTCGAAACGACAGCACTTTTGCAGCCCGGACTCGGCTCTGCCGGATGCAAATAAAGCCCGAAAACAACCTCCAAACCCTTTCCGGTTGGGTTAGGTCAAAATTGTAACCTTCATGAAATCTTCTGGAAACCTCCCTGTAATCTTCATAGGTTAAGATGATAGTAGCAGGAAAAAATCGGCACGGTTAACCCATTCCTGCACAAGCTCAGAGCATGGCGCGAACCATATTCTGAACAGATTAAGGGAGGAAATACTGTTTTATGAACGAGCTTCAAAAAGCTGTTTCTCGACGCCGCTTTATGGCGGGAGTAGGAACACTTGGTTTGGGTGCCACGGCGGGCCTTTTGCTTTCGGGGTGTGGAGGAAGCAGCTCTTCTTCAACCAATCAAGATGCAACCATCATCAACGCGGCGGCCACGGCCGAAGCGCTAGCTACCGTTATGTACGACAATATCATCAAATCGGCCATCTACACCAACGGCCTTAATGGAAATGCGAATGACCAGGCCTATCTCGTGGCCGGCCGTGAGCAGGAGGCCATACACTACCAGGTGCTTGTAGGTGCCGGTGCGCAGCCGCTTGCGCTCACATTCTATTTCCCCACCGGCATGTTCACAACCGCTAACGGCCAGCAGAATGCGCAGACGGTTGTTAATACCCTGATCACCCTCGAGGATGCCTTTATTGCAGCCTACCTTATCGGCATTCGCGACCTCTCCACCAGCGCCCTAAAGGTTTTGGCAGGCCAGATTCTTGGTGTGGAGAGCGAGCACCGCACCCTCGGCCGTGTTATCGCAGCCGATCTGGGGCTTACCACCGTTACAGGGCTTAGTGGAACCCCCGAATCGGTTGTGGGGGCCAATGGGCATGCAGCAAACAACATCGCCTTTGAACGCACCTTTTCTACCACCGGCCCCAAGTTTCAAACCATTAACGATGTGGTGAAGGCGCTCGGGCCGTTCGTAACGCCGCCTGCTAGCGGAAGTGGCTTCGACCCAACGCCCTATCAGTTCAATACCACCGCCAACTTCTACCTCACCGAAACTCCGACGGTAACTCTGGACAGCACGACTCCTAACTCCTAACAGCTCGGAAGATGGGAGCAGTCGCTCCCATTTTGCGAGTAGAAGGGAACTTAACCTAAGGCTCGCGTGGCGTGGCTCTTGCACACACTTGCTTGAAATAGAGGGACGAACGATCTGAAGGTCTATGACCGGAGACCGAAAGATACCTGCTTCCACCTTGCCCCTCAACCCTCGTGCAAGAGCCACGCATTTTTTCTTCCCCGGCGTCCTCTTCTCGTTTCAATCCTCACTGAGGGGGAGGGCGTCGGCCTTGAGGGGGAGGGCGTCGGCCTTGAGGGGGAGGGCGTCGGCCTTGAGAAAGGCGCAGTGCGCAGCACCGTCGGCATTGACGCCGAAACGCCGGTGCCACGTCAACTTACGCTCAAAACAAGGGTTACAAATAACCCAGTTCCGACGAAGTTAGCATCTATAATAACATATTCTCTCATGCAATGGCGCGGAGCCCTCTCTTGAAACCACTTCACTTCCGATCCGCGCAACAAACAGAAGGGTAGGCCTTGTGCCTACCCATACAGCCCATCCCCATCAGGCGTAACTCGCCCTATTTAAGACGAGGATATCTTATTTACTAACGCGTCGCTTCGTTTGACGGCCTCATCCCCTTGCACCCTCCTGCTAATCGGAGCAGAGTGCCACAGAGTCATGTTTCTGCCGTTGTATATTAGCTAGAAGGAACCGGCAATGAAAACGCAAGGTAAAATGAGTGAGAGGCATAATACGGTGACCAAGCTACATTTGGCGATAGCGCAGATCAAACCCACCAAAGGGCACTACGAGACGAATTTGCAGCGGGTGGCCGACCTCTTCTCGCAGTTGGAGGAGGAGCTGCCACACACCGATGTGCTTGTTCTGCCGGAAACGGTGCTCTCCGGCTACTTTTTAGAGGGGGGCGTGCGGGAGGTAGCACGCCCTGCCGAAACCGTGTATGCCGATCTGCTACGGCTCTACCGCGAACGGGTTCATCGCTCGGAAGCTTGCCTCGACATTGTGCTGGGCTTCTATGAGCTATGGGACGGGCGCTACTACAACAGCGCTCTCTACGCCACCTTGGCAGCGCCCTCTTCTGCCGTTGAGCCGGGACTAAAGCATGTGCACCGAAAGTTCTTTCTGCCTACCTACGGTGTCTTCGACGAAAAGCGCTTTGTCTCTCGTGGCCGCACCTTTCGCGCTTTCGATACCCGTTTTGGGCGTGCCGCCATACTCATTTGTGAAGATATTTGGCACTCGGTCTCCTCAACCATTGTAGCTCTCAAGGGAGCGCAGATTCTCTACATTCCCAGCGCCTCGCCCGGGCGTGAGTTCACCGGCAAGAATGTGGGCAATATCGCCCATTACAACATTCTCCTTCCCGCCATCGCCTCTGAACATGGCATTTGGGTGGTCTATGCAGGACTGGTGGGGTTTGAGGGAGGCAAGGGTTTTACCGGCTCTTCACAGGTGGTAGACCCTTGGGGGCAGTGTTTGGTTATCGGCTCCGACCGAGATGAGTGCATCGTGACGGCCACCATAGACAGAGAAGATGTCGCCATTGCCCGTGCCACCTCACCTCTTTTGGCCGACCTCGAAGCCAATCTTGGCGATGTGGTTGCGGAGTTAGATGTGGCCGCACAACGGGTGCACAGGGAGTAGATGCCTATGCAGCAGGAACGTCAACGACTACCTATTATCTGTGCCAAACCTCTGACAGCAGAGACGGAAGACATTCTGCAGATCAACGCACCGCTGTTGGCCGATTGGCTGGTTGCCTTTCTCCAAGATGAGATCGTCCGACGCCGTGGGTTTCACCAGGCAGTTGTGGGAATTTCGGGTGGGGTCGACTCGTCGTTGGTGGCCTTCTTATTGGCAAAGGCGCTTGGCCCCAAAAACGTGCTCGGCATTCGCATGCCTTACAAAACCTCTTCGCAGGAGAGCCTCGAACATGCAGCGCTTGTAGCCGAAGTGACCGGCATCTGCATGGAGACCATCCCTATTACCGATGCGGTGGATGGCTATTTAAAATATGCTCCCGATGCCGACCCACGGCGTCGGGGCAATGTGATGGCGCGCATGCGCATGATCGTGCTCTTCGACCAAAGCCAGAAATTGGGAACCCTGCCGGTGGGAACCGGCAATAAAAGCGAGCGCCTGCTGGGTTACTTTACCTGGCATGCCGACGATTCTCCGCCTATCAACCCGCTAGGCGACCTCTACAAAACCCAAGTTTGGCAACTTGCGCGTTATGTGGGTGTGCCTGAGGTCATCGTGAATAAGCCGGCCTCGGCCGACCTTATTGTGGGGCAGACGGACGAAGGCGATTTCGGCATCTCCTACCAGAAAGCCGACCGCATTCTCTATTTCCTGCTGCGTGGCTACCCGCCCGCCCGCCTGCTGGAAATGGGGTTTACCGAGGAGGAGGTGAAGTTGGTGAAAGGACGGCTGGACTCTACCCACTGGAAACGGCACTTGCCAACTACGGCCATGATCTCCTCAACCTCCATCAACGACTACTATCTGCGTCCGGTAGACTACTGACGCACGCCTCGAAACGTCCAGTATTTATTGGCGCCGAAGTTCCAAAAGGCCACCACCACAATGGCGGCTCCTAGCGCGATATTAATTCGCAACGGGGCATGATCGTGAGCGCGAGGCAGATGACCGCTCAACAGATAGTAGACCACACTCATGATGAGGAGATTGAGAAAAAGTCCTACAACATTGATGGCGGCGAACTTTACGAACTGCGCGTGGCGCGAGCCGCTGCCGAGGCCGCGAAAAGTCCATAGGCTGTTCCATATAAAGCCGTTGATGACGGCCACAGAGAATGAAAGGGTGCGGGCAAAATAAGGATGGAGGCCAAAAGCCAGATGTAGCAGATTGAACAGACCGGCATCTATTACGGTGCTTGAGGCGCCCACAATGCAAAACTTGATGAACTGATTCCAGCTTGAGCCATTTACCACGACGGGCGTGGTTGTCTCCATAAACATCTCCTTCTCAACGGTGTTAGGGTGTTATGAGCGAACCGCTTCATTTTGGCACAAAAGCCCGTTCCTTTCCCTCTAAGAGAGTCGCTCTTTTCGAGAGAAACACATGCGCAGCCGCAAAAATTATCCGCACACAGTAAGTGAGAGTTGAATACTCAGAATGAGGCAACCTCCTCTTCCGCAATCGAGTCTTCCAGGAGAGGCTGCAGTTTCAGAATAAGGCGGGGATGATGCGGTTGGGTGGGGGGAAGGAACTTTTCTCCGCACAGATCGCAGCGCACATAGCCACCGCCGATATCTTGGCGTAGCACCTCTTTACCGATACCGTTTTCTGCATAGCGGCAGTAGTGGATTAGAACACTCTGCCCGGCGTGGGTCTCGATGATCCAGTGTTTCACGGTTTGCGTCTACCTCCTACATACAACCTTCTTGTCGAGCGGATGCCACTCGGGCGAGAACACGAGGAGGTCTCATCTTCGCCGACCGGCGCCGTAGAAGGCAACCGAGTCGTCCCTAAGATAGGCCCTCAGACATCACGAGCGAACCTGCATGAAATAGAGTTGCTATTGAGTCGAAAAAGAGCTTAAAGGCAATGCAGCCCTTGGTAAGTGCGATATATCAATATACCGTCAAAAACCACGAAAAAATCCCATTGCGCCTATGGCCAAGGAAACTATCACATCGAAAGCATGAACGCCCTTAGGGGCACCTCGCGGTGAGCGTCCTAGCCTAGCGAACGGTGCCTTTGCGGCCTGTTTTACATACAGAAGGTAGGCTATGGAAGGGGAGGCACAAGGCCTACCCCTACAGACAGTCTCTTATGATAACCTTTCCTTCGCGAACTCAACACAACCGCCCCCTTTCTCCCGAACCGGGGGAAAGGATGGGATAGGGGGCGAACAAGATAGGCTCATTCTGCTAGCTTGCTCTAAAACCGCGAAGTTGGCAGTTTCTGCAGCCCCACCCTCCTCAGCAGCCAATAAGGTTACCTTGAGCACCTAGCTCTCTGGTTTCTGCATTGCTATCCGTGAGGACGAATGAAAGCAATAGAGGGCGAGCAAGACAAGCTTGCTCTGCCAACTTGCTCTAAAACAGAGCGCCTGCTTACTCGCCTATTGCTAGCTACCTAGGGGCACTCCGGGCACGGCGGGCAGCATTGCGGGCAGGTTGGTGGACAATGAGAGCCCTTTTGCCTCACCGCTTTTGTCACCTGAACCTGTGGTGCCTTCCTATGGCGCACCTCCATCTTGTGCGTTGCTCGTGGTTGTGCTACTGCGAAGGGCATAGGCATCGCAAGAAGAGCGCTTACGGTTACAACAATCCCGATCGGTTTCATCTCTCTTCACCTCCTTTCCTTTCCAACTGATAAAACCCCAACACACAGCAGCCACACTCGCGCATGGCAAGTCGCTGCTGAATGCGTTCGGCATCCCGCTTTAACCGCCTATCCGCTTCCAAAGAGTTGCGATAGGCAGAAAACAGCACATCAAGCAGTGGACGCGCTTCCGGCTCCAAAGCGTAGTAGACCCACTTGCCCTCACGCCGTGTCTGCACAAGCCCGGCCTGACGGATGATCTGTAGGTGCGTGGAAAGCGTGGACTGGCGCAGCTCCAACGCATCGGCCAGCTCGCAAACGCATAGTTCCCCCTCCTGCAACGCATAGAGAATGCGAAGCCGAATGGGGTCTGAAATCGCCTTGGCAAAAAGCAGAAGATCGTTCATTTCGACTTCTATCGTATCGAGATTTTCCGATATGATAATACTCTACCTCTCCTTCAGTTGTCAAGAGGTAAGGGCCTACCAAAGAAATCGTTTCCGCTTAACCACCCAAAAAAGTTATTATTATCAGTGACCGACTTTCAACCTAAAGGAGGCGAAACCGTTGCAGACGAAGCCGCAGAGCGCAATAAGGGAAACACAAGCCGCTTGGGTACGTTTTCAAGGGCTTACACCCTTCTACTCGCCACCGCTCGCAAACGCCCATCAGGGTACTCTCTCCCCCGATAGAGGGTTTACCGACACGCTCGAACGCCTGAACAAGGCCGTAACTCAGCCGCTGTATTGGACTCAGGGCCTCGTTATCATCGGTGTCTTGTGCCTGCTTTTGGCCCTATCTATAAACCTGCTCGTTATGTTGGCTGCGCTGCCTTTGTTTGTCTACCTGTATCTTATCACCTCATCTTGGGAACGCCGCGAGCACGCCTTTCACCTATGTTACTTCTTGAATGACCTGTCGCATAAACGCTGGCAGCGTCTGCATGCGGCTCTCATGATACTCTTAGAAACCGACAATATCTGGTACATCTGCGGTCGCCACTACCATGGAGATTGGAAAAGAAATGCCGGTATGACTACACGGGTATTGCGTCAGCCCGCCTATCTCGGTCGTCGTTCGCCCTTTGGCCTAATGGTGCATATTACGCCAAGTCAATCGCAGGAGGTGTTCACCCTGAAAACCAACAGAGGTCACACACTCTGCTTCCTGCCGGATAAGCTTTATCTTTTCGAATCGAAACACTATCGAGCCTACGAATATGGGCAGATCAAGGTGATCTGTAGGGCCGAAGAGTATCCTGAAGAGGGCTTGCTGCCAAAGGATGCTATTGTTTCAAGGGTAACTTGGAAATATGTTAATCGCGATGGATCGCCCGATCGGCACTTCAGGAGCACCGATAACTATCGAGTTCACATCGTTCAATATGGATGTGTGCGGTTCGAGTTTGCAGATGGAGCTGTTTTTGAGTTTTTAACCAGCTCTTACGAAAGCGCAAAACGGTTTGTAACGGGGTGGCATAAGGCCGTTTCCACAACACAGCCTTCTGGCGGCTCCTCCCAACAGCAGCAACGACGGCATACCCAATCGGGACCACCGCCTTCTTATGGAAGTGGGGACGCTCTAACGGACTGCTGTAAAGTGTTGAACTTACGCCCAAACTGCACACGTGAAGAGGCCGCCCGCCAACATCGAGAGCTGGCGCGATCTTGCCATCCGGACAGGCCAGCCCACCTTAGCCCGACGGATAGACAGGCTGCCACACGAAGAATGCAGGAGATCAACGAGGCCTACACGCAGTTAAAGCGACTGAAAGGCTGGTAGGCTAGAACGCCCAAAGGCACGTCAACGGAAGTTAGGATGGAAACACCAACTGATAGCCGAACCCTCTTACCGTGAGCAGGTATTTGGGGTGATCGGGGTCGGCCTCGATTTTGCAGCGCAAACGGCGCACATAAACGGCCAACGTTTTGGGGCCTGTTTCACTCTGAAACCCCCAAACGTTCTCAAAAATCCATTCCGAAGAGAGTACCTTATCCACGTTGCGCGCCAAGAGGGCTAGCAGTTCAAACTCTCGCTCGGTGAGTTGAGCACGCTTTCCCGAGATGAAGGCGTCGTGCCGATCGAAATCCATGACCAGGTCGCCAATGCGAATCTCGTTTCGCGCTTCCACCGGGCGGCTGTACTCGTTTGCGCGACGCAGTTGGGCACGCACCCTGGCCACAAACTCGCGTGGGGTGAAAGGTTTAACGATGTAGTCATCGGCTCCAACCTCCAGTCCCACCACACGGTCGGCGCTTTCGCCACGTGCCGAGAGAAAGAGCACCGGCATACGATGCTTCAGGCGAATGCGACGGCATAAAGAAAAACCGTCCATATCCGGCAGCCCCACGTCGAGCACAACGAGGTCGAACGGCTCGCCTTCCAGAATGTGCAGCGCCTCCCTAGCGCTTGAAGCGCACTGGCAGAAGAACCCTTCGCTAAGCATAAGCTTTTCGAGGGAGCGCAGCAAAAACGAATCGTCATCAATCACCAAGATTCTAGCCATTTTCGCCCTCAGCAGCCGGCAGCATCACGATAAAGCAGGCCCCCTTGCCCGGCCGGCTGCGCACCGTGATGTGCCCGTTATGTTCACATACAATGCGCTTGCAGTTGTACAACCCAAGCCCTGTTCCTCCAGAGCGCGTGGTAAAAAACGGCATAAAAATCTGCTTTTTTATCTCCGGCGCGATGCCCGGCCCCGTATCGCGCACCTCCAAATAGACCTTCTCGCCCTTGCTACAGGTTCGCAACGTGAGGGTGCCCCCTGCTGCGGCCATGGCCTGAAAGGCGTTCAGACATAGGTTGATAAGCAGCCTATCTATCTGAACTGGGTCACCAAGAACGGCCGGCAAGCCCTCCTGTAGATCATAGCAGAGGTTTACGTTGCAGGAATCGGCCTGAGCGGCGAGAAGCGGCGCGACATGCCGAATGCGATCGTTAAGCGAGACCTGTTCCCGGTAGCACCCATCGGCATGGGTCATGGCGAGCAGTCGTTGGGCCAGCACCTCAAACCGATGGAACTGCTCGATGAGCGCAGTGGCATTTTCAGAGGGCAACTGTTCGATCTCCATTCGCATGGTGGAGAGAATGTTGCGAATGTCGTGCGCCACGCTTGCCGATAGGGTTCCTACCACACGCAGTTTCTCGGCCTCTAGCAGGCGGCGCCTCGTCTCTTGGAGAATTTGCGTGGTTTTGTGCAGCCGGCGACGCACCTGCGCTTGCAGCCGTTTGGTCTCTGAAATATCCAGAAATGTCCAAAGGCGGGCAACAGGGTTCCCCTGGGCATCCAGCACCGGTGCAGTAAACCGCCGGAGGAAACGCGGCGGGGTCTCACGCAACTCAACCTCATCTTCGCCGGTAAAGTAGGGGTCGGCATAGGCACGCTGAATCATCACCTCGAACCGCGCCGGATGGCGTACCCGTGATCGCGCCCAGGCGCGCACCGTGTCCGGGTCGCTCTCCACCACCAGGCGGGGTGGAATAGAGAAAAGCTCACCGAGGCGTCTATTCGCCACGATATCTTGTCGGTCAAGCCCGCTCACCAACACGCCGTAATCTATGGATTGTAGAAGCGCGTGGAGCAGGGCCTGTTCACGATGACGATAGAGCGGATGAAGCGCGATGTCTTCATAAACCACTTCGTCCTGATGCGTCATATAACCACTACCTAAATCTTCTTTTGAGACGGCAGGAGTAGAAAAGGAGTTCCTACAATTATAACGGATTTTGTAAGAATTCGGAATAGACGCTTCATGCCAACGGTCTGTTGTTCCCAACGAACCCACTAAACTATGGGAAAGCTGTGGGGTATACTGTAATTTGCTTACGAAGCGAAAGGCTATTGACCTATCTATGGGCCTTTCCCGCGCTCCCTAAATTTTTGGGCTTCAACAAACGCACTTATTAGAGAGGCTGCTTATCTGTGGAAAAGCTAGTTATTCGGGGCGGTTCCCCCCTTTCAGGTGAGGTATACATCGGCGGAAGCAAAAACGACGCGCTGGCCATCATTCCCGCGGCGTTGCTGGTGCCGGGGAAAACCCGCCTGAAAAACGTCCCTCGCATTACGGATGTAGATAAGATGCTCGAAATTCTTCGGCATCTTGGGGCCAAGGCCCAGTTCTTACCCGACAACACACTGGAAATAGACGCCACCCAACTCACCACCTCCCAAGCGCCTCACGAGTTGGTGCGCCAAATGCGCGCCTCCTTCAACCTGCTTGGGGTGCTTCTCACCCGGTTCAACGAGGCCGCAGTGGCGATGCCCGGAGGTTGCAACATCGGGGCGAGGCCGGTGAATTTCCATGTTAAGGGGCTGGAGCAACTCGGCGCTCGCCTTACCCTGGAACACGGTATCTACGTGGGAACGTGCCGACACCTCGTGGGCACGAATCTCTATCTTGAATTTCCTTCTGCCGGTGCCACCCAACACCTTATGATGGCCGCCTGCTGTGCGCAGGGCCGTACCGTCATCCAAAACTGCGCTCAAGAGCCGGAGGTGGTAAACCTCGCCGAATTTCTCAACGCATGCGGCGCCAAAATCAGCGGAATGGGCACCTCGACCATTGTCATTGATGGCGTTGATCGTTTGCACCCTACCGAGTTCTCCATCATTCCCGATAGGCTCCAAGCAGGCACCTACGCCATAGCAGCGGCAGCCACAGGCGGCGATGTGTATATTCATAATGCCGTGCCAGACCACTGCCGCGCCGTACTAAACAAACTGGCGGAGGCCGGCGCCGAAGTAACCCCTGTGGATGGGGGAATTCGCGTACGCCGAGTGGGCAAAATCCATGCTACCGACATTAAGACCATGCCGCACCCGGGCTTTCCTACCGATATGCAGCAACCCTTCGTCGCTTTGCTTACCATTGCCGATGGGGTCTCGGTAATTACCGAAACGGTCTACGAAAGCCGCTTCCGCTATACCACCGAGCTGCAACGTATGGGCGCCGACATTCGGGTGGAAGGCCCAACAGCCATCGTTACCGGGGTTCCCCAACTGAACGGTGCTCCTGTTTGCTGTACCGACCTTCGTGGCGGCGCCGCCTTGGTGATCGCCGGGCTTGTGGCGCGGGGCGTTACCGTGGTCTCCGATCTCGAACATCTTGACAGAGGCTATGAGAACCTTGTAGAAAATCTAAGGGGGCTTGGCGCCGACATCGCGCGCGTCCCCGAAGAACAAGCGCGGAGTTACGAGAGTGTTTAATTTGTTTCCCATGCTTGGAATTGACCTGGGCACCGCCAATACGCTGGTCTATCAGAAAGGGAAGGGCATCGTGCTTCGAGAGCCTTCCGTGGTGGCGGTTTCTGCCCAAAACCGCAAGGTGTTGGCGGTGGGCGCCGAGGCCAGCGAGATGCTAGGGCGCACTCCGGGCAATATCGTGCCGATTCGCCCCATGAGCGACGGTGTTATTGCCGACTATACCATCACCCAAGCCATGCTTCGCTACCTTTTTGATCGCGTGCTCGGAAAACGTTGGCTGCTCAACTTTCGCCCACGTGTGCTTATCTGCGTGCCCTCCCAAGTAACCAGCGTGGAGAAGCGAGCGGTTTTACAGGCGGCAGAAGAGGCCGGTGCCCGCGAAGCCTACCCCATAGAAGAGCCTATGGCGGCAGCCATAGGCGCCGGCCTGCCCATCTCCTCCCCGGGCGGCAATATGGTGGTGGACATCGGCGGTGGAACCACCGATGTGGCCGTTATCTCTCTCGGAAGCATCGTCCACAGCGAAAGCCTACGCATTGCCGGCAACCGCATGGATGAGGTGATTATGCGCTACATTCGTAACGTCTACAACCTCATGATCGGCGAGCGTACCGCAGAGGAGATCAAAATGCGGATCGGCTCGGCCTACCCACTTCAACAAGAGCTGAGCATGGAGGTACGAGGTCGCGACCTGGTGGCCGGGCTGCCGAAAACGATTCAGGTTACCTCCGAAGAGATTCGGGAGGCACTGGCCGAGCCGGTTAGCGCCATCGTAGAAAAGGTGAAACGTGTGCTGGAAAAAACACCACCAGAGCTTTCTGCCGACATCATCGAACGCGGCATCATGCTTACCGGAGGAGGTGCCCTGCTGCGTGGCCTCGACCAACTCATCTCCTCTGTTACCGGCCTACCTGTTCGCGTAGCAGAAGACCCTCTTACCTGCGTGGTGATCGGAACCGGAAGGGCTTTGGAAAACATGGCGGCTATCCGCCGCAGCGCCTGACACGTGAAGGAGACGGCCCCGCATGAACAGATTTTTGCTTCTCTTGCTACTCCTCGGTGCAACACCTGCTCTCTGTCTGCCGCCCGATGTGCGCCCCAACCACTGGGCTGCAGCCTATGTGCAACAAGCGTTGGAAAACCATCTGCTTTCGCTTGAATCGGACGGGCGCTTTCACGGGGAACAGAAGGTCACACGCATAGATGTGGCCATCGCGCTTGCTCGTTTGGCAAAAGCTCTTCAAGACAACACCTGGCACGCTGCCCCCAGTAAGCCGGTGCCGGAAAGCGTGGTGCAGACCCTAAAAGAACGCCGATGGCAGAACCGCCCCGTGACGCGCTACATATTGGCCTCGGTGCTTTGCCGCATCGGCAACTATGTGGCCAACGGTATTACTCGCGCTCCGGCAAATGCCAAAGATACCGCGAAGTCGGAGGCGCTCCCCACGAATGTGTCCATTGCCGTACCTCCCACAAATCCGGCCTACGCCTCGCTGCGCTATCTGGTGCAGCATCGCGAGATCGGCCCCGACTCGCCCCTGCTTCAGGCCGACCGTACCCCCATTACGGCGGCGCAGCTCGGTGTGGCCGTTGCCCAGATGGTTACCGGTCTCAACGATCAGCTCACCTCTCTAGGCCACGATGCCCAAGGCAACACGCCCGATGCCAGCTTCCACAAACCCAAAGGAGGGCACTGAGGCGTGCCCGATGCCGAGATGCCGCTGCGGTGTCACTGCCGCCATCATGAGATAACCTCCCTACGGTGCGCGCGCTGCGGTGTGCCGATATGCCCTCACTGTTCTGTGGTATACCCCGCCGGCATGCTCTGCAAACAGTGCGCAAAGCCAAGCCGAACCGCCCGCCTTCAACTGCAACCCCAGGAGCTCGCCCTGGCGTTTGTTGCCGGAACAACGGTTAGCTACGTGGCTGCATGGTTGCTTCTCCTTGCCGAAGGCCTGCTGATAAGCGTCCACCTCGGCTTTTTTGCCATTTTCATGGCCTTCTTTCACGGCATGTTGGTGGGAGAAACGGTGCGTCGCGTTACCCGCTATAAGCGCGGCGATCAGGTGGAGAAATTGGCTTGGTTGGCAGCAGCCTTAGGGCTTATCGGTATGGCGCTCTACCTATCCGGAGGCCATCTCGCAGGCTTGCTGAGCCTAATGCTCTGGCTGAGGATAGCCCTCAGCATTGTTGGAGCGCACAACCGTGTTCGTGCTTACTAGCCTAACTACAAAAGGAGAACGTCGTGAAACGCGTGGTCAGCATTAGTCTAGGCTCCTCACGACGCGACAAAAAGGTGATCGCTCGGTTCTTCGGGGAAGAGTTTTCTATCGAGCGCATAGGTACCGATGGTGATAAACAGCGTTTTCGTCGTCTCGTGCAGGAGCTAGACGGCACGGTGGATGCCTTCGGCGTAGGGGGCTGCGACATCTATCTCTACGCCGGCAATCGCCGTTACGTGTTTCGCGAGCCGCTCTCGCTGATGGCCGGCGCCAAAAAAACGCCTTTCGTGGACGGAAGCGGCCTTAAACATACCCTTGAACGAGAGACCATCGCTTGGCTCGACGAAAACAGGGTGGTGAATTTCTCCGAAAGCTCTGTGCTGCTGATGAGCGCGGTAGACCGCTTTGGAATGGCAGAGGCGCTGGCACAGCGTGCCCGCTCCATCGTGTTTGGCGATATTCTTTTTGGCCTTGGACTGCCTATCCCCATTCGCTCTTGGACAACCCTTCAACGCCTTGCACGCCTTATTCTGCCCATTGTGGTGCGCTGCCCCTTCCAGTGGTTCTACCCTACCGGTGAAAAACAGCACCAGAATACGCCCAAATTCCCTCGATTTTTTCAAGAGGCCGATATCATCGCAGGCGATTATCTCTATATCAGCAAGTACATGCCACAACAACTTGCCGGCAAAACCGTTATCACGAACACTACAACCCCCTCCGACGTAGAAGAACTAAAACGAAGAGGAGTGCATCGCCTGATCACAACCACCCCGGTGTTCGACGGACGCTCTTTCGGCACGAACGTTATGGAGGCCGTGCTCGTAACTTTACTACAGAAACGCCCTGAAGAGCTAACTCCGCAGGACTATCTGCAGAAACTGAAGGAGCTGGATTGGAAGCCGAACGTGCAGGTGCTTAACCCACAACCCGAGGCCTGCGCCCAAGCGATGTGATTATGGAACGTTTCGCCTTTGTTATTCACCCTATTGATGCCCGCCGCGATGTGGCGCGGAAATATCCCATCGCGCGCTTCCTGCCCGTGCGCCTTATAGAATGGTTCCTAACCCGTCAAAACCCCATGGTGGTCTGCGAGGTAAAAGGCGTGCGGTCGCTAACGGGGAAAGAGTTGGAAGGCTGGTTTATCGGATGCCCTCTCACGCCACATCAGATGATCACCCTCCCGTACGATCAGGTTCTCGAAAAGCTGGAGCAGTGCGGGCGTATTGCTCTCGAACTGGGGGCCGGCATTATGGGGCTTGGAGCTTTTACATCGGTTGTAGGAGACGGCGGCATAAGCCTCGCCAAACGGCTTCCAAATTTGGCCATCACCACGGGGAACTCTTACACGGTGGCAACGGCTATTGAAGGCGTTAAAGAGGGTGCCCGTCTCATGGGGCACCGCATAGATAACGCGGTGGTGGCCGTTGTGGGGGCCACCGGCTCCATCGGCTCCACTTGCGCCGAGATATTGGCCCGGGAAGCTCCGGAAGTCGCCCTCGTTGGGCGCGATCTTTCCCGTCTTGAACGGCTCGCCGAACGCCTTAAGTCCCAATCGCAGGCGAAGTTGCGCGTTTTCACCGATGTGGCCACAGGCCTGCGCGATGCCGACGTCATCATTACAGTTACCAGCGCTACAGATGCCATCATCTTGCCGGAACATCTCAAACGAGGCGCGGTGGTGTGCGATGTGTCGCGCCCGCGCGATGTCTCTGTACGTGTGGCCAAAGAACGACAAGATGTGCTGGTGATCGAAGGGGGAATTGTGCAGGTGCCCGGTGAGATGCGCTTACCCTATCCCAATAGGCCTCAGGAAGAGTTTAATTTCGGCTTTCCACCAAATACCGCCTACGCCTGTATGTCCGAAACCATGATGCTTGCGCTTGAGGGACGCTACGAAAGTTTCACCCTCGGCAAAGAGGTGAGCGTACAGCAGGTGGACGAGATCAGCAAACTTGCCGTGAAGCACGGTTTTTGTCTGGCCGGATTTCGCGCCTTTGAAGAGGCGGTTACTCCCGAGCAGATCGCGCGCATTCAAGCGGCAGCCGGCCTGCCTCCCGCAGCGGTCTCTCTCGCTACATCTCCAATGAAAACACATCAGACTCCCTAGCCTACCCTAACTGCCATGAAATACCTTACTCAACTTTTAGGAAAGCGCGTACTCGCTCCCGATAAAACCCCCATCGGCAGAGTGAGCGACCTGGTTGCCGAACTCGGAGGCCGTTTGCCGGTGGTGCGCGGCGTCCTTATTAAACGCAAGTCCGACGAGCTGTCCATTCCTTTCGCGGAGATCACCTTTAATGAAGACCCTGCCGGGCCTCAAGGAAGCGGTCGTATTTTAGGCGACGTCTTTCTCCGACGCCCCCTAGAAGCCATCCCTCTCTATCAACCCGACGAGTCGCAGGTGCTTTTCCTGCGCAGAGATGTGCTTGATCGGCAGATTGTGGATATTCACGACCGAAGGGTGGTGCGTGTTAGCGACGTGCGATTGGCGGTTTGTGGGACCGAGTACTGTGTGGTCGGCGTAGATGCCAGCTTTCGTGCTCTGCTGAGGCGCCTAGGCGTTATTAGCGTGCCTATCGAAGCGCTCTTTCGACTTCTCGGCCATCCGCTGCGCTCCAACCTTATCGCGTGGGACGACGTGCAGACTCTAGAGAGAAGCACGCAAGGGGGCACGATCCGCCTGAAGGTCTCTCACGATAAGATCGCACGCCTTCACCCCGCCGACATCGCCGACATTGTGGAGCAACTGACGCCGCAACAAGGCGCCGAGGTGATCGAGAGCCTCGACACCGAAACGGCCGCCGATGCCATCGCCGAGGCGGAGCCGGAAGTGCAGGTGCAGATTATGCAACAGCTTGACGATGAAAAGGCCACCGACATCCTCGAGGAGATGGAGCCGGATGAGGCCGCCGATGTTCTCGGCGATCTGCCCGAAGCGCGCAGCGATGAGCTGCTCGACCAGATGGAACCGGAAGAGGCTCGCGATGTTAAAGAGCTGCTTGCCTACGACGATGACACCGCCGGCGGCCTGATGACCACCGAGTATGTCGCCATACACTCTCACCTCACCTGTGAACAGACCATCCAGTATCTGCGCGAACTGGCTCCTAAAGCCGAAACCATCTACTACATCTATGTTGTGGACGCCGAAAACCGCCTTGTGGGCGTTCTCTCGCTCCGCGATCTCGTTATTGCCCCTCCAGAAACGCCCGTCTCCGAGATTATGGAGTCGAACGTCATCCGCGTGCACGTGGATGACCATGCCGATGAAGTCGCCCAGATTCTCGGACGTTACAACCTTCTCGCCGTTCCGGTTGTGGACGAAGAGGAGCGCCTTCTAGGCATTATCACGGTAGACGACACCCTTGAACGCCTCCTGCCGCCGGAGAAGCGGCCTCGCCTCCCCACCCCCGCCCTTACCGATTCCATGGAATCCGAGCCATAAATCGCCTAAGGACGGCAGCTTGCCTCCGGCGCAGCCCTGCCTCATTTTCGTCCTGTTTCTCTGTGCTCCCCATATTCCTACCGTTTTTTCTCATTTCCTCGAAAGAATTCAGCCGCTTTCTCCGATAATCTCTAGTGTTCGACCCATCGCTCCCTGCTTATATGTCCCTACTTTCGTTCTTTGGAGAAGGAGCTAGGCGAGCACCCAAAAATGCTTATTGGAGCACGCAGCAAGATGGAAATTGAGTGGGAGGAGCCGCATACGGCCATTCCGGAGGCGCGTTTAGGTAACGAAGCGACTCCATCGCCAAAACGTCTCGATATTTTATTGCCCGCCGACCAGACCACAGGGGCGGTAACGACACAAGCCGGTTACGTCTATCTTCATGCGATGATCGAGATGGTGATGCGCAAAAACCAGCCGCTCTCCCTGATATGCATCGCACCGGATGCCTCACCGACGATGGAGTTTCTGGGTGAAACCGGCAAAAACCTTATTGGGCAGGCTATTGTTCGCTGCATTCGCCAGGAGACGCGCGACTATGATCTCGTCTATACCCTGAGTCTGCCAACAATTACCGACACACCTGTGTTCGCGCTCGTCTGCCCGCTAATGAATGAAGAGGAGGCAACCGCTCTCGGAGAACGCTTGCGAAAGATTATGACCGCGCAAGCAGGCGCAGAAGACCATCCCTGGCTCTCTTTTAGCGTAGGCGTAGCCTCTATCTCGCTCGATGCACCCGATGCTGATAGCCTCACCGCCAGAGCCTGTGCAGCCCTGCAGAGGGCAAGGCGTCTGGGCGGCGGCCGCCTCTGGCGCCATTCCGATACGCTACGCGCTATCATTGAGAACGAAAGCCACTACAGCGAGGACTCCCAAAGCGAATAGAAGGCGAGACCATGCGACGCTCGAACGCTCAGCAGTATCTTATAGCGCCGGCTCTCGATGTTTCCGCCGAGCGAGACATTGCCTTACGCATAGATGAGGCCCAGGACCGACTAGAGGTAAACGTTCTGCTTGTAGAGCCGAACGACCAACTGCGTGAGGCTTTGGCCGTGCAGCTCGCCGCCGAAGGCTACCAGGTGATCTGCGCGGCAACAGCACACCGAGCGTTTGAGTTGCTGGCCGGCCAATCGTTCGACCTCTTTATAGGGAAAGAGGAAAAGCCACCTCGTTCACAGGAACTGATTCTCGAGTTCAAAAGACGGTGGCCCCATCTTCCCTTTATTTTGTTGATAGAACCGGCCCACCTGCACCTGGCCCAACAGGCTCTCCACAACGGGGCGGACGATCTATTCATTCTATCGCAACCTCTGGAGGAGCTAGGTGAGGTCGTCGAGCGAAACCTCACTCAAGAGGCGCTCGCTCGTCGTCGCACGAAGCGCTATCGGACGATGTTGCAGGCCTCCGGTGAAGCGGTACTCGATGCCATGCTCACCGCTTTGGCATTGCGGGACGTCGAAACGGAGGAGCACTCTCTGCGTGTTACCGCCTACACCATCGAGCTTGCAGAAAGAATGGCCGTTCCGAAAACGGAAATGTACCACATTGAGCGTGGGGCTTTGTTGCACGACATCGGCAAGATCGGCATTCCAGATCAGATTCTGCTAAAGCCAACGAAGCTGACCTCCGAGGAGCGCCTGAGAATGCAGACGCACTCCATCATCGGTTACAACATGTGTGCGCGTATCGAGAGCCTGCGGGGTGCCGCCCGCATCGTTCTCCATCACCACGAAGCTTGGGATGGCAACGGCTATCCTCACGGGCTGCGCGGTGAGGCGATTCCGCTTGGCTCCCGAATTTTTGCCATTGCCGATGCACTCGACGCCATGACAAGCAATCGGCCCTATCGTAGTGCCTGCTCCCTAGCAAGCGCTCTTGAGGAGATAGAGCGATGTAGCGGCTCCCAATTCGACCCCGACATCGTAAAGATCGCGCTCTCTGTGCCTTTAGTACGATGGGAGCAGTTGAGACATATTGCCAGTACTTAAACCGTTATTCAAACCATGCCCAAATAGGGCAGGAGGGATAGAGTAGGCACCAGGCCTATACCCCTACCTTCAATTCTCTAGTTTCCCTCTCCATGCTCTACCGTCAGAACGCGACTTAGCTCGTCCGGAGTGGTAATGCCCTCAACAACCCGCCGTAAGCCGGCCTCTCGCATGGTGATCATGCCTTCGAGTTTGGCCTGCCGCTGCAGGTCGCTACCGGGCCGCTGTTGAAGCGCCATTTGGCGCAATGTTTCGCTCATAGGCATTAGCTCGAACAGAGCCGTGCGCCCTCTCATGCCGCGCCCTCCACAACGTGGACAGCCTGCCCCCCGCGCCAGCACCGGTCGAAAGCCGTTGGGCAAACGAATCCCCAAAGAATCCAGTAGGCCGGGCGGAGGAGGAAACAGCTCTCGACAATGCGGGCAAACGGTGCGCACGAGCCTTTGGCCTATCACCCCAATAAGTGCCGAGCTGATAAGAAACGGCTCGATGCCCATGTTCTGAAGCCGAACGATGGCTCCGGGCGCGTCGTTCGTATGCAAGGTGGAAAGCACAAGATGGCCGGTGAGAGCGGCCTGAATGGCCGTCTCCGCCGTCTCTTTATCCCGTATCTCGCCCACCATAATCACATCGGGGTCTTGGCGCATCAAAGCGCGCAGCCCACTGGCAAAGGTGATACCGATTTGGGGCATCACCTGCATTTGGTTGACGCCGTTAAGATGGTACTCCACCGGGTCTTCAATGGTGCTGATGTTGCGCTCCGTTTGGTTAATGCGATTGAGAATAGAGTAGAGTGTCGTGGTCTTTCCTGAGCCGGTGGGGCCGGTGACCAGAAGAATGCCGTAGGCCTGGCGCGTCATCTTATCGAAAATGGCCCGCTGTTCCGGCAAAAGCCCTAGTTTGTCGGGGCTGGTGAGGATACCGGTCTTTTTTAGCAGACGCATCACCACCTTTTCGCCGTAGATAACAGGGATGGTGCTGATGCGTAGGTCATAAACTTCGCCGTTCTCTCCGTGCATCACAAACCTACCATCTTGAGGGCGCCGCCTCTCCGCGATGTTCATATGGGCCAAAATTTTAATGCGCGAGATCACGGCCGCGTAGTGCCCTCGTGGCAAGGTCATCTGGTCATAAAGCAATCCATCTTGGCGAAACCGCACCCGCACCGTGGTCTCCTGCGGCTCGATATGGATATCGCTTACGCCGCCCGCGATGGCGTCTTGAATAAGGCCGTTCACCAAGCGCACAATGGGGGCGTCCTCAGCCATCCCGAGCAGCTCGTCCGTGCTCAACTCCGCCTCGGGCGTCTGGCCATCCATCTCTTGCAGTACTGAGGCCGCCCTTGGGCGCTGCCGATAGACGCGTTCTATGGCCTCTAGGAGGTCCGATTCGAGGGCTAGGTAGGGGAGGATGCGTTGATTAAAGCGTCGCCGCAGCTCGTCTAGAGCGCTCACATCGAGGGGATCGGCCAGCGCCACACAGATGCCCTCCTGCTTTTTCTGAAAAGGGAGCGCTTTCATGCGTCTGGCCACTGCATCGGAAAGGGCATGGGCAACGCCTAGGTCTACATAGGTCTCACCTAAGTGGATAAAAGGAAAGCCCGTTATCGCTTTTAAACACGGGCCGAGATCGTTGGGCGAGATGAACCCAAGCGAAACAAGGGTTTCACCGAGGAACTTGCCGGTCTCTTGCTGCACCTGCAGGGCTTTTTGAAGCTGTTGGGTATTGATGAGGCCGGTTTCAACCAAAAGCTCTCCCAAACGCGCGCATCGCACCTCGATCGCGAGGTTTGCCATAGAGG
>Ga0209061_1000712_pt1 | contig 73516 bp, 81 predicted proteins | sample Coa_R1_10_FD_187157 | JGI IMG/M metagenome (GOLD analysis project Ga0209061, IMG submission 187157) | Surface soil microbial communities from Centralia Pennsylvania, which are recovering from an underground coalmine fire - Coalmine... | ecosystem: Environmental > Terrestrial > Soil >... | reverse complement strand
CGGTTTCCCGCTTTAAATACCAAATTAGCACCGTTACGTACCCCCCTCTGGGGGGTACCCCATTGAAAACTCGACAATTGTCGAGATAATAGTCTAACTCCGAGAAATCAAATCCAACACAGACAGAAACTTCGGCGCACTTGGTCAAAAAGGCACAAATGCCCAATCAAAGCCGCCGAAGACTCAATACTTCTTGCTGACTCTGCCATCAAGAAATATCTCTCATCCATAGCCAGCAGAAAAAGGAACAAAGGGATAGTCCCACAAAACACAGTAATCGCCATGCTTCAATATCTCAGACGATACTTTAGAGAGATCAACATCCCTCTAACAGGCGAACCTATGAAACAACTAATCGACAAATACGCGAACTCCACACAAGAGGAGAAAAATAAGTTTCTTGATTCACTCCAAGACTTTTCCAACGCCCCACCTTTGACAGTCCACAGACAAGCAGCGACTTACATCAAAGGCATATTCAGAGCAAACCGCAACAGACTAGAACTATATGTAGATTCACACTTTGCACACAAGACCACCCGTATATCAGAAGGAATACTTGCTAAATTGGTCTCGGAACTGGAAGAACAACAAAGTCTTCTATGTGAGTTTCTTGCATACGGCGCAGAGAGAGTAGCCGCACTATCACTAACACCTCTCTCACTATGGACTCCCACCGAACACCATTGGATAATCAATATACAAGCCAAAACTGCAAAAACCAAGATTGAACACCCTTGCATACTGCCAAAGGCGCTAGGCGACAGAGTTAGGAAAAACGCAATCCAACATGGCTATACCTGTCCTTTTCCCAATTACAAGACCATAGGACATGAAATTACACTCATCACAAAGCAACGCTATCAAATTCGCTTAACACTTCATTACTTCCGCAAACGCTTTGCAACCATCGCAGACAAGACCCTCATGAGTCCTAACGACTGGGATTTCCTAATGGGAAGCAAGCAAGACACAGGACATGAAGCCAGCATATACCAACTAGACGACATCACCGCACTAGAAACAGCATACTCAAAATACCTTGAGCCTTTTCTAGCCTTTGGCGCAAACACACCAACCAAAGAAACCCTACAAAGTGAACACACCAAAGAACTAGAACACCATTTACAAACCATGTCAGCAGAAAACACATTCCTGAAACAACAAATAGCACAAAAAGACGCAATCATCCAATCACTGCTCACACAACTCCAATCACAACACATCGCTCAAACAAAACAAACTCGCGACCCAATCACATCCTAGAACTCACCACAAACCACCTGAACCAAGCAGGCGCGCTTCGCTGCGCCTGCGGAGACAAACCTCGAGGGGCGGTTTTTCTCCCCAACCAAACCTCTTTTCCACCAACTCCAAACCTACGCCTAACACTACCACCCGCCGAACTACCAACAACACACTTGACAAAAGCATCTACAGCCCCACGCTCCACACGCAACGGCGAACCAACAACAAAAACACACAGCAATCCAAAACACCACTTCAAACACATTAGTCGACAACTCCGAATACCAAAACGCCTCACCATTAGCAATTTTCACAACATGAAAACCAGCGAACACCCAACACATCAGCCAATCAACCCACAAATAGCATACGATACAACAAGATAGCAGACGCATTACACCACAACGTGTAACGCACCATCATCACCAACGCACCGACAGACACCGCACAACCGCAAGAGGATCCTCCTCTCCGGCAAACCGTAACTTCTGCAAACTATCAACACCAGAACCATCAACCAAACTTCTTATCAAGATCTATCTCATCCATGAGCGAAAAACACACATCGCACTCAGGAGTCACAACGAAGAAATCTACGGAACGCTCTCTCACACTCGCAAAACCGTGATTATTCGCAGACTTGAAATGGGCCATACACCTGAACACATTACGCAGAGCAACACCTTTAACACGCATTTAATACATTCACCTCACAGACAAAATCCCATCTCAGGAAACCGCACGCAACTCCATCGAACCACAATGACAAGGCATGTTATAAGCACCATCACCATTCCACACTTTATCCGTAATCTTGACCTCAGTAAGGCACCCACACTCTAAACACTTCATCCTCACAACCCATACCACACCCAACAACTCCCTATCACTCTCACTCACTTCATAAACTACACATGAGCTACGTTGAGCCTCCAGCTCACCCTTACTCCATTCTACAAACACCTTATCACACACCATAATTAGCCACCTCGCCAAAACTCACCAACAACTCGCTCACAAAACATACCAACAATTCTAGCGTTAGGAAACAACACTAACGCCTCCCTAATGCTCAGACCACGACCCGACACAACACGACCAACCGACATCCTATGCAAGACGCACCTTGGTTGCCGAGCATCCACAGCCCGTTCAGAAGGACTCTTAAAACACAAAGATTTCTCAACCTGCTTACACAGCAAGTTCCCATAAAACTTCTGTACTCTATCAGACAAGAACCCAAAACGAACAAAGTGTTTAGGGCGAGCCTCACCCCGCTTTTTCGTATCTGAATAGAAGTTCAGCAAACGCGACAACCACGCATAATTAAAATTCAGCGGATACCTCTTTGACGTTACGGCAACAGCCAAAAACTTTGCAACATCCACCAGAGGACGTCTATACATATACAACAGCCTCTGTGCCAACTGCGCATAAGCAATCTTAGCACCTTGAGACCTCTCACTAATGAAAGCATACCGCACATCCCACACAGGCACACTCGCCACCACTCTAAAAACAGCACAAAGATTCTTCCTCCAAAGACTTCTTAACTTCGCAAGCTCTTCGTGTGATTTCCACACACCAATAACAGGAGACTCAAAAAACCTCTTGGCTCGCTTGTCATAAACCAACGAACTGACTATAAAATGAACATGAGGCATGTAGCCCCTCGTTATATGTGACTCCCCCCACACATCAAAATTCATTTCGATTCCCAAAGCGACCTTACTCTCTTCATAACCGAAGAATTCGTAAAGCGTTTCCTTTGCAACCGCACGAGCCAACTCAACATCCACAATCTTGTCCCAAAGTAAGTCCTCAATAGTCAACTCTCCACAAGAAAGACGCAACTCCTTCCCAGAAGTATCATACAACTTCTTGTAATGGGCAACCATATCACTAGCCGCCTTCTTTCTACCGCGGTCAGCACACCTAGGGCAAAAAGAGGAATGACAATACTCCCGAACTATTTGCTCAGGGCACGAGCACAAATCCCAACCTCCCACCACGTGAGCAAACTTAGCACAACCCTCGACCTTACTAATCTCCGCCTCAGACACTCCCATCGCTCGCAAATGGTCGCAATACGTCCTACTCGCCTTCTGCGGCCTAAATTCCAATGCTGGAATCAATATCTGTCGCTTGTTTGGATTAGCCACTCTCTATACGCCTCTTGCTCCGACAGAATCTGCCTTTAAATCCCAACTCAGAACCATCTCCCTCGTCTCAGGATTTAACACTCTAACAACCTCTACCTGAAACCACGAACCTACCCATAAGTCCGAATCACAACCAAGAACCTCTACCAGATTCTTTATCCGAGACTTGTTGAGCAACATTTCTCCTCCAATCTTTAATTCCACAGGAAGATACAAAAAACCATTCTCACGCGCCACATGCGCATCCACTATCACACAAGCGCAAACATCTCCAACCCTCAATCCAAGGGACTGAGGCTTAAGAATTCTATTTACCTTATTATCTTGCCCTAACACTCTTTCCCATGTCCTTGTTTCATCTCACACAAGACTAGACAAGAACAAACCAATCCGAGACCCATCAAGCTATAGACACCAACGTCAGTAGATTTCACCTTATCTCATAAATAACACCACTAATTAAATCTTTTAGAGCACACACATCCACACACAAACAAACAGACACACACCAAACCATGCAGACAGAAGAGCCAAGCATGTCTTACACTAACGCAATCCGTCAGAACTTCTTTTGAACGCACGAAGGAAAGGCCACTCCGTCAACAACCGATTACACCAATAACGTTCCTCTTGAAAAGACAAACTCAAAAAAGGGACAATGGAAGGAGAAACCCTCCCCTTCACCCCACGAATTCCCTCGCGAGTGAAGCTCGACCTTCTCCCCGAAACCTCAATCTTGAGCCGAACCTTCCACCACATCCACGCTCCCTCCACCAAGACACCGTTCGATTCAAAGAATGAAATAACTCACGGGTCTTCGCGTTCCAAAGAGACACCTAGGTTTCCCCCCAAACACCCCTTTCCTCGATCCGCATTACTCACGCAATTAGAGGTCGCTTTGACCCTATCTTGAACTACACCCTGAAACTCGCGCGTTCGCTACACCGAACTAGACCAAAACCTAAACGCTCCGCGCTCGCATTTGGGATGGACAAAAACATCGATAGCGACGCTCCCTCGTCAAATAAAGGAGACGCGAATCGTGTAAGCGCTAGCACTAGATTACATGCTCAAGAACCAAAGGAATTTCGCCATACTTCTAACCTTCGTATAGTTACAGATACACCCACGAACAGGACTTTAACAGATCCAATCATGCCGAACTCTTCTTACCTTCCCTTATCCACATCTCTATCGCTTCGCAGAGAGCCTTCGTAACATTACCCTTCTTAACGCTCATACGCAAAGCAATCTCTCGACGAAAGCGCTCTTCTAACTCGTCAGGAATATTAACAGAAAAACTTCCCATTTCCTTCATGTCACCAAACCCCTATCACACTATATCAACATTCTCAAGATTTCAAATGCTAAATAATTATATAATAATAACATCACACCTCTACATGAGTAGATATGCAAACCAACATATCCATAGAAAGGAGCGTCTAAGAACAAATGGAACACAACCTCAGAGCGCACTCCAACAACCTCTTCCAGCTCCAAGTCATGGCAGTAGAACTCTACCACGACACCAAGGACGAAGGGATTAAGAGACTAGCAGACCAAATCCGCAACGAAAGCATCCATCTCTCCGTTACCCTGGAGAGACTCATAGAAGTCATAGGAGAACAGGCAAGCACGGGAGGCAATCCCTGACCTTGCCTCTCTCCCACACTTCGGCGGGTCACACACAAAAAATAGTAGTGCCCATTATTCCTATAGACTATTATCGAGAAGTTGTATGAAGTAGCTTAAACTACCAAGGCTTTCATCATACTCAATCATACCTAGCGCCCTAATGATCACTATAATACTATTTTTGCCCAAAATAGCCGTTGATCCATTAAAGATCAGGAGAAAAAGGCCGCCCGTTCGCTTCGTTATTATGTTTCAATTGCTATTACTAGGCGCCAGCTTAAACATCTTTCGAAATGTAACAATCGACCTCTTGCAAGCAGAATATAGCGAGGTAAAGAATGAAAAGAAGGGCGTGTTGAAGAAACATGCTGTAAATCGCGCAAGAAAGCAGGGCGAAAATAAGTAAGCTTGTCAAAGACATCATATGAGAAAATCAATGGATTGGCGTTGCGATACTGGTCTAGCGAGACCGATACCAAAAAATCAGCCGAGAAACCTACCATTCTCTTCTTCCACGGATTCTCCTTTTCCCTCGATGATTGGGCAAGAATAGGCACTCTTGACCTGATCGCAAAGGAAGGGTACCCCGTCATCGCGCTCGATCTTCCTGCTGGCAAGGGCTCAAAATCTGACAAGATGAAGACTCAAATCAAAGAGGATTTTGTGTGTCTTGTTGACAAATTTCTGGAAAAGGCAAGAGTACCGAACGTAGGTTCTGACACAAACAGAGGAAAGCTCATAATTGTTGGTCCTTCGATGGGTGGAGGCTTTGCGCTCTCTTACGCCATCGCACGCCCGCAGCGGATTGCGGGTCTGGTGCTTATAGCTCCAGCGACGGAACCTTTCTCAGACGAACGTTTGATGGACGGACTTGAAGGGGTAGAGGCGCCTACGATGCTTGTCTGGGGAGAGAACGATGATGTCTTCCCTGTTGAAACTCATGCGAGGGTGTTGAAGAACAGCCTCGGACATTCGAAGCTCCTCGTGATAAAAGGGGCGGGGCACGCCGCATACCTTGACAAACCAGACGAGTTCAACGACCTCTTGATTGATTTCCTAGAGGAACTTTCGTCTTAGGGTTTCGTTCTCGGAATACAGCAGAGGGAGAGTGTGTTGTTACAACTCTAACCTAGTTAGTCTTGAGTGAGTTCTTCTATTATTGTAGTTCACGAGAGAAAAATATTTGCAACTGCTACCACACACGGAAATGTCGGATTTAGAGCAACAGCAACCGCAGACGACTCCACTCTCGAAAGAAAAAAACTCCTCGACTGTCAGGCGCGACAACTCGTCCCTCGTCGCGCTCTCGGTGACGTTCACGGTATTCGTTGCCCTGCCGTATGAGATGTATGTTCTAGGATTCCCGATGCTGACGGACTTTGCGTTCACAATATTTGTCGCGGGGTTGCTCGCCGATATCTTTACGACGAAGACTGGTTTCAATCGCGGCTACGGGGATTACAACATCTTCTACAACGCCGGGAAGAAAAAACGAGTACGGAACAACAGTTTTCTTGCGGGTACTTTTGTATTCGGAGTCATCAGGGCCGTTCTGATGTTTTACTTCTTGGACAACACATTGATACTAATGATAATCGCGACCATGTCACTGATTGGTCCGATGTGGAATAGTATCATTCTTTCGGCGCCGGACCAATCGTTGCGACCACCTGAGCAACCCCAACCACTCTAGACGCCTTGGACGGTCAAAAAAAGAGAACATACCAAAGTACATACTAGTTATTTTGGTGTTACGCGCAACATGGGCCGTCAAACGGTCGCTAAGAGGAGTATTCACGAAGGGGTATTCTGACGGCCTTAGAAAGATTTTTTTCTAGTTTTCAAGACTTTGCTATTCCCAGACAGAGGACTTCCAACAGATCTTCTGGCCAATTGTTTGATTGAATATCGCAGAGGTCATATGAGTTCAATTGAGTACGCCAACAGTCCCAGTTTCCAAAGCCCCGCTCCTAGGAGCAGACAAAGAGCAGTGGGTCAAGACGATTGATTTTAGCTGCGTCCATTGCAATAAGACGTTTAAGGAGAGGAAGGAGCTTATTGCCCACTACGAAGCAACACGCCATGACAAGTACTCTGCCTGGAAGGCATAGTTCCGGATCGAAACGGGAGAGTAGACATTCGAGACGAAGCTATGAATAGGCGCACCCTTACTGCATGCACTTGTTTCTCTTTTCTAATTTGTCTGCCTTTAGGTAAACAGTGCGGTCATATGACGCCAGCGGGCTGAGCAAGCATCCTGCACGAAGAGTTGTCAATCCCGAGCTCTAGGTGAGTTCTCGCGTGCATCTCGAGATCTTGCTGAGAATGAAAACCCCTGTAGCAGATTGTGCAAAAGTACACCTTGTTACTGCACTCCGTGGGTGCAACTTCTTCTGTCTTTCGTCGATCCAATTCTGCGTCGCTGACCTCCCCCTCTTCTTCCCTTCTTTCCACACCAGTTCCTCCTTCCGCTGGATTCCTGCTGCAGTTTCCAGCGTGTGGGAAAGCCGTGGTGGTTTGATTTAACTATTGTCCGGCCGGGCAAAGTCACCTTTGATCGCTCCTCGTCAGGTGTCGAGTATAGCGCTCTAAAAAGGCCAGACGCCCTCATAAATCGCTATTTCCCCCGAGGAATACTCTATATTAATCCTGACCGAGATATGCAATCGTATGCTCTGGAACAAGACACTGTAAGTCCTCAGCGCAAGGACTGCAGATAGAAAGTAAACAGAGAGACAGAACCGGAAAAGTAGGGGAAATGTTACCGCCGATAGAGGAACTGAAGAAGAGAAGAATCAAGCTTGGCCTCAGTCAGCGCAAGTTTGCTTCATACCTTGGGGTCAGCCAATCGACTATCACGAAGATAGAGAACAGGAAGCTCTCTCCGAGCTACGAGCTGATAAGAAAAGCGTTCGCCATAATGGACTCTTTCGTGAGCCCGCAGATCGGTCTAGCTGGTGACATTGCTGTAAAACACGTCATTTCAGTGGAGGACGACGACGTGATCTCAAAGGCAGTCCAGATCCTTCAGGAGCACGGGTTCAAGCAACTTCCCGTCAGAAACAAGGAAAATCACTGGGTGGGAAGCATCTCTGAGAGAAGCATCTCGAACCGCCTCCTGAAAGTGATGAATCCCAAGATACTGCTTTCAAAGCAGGTCTCTGAAGTTATGGACGAGGCTTTTCCAATGGTGGCGGAAGATACTCCAATTTCGGTTGTAATCCCCCTCCTGCAGCACTTTCAGGCCCTCCTCACGACTAGGAAGGGCAAAGTGACAGGCATAATTACTAATGCTGATCTCGTGCGTATGCTTTCCACCGAGAAGAATCACTGATTGACTGGCGCAAGAAAACTCGTGACTAACTCTAATCCTCATATAGCTGTGGAACTCTGAAAGAGTGAGAAAAAATATCGTTCAGATCTTTCTTTGCTTTGTCCGTCGAGGAGGCCATCACTCGACCCTCGTCGAGTATTGCTAATTAAAAGGTGCCAGTAAAGGCGAATTCTTTTGTCTCTTGCTTTCAAACCAAATTTCTATGTAAAGCCCAAGAGCTTGGAAGAAGCGCTTGAGATTCTTTCCAAATATCAGGATAGGGCTAAAATCATCGCCGGAGGAACCGGCATATACGAAGTGTCCCACAGAGGCCTCCTCTCAGAGACAGAAGCGCTCGTCGACATCGGTGCAATAGGCCTCTCGTATGTGAGGACGGAAGAGGCAGTTTTGAAAATCGGCGCTTGCACGACGATGAGTACACTGCTTGCTTCAAAGCAAGTCGGAGAAGACCCGAGACTGGCCGCTCTCGCGGACGCGTTACGAGCAATCCAGCCCTTGCAAGTCAAGAACGTCGCAACAGTGGGGGGAGCGATCTGCACGGCGCTTCCCTTTTTTGATCTTCCCGTAGCACTGTTTTGCCTTGCCGCTAATGTCACAATAGCGCCCAGCGGCAGACGGGAGGAAATCGGCAAGTTTGTCCAGGGCTACTTTTCAGTAAATCTCGGACCTTCTGAGCTTGTCAGGGAGGTTGAGCTTCCACTCCAAGAGGAGAAAGGAGGAAATGGAAAATCAGCTAGCGCCTTTGAGAAATTCGCGCTCACCGGCGACGACTGGGCCATTGTCAATGCCGGTGCGCATGTAACGATAGAGGATGGCGCTATCTCGAAGTCAGTTGTTTCAGTAGGCGGAGGAGTCGGCGAGAAGCCAGTCATTGCGGCAAAGTCTTCAAAATCAATAATCGGCGCCAAGATCAATAACGAGCAGGGCATCAAAGATGTGCTAGACAAGTCCGTTCCGCTGGACATCGAGACAGTATCTGACATTCGGGCCTCGGCCGAATACAGGTTGAGGGTAGCGAAAGTTGTCGTTCGCCGTGCAGTACTCGCGGCATGTCGGAGAGCAAACATTTGAAGAATAGTTGTAATCTCGTGAGAAAGACTAGTTAAAGTGACTTGAACAAAGATGCCATCACAGCAACAGCAGCTCATAATTTTGCGAATCAATGGGCAAAGGTTTTCAGTTTCAATCGAGCCCTCCGAATCACTCAACTATGTAATCAGGGAGAGACTCGGACTCACCGGAACGAAGAGAGGCTGCGAGACAGGGGGCTGCGGCTCCTGCACAGTGCTTGTTGACGACCTGCCCGTTTACTCTTGCATGATGTATGCTATGCAGGCAGAGGGCAGAAACGTAGTCACCGTTGAAGGGTTGCAGGGAGCCGGCGGCGAGCTTGACCCTGTGCAGAAGAGTTTCATGGAAAAAGGTGGTTTACAGTGCGGTTATTGCACTCCTGGCTTCATAATGTCTACGAAGGGGCTGTTGCTCAGAAACTCCAAACCATCGGAATCCGAGATAAGGGATGCCCTTGTAGGTAACCTCTGTCGATGCACTGGCTACACCAAGATTTTTGAATCGGTGAGAGCTGCTGCATCTGCGAATAGCAGAAAAAACCGCTAGTGTCCAGAGCAAGGCAAAAGCTCCGTGAGCCAGACATCTGTTTGCCGAGCGACCAGCCAATATAGTATGGTGAAGATTAAGAGAAAATGACGGAGGGCAAGAGCGGAGAACGACTCTCAATATATATTGTGGACGGAGAGCCTGAAAAGATCTACACAGTTGACGAGAAAGGGCAGCTTCTGACACTTGATTTTCGCGAAACTCTACACCGCAGGGTTACCTCCAGGAGGCACGCTGCAGTAATCGGGATGCTTCAGCGCCACGACAACAAGTTCCTCGTGCAGTGGAGAGCAGGAAAAAAGCTTGGAGGCGACCGCCTCGATGTTTCCGCAACAACACACGTAAGGAAGGGGGAGACCTACGAGTCAGCATTGCAGAGGTCATTTGAAAACGAACTTCGAGTGACGGGGACCATCCCTCTCCGGCACGTATTCGATTTTACGTACGAAGAGGAGCTCGGCGACAACAAGGAGAACGAATTTTGCAGGGTATTCTTTGGGAGCTACGACGGGAGCTTTGAACCAAACCCCGACGAGATCGATAGAGTCGATTTCATGAGCTTACAACAGCTCAGGGAGTTCATTGCAAATGACGAAAGGAAATCCACAAAGTGGCTTAGAGAAACGGTAAAGCGGATTGATGATTCGATGGTCTAAGACCCCAGAATCTCCCTGTTTGTTAGGCGCGCTCCAATCTTGACTTTACGCAAGAAGCGAATTCGCTCGCCTGCTTTTTGACTAGATCCTTTCCGATCATCGCTATTGAGGTTTTCCCCATCACAGAGACTGGCCTTATCTCGATTCGATACTTTACCGCAACTGAATCAGGATTCTGCGTAAGATCGAGATTGCCCGAGATCTCCGCATCGCTGCCTTCTCCGAAGAAGGACACATGCGTCGGCTGGATGAGCTCTTTGAACCTTGCCCTGATTTCAAAGCTCCTGGAAATGTAGCCGACCTTGACCTTGACTTTGAAAGAGGCGGTCTCGCTGTCGATTCGGTTTACAGTTTCGCAGCCAGGTATGCATGAGCCGACGTTAGAAAGATCTGTAAAAAAACTCCAAACGCGCTCGAGCGGAGCCGCGATTGTGAACTCTTCGCTTGCTTCGACCGTGGAAGGCATTCTTGAATTCTAGCTACCAACATTTCAGGGTTGAGAGGATAAAGACGTAATGGTCTTCATGGATTCTCGACTGTTCGCTCCGGACATGGTATCCTTTCCCATGATTTTCAAGGATGCTCTCGCAAAATGAGGATTAACCCTTTGCCCATGTCGTAGTTATAAGGAGGTGTGTCCCGCGTGATCGGGGGCGACTTCTCCCAGCCCAGAAATCCGCTCTCGACGCTTGGTTGTCGCGGGAGCGAACAAGACCATCCCGCTGCTCGTTATTGAAGCGGTTGCTTCTCCCCTTCGGCACAAAGGATCGATAAAGTTGAGCCTGTACTGGTTTTCCAAGATTCCTGTTAGCGAACATTCTGTAATTCGCCGACCTGCACTCGACCTTAGAATGTCGGTAGAGGCTCTCGGGGCTGATATTTTTAGTCAGGGGTTTGGTGTCAGAAACTCCAACAAAAATCTAAAAATTGCTATCCTTATGTAAACGTCGTCAGACCTCATCGTCCTATGAAGAGATTTGAATCAAATCTCTGCATATTAGTCGAGCACATTCTGCTAAGTCATGAAATCCCATACGTATGATTATAGTCTGCCTCAGACTCGCTATTCAAGTATTCCTCATAGGTAACCAAGATCGGTCATTCCCATGAGATTTAGGCGCATCAGCCTAGAAACATCCTCTCACCAGCGTATCAACTCATATGACGGCTTTCAGTATTCATATGTTAGCTTTCCTCCTGTTAGATCTGCGGATAGCGCAGGATCAAGAGTTCCATCGGTCCAATCCAAGCGATGAGAGTTCATGCTGGAATGAGTAGATGTCCTTACAGACAAGAAAGTTGAGATTTTATGCAAAGCTCAAGCGACAAAGAAAATCACAGATTCGAACTCCTCCAGCTTGGCATGGAGGCCATCGATTCGCTCTCCCGTCTGGGGGATGTGCCCGATAGATTTCTTTCCTCTAAGAGAATTGTCGCGTAACAGAGCAGTGTCATATTTCCTGCTTAAAAAAGTCGGTTCAGAGAGATCTGTCATTAATATGGAAGGACGTTTTCCACACCCATTCAGGCCAGTGTACAGCCCACCATTTTTGAAATCTTTGATCTCTGAAGGATGGATTGAAAAACGAGCCCTCAACGTGCGTAAATTAGAGAAAAAAGAGACCAAGCTCTTTATCTGCATATCAGCACTGAAAAATGCTTTTCTTGAAAAATTAGAAAGATTTTAATTGGAGAAATGGGGCTTGGAATCCCTAATTATTCGTGCTGAATAGACCAAATGAGTGACGCCTTGATATAGTCTAACGCGTAAGGCGTCGCTTTCCAGCGCTTTCGGAGTAATGCAGACAGAACTTGATGAACAGTTGCACTGAAAATCTATTTGCGCGATCCAGAATCGCTGGATTTAAACTATTTCTAGTGTCGGATTCGTCGCTATTCGACGAAGGAAAAATCATGGAGCAGTTTGAATAGATCTAAATGGCAAAGTACGTTCTTGTTTCAGATACAACTTTATCGCACGATTACCGGAACTTTCCACTTCTGGATTTCCTTCCGAGTGCCCCTACAGAGTACCTGCCGAACTCCATCTACAAGTACTTGAAGGGCAAACCTCCTCCTCCGATTAACGGAAGAGCTTCGCTCGCCACCTATCCCTTGAGAAAGTTGGAGGCCGCTCTCCTGCAAAACAATTACTCGGAGGATGATGTTGTTGTTGCACACGAAGACCACATAGAGGACTTCATCGACGAAGAAACCGAGATTGTCGGAGTCACGACAATGGATCCTCTGGGAATCGCGCCACTCACAATGTCCTATTCCGTTTTCTTTTCTTCCGCAAACATGGCTTTCGTCCACAAAGAGTTCATCGACTTGATGGGACGAATAAACAGGGCCAGGAAGGGCAAAAAGGCAAAACTTGTCGTCGGCGGGCCGGGAGTTTGGGAACTGACTGTAAGACCTGAAGAAATGGACAACCTGAACATCGATTACGCTTTTCAGGGCGAATCCGAGGACATCATCACTGACCTCTTCGACTACATCATCGATGGTTCAGATCGTAGCAACGAGTTCTACAGAGGGTTCCAGACTTTCGACAGCAACTTCCATAAAACATGGATTGGCGATGAGAGATTCATTTCTCGCTACCAGTTTTCAAAGCAGTTCCCGAAGCTGGAAGACATTCCCGAGATCAGAAACCCGACCATCAAGGGATTGGTAGAGGTCATGCGCGGCTGTGGGATAGGGTGCGATTTCTGCGAGGTAACCCTCCGACCGCTGAGATATTACGAGCCCGACAAGGTACAGAGGGAACTCGCAGTCAACGCAAAGGCCGGGATTGACAACGCTTGGCTTCACAGTGACGAAATTTTCGCTTACAAACACGGTCGCAACTTTGTCCCCGACCAGGACGCTCTCGTCGAGCTGCACAAGGCGGTGATGAGCACACCAGGAATCGAACGCACGAACCCCACGCACGGGCGGATCTCCATACCAGGCGCGTACCCCGAATTGATGAAGAAACTCTCGGAGATAATGGAGGCAGGTGCGAGCAACTGGATTGGTCTGCAGGTCGGAGTGGAGACAGGCAGTGACCGCCTCGCAAAGATGCACATGCCGAACAAGACTCTCCCGCTGAAGATTGGCCCCGATGGCTCATGGGCTGATATCGTCTGGCGGGGAACCTACGTCATGAACAAGTATTTCTGGCGTCCGGCCTTCACCGTGCAAGTTGGGCAGGCGGGCGAGACCGACGAGGACAACTGGGATACTGTTGCCCTAATCAATCGCATGAGCAACTCAGAGGTGGAGGGCAGGCCTTTCGAGTTCACAATAACCCCGATGCAGAACGTGCCTCTCGGGCTGATAAAGAGCAGGACCTTTACGAGCCTCACGCTCTCGGAGTCGCAACTCGCTGTATACTACGCGGCCTACAGGCATCTCGCCAAAGTCGCTTCTCGAGACGCGTTTAGGAGCGGAAGGAACGGCAGGGACAGGAACTTCTTGACCATGCTGGGAACGGGAGCGGTGATCAGTCTCGGAGGAAAGGCGATGCTGCACACGGTTGCCTCCATTTGCAAGAAGGGAGGACTCGACCTTGAAAAGGCAGCTCGTTATGGACTGAACGAGAAGCTTCCTCAGGCTCCAATGATACCAGCCTGATGCGTTTGATCGGTTTCCCGTCTTTATACCTCTTTTTACATTCTTGTTCTTTCTCACTTGTAGCTTCGGTCCTATCGCTCGTTTGAAACAAAACGTCCTAAACATAATAGCGAGGCCTATCAACAGACAAGAATCAATTCGTTTGCATCCAAGTTCCACCGCGATTGGTTCGCTTCAGGTGAATCTGCGAATGGGCTCATCACTTTGCTAGGATTGGCTTTAATACGCGCGGAGAACGAATCCTCTTATCAACCAAACCAGGAGCGTAAAACTTGACAACGAGTAGAGCCAAAACGCAGCGATCTACGAAACTCGGGGAGAACGAGAGAGTACGGATCGGGCTTGTCCAGATGGCAATGTCGCCCGATCGGGAAGCTAACCTTTCAAAGGCACTCTCGATGGTAACCAAGGCCTGCTCAAAGGGAGCGAAGATTGTCTGCTTGCCAGAGCTCTTTACTTCCCTGTACTTTCCTCAGGCCAAGTATGCCGGTGAAGCCTCGGAGAAGATTCCTGGCCCCACGACCGAGGCTCTTTCAAAGTGTGCAAGGGAAAATTCTGTGGTCTTGATTGGAGGCTCTATTTTCGAGGAAGATGGCGCAAGTCGCTACAACACTTCAGTCGTATTTGATAGCGATGGTGCAATCCTCGGCAAGTACAGGAAGGTGCACATTCCCGACGATGAGTCGTTCTACGAGCAGGACTATTTCGAATCAGGTGCCGGCTACAGATCATTTGATTCCTCCGTAGTAAAGATAGGGGTCTTGATCTGTTTTGACCAGTGGTACCCAGAACCGGCAAGAGCGGTCAAACTCGCCGGAGCGGACGTTCTGTTCTACCCCACGGCGATCGGTCTGGTCAGAGGGATTAGGCAGAGTGAGGGAAGCTGGAAAGAGGCATGGGAGGGCGTTCAACGAGGTCACGCAATCTCAAACAGCCTTGTCGTCGCCGCTGCAAACCGCACTGGACGTGAGGGTCGGATGAGGTTCTGGGGAGGATCTTTTGTTTGTGACCAGTTTGGGAAGATACTTGCGCGGGCTGACGAGCGGGAACAGGTCGTCCTGGCGAACTGTAGAATCGGCCTTGGACGCGACATAGAAGAAGGGTGGGGCTTCTTGAGAAACAGAAAGCCCTCTACATATGGAGCTTTGATTCAGTAGGGTGAGCAAAACACCACTGGAACTGGGCTTCAGGATGCCTGCCGAGTGGGAGAGGCATGAAGCTACCTGGCTTTCGTGGCCGAAGAACCCACTTACATTTCCCGAGAAGATCATTGATCAGGTTGAGCATGCCTATGTTCAAATGATCGAGGCGCTCGCTGGTGGAGAAAAAGTGAAAGTACTCGTCGATGATGCGACGACCGAAGCACGCGTCAGATCCATGATTTCCATGAGAGGCGGAAACGTTCAGTTTTACGTGGTCAAGAGCGCCGACGTGTGGATCAGGGATTACGGGCCCATTTTCATCAAGAACACGCTCAACGGTATCCGCGCGATTACGAAATGGCACTTTAATGCTTGGGGGAGCAAATACGACGATTTACTAGGCGATGATAAAGTAGGAGTAGAAATCTCAGAGTCAACCGGCCTGCGGATCTTTCAGCCCGACATGGTACTGGAAGGCGGCTCAATCGATACAAACGGGAACGGGTTGTGCCTGACAACAAAACAATGCCTCCTCAATCCGAATAGAAATCCCAAACACTCTAAAGATTCGATTGAAAAGTACCTTCGCGAGTATCTCGGCTTTTCTGACATCGTCTGGTTAGGTCGTGGAATCGAAGGTGACGACACGGACGGACACATCGATGATTTGGCGCGCTTTGTGAGCCAAGACACCGTTGTATGCATGGTCGAGAGCGACACGACCGATGCAAACCACGTGCCACTTCAGGAAAATTACGAGACACTGACCGAGTGGCGCAGCTCGTCAGGAGAGTCGCTCACCGTTCTTCCTTTGGAAATGCCCGGCGCCCTAACGAGTGTCGGCGATGAAGAGGTGGAAGAAGGCCGATTGCCCGCAAGCTACGCCAACTTTTACATCGGAAACGAGGCGGTCCTGCTTCCCGTGTTTGGAGATAGGAACGATGACAAGGCTGTGTCTTTGCTCAAGCAAGCTTTCCGGACAAGGAAAATCGTCGCGATAGACTGCAAATCGCTGGTATACGGCTTTGGCGGGATACACTGTGTAACCCAGCAGGAGCCTGCGTAAGCTGGGGGCAGCGGGATACGAAATCCTCGGGTGCTAGCATATATTTGCTTATTTAAGAGGGCAACAGCCATCTTTGGACTAGAACAAAGACTGAGAGAAACCAAGGCGATAGATCAGGTTTTCCCATGATTGCCACAACCTCGAAGGCCTACCTCTTCCTTACCTTCGCATTGATATTCGGGCTACCTCTCATGCTGGGATACCTATCGAATACACAGGGAGATTATCTGAGCTATGTTGTTGAATATCTCCTCGTTACGGTCGTCATTTCGCTACTGATTGTTTACTTTTCGAGGCGCAGCCAGGAAACTAAACTCTCAAATCCAAACTTCAGGGCGGGGGCTGAAGAACGCCGTCAGGATAGAGGGAAAAGAAGACTGACCCTGAGTTTGGGGAATCTTTCTGTGTATTGGGCGCTCTCATTCGCAACACTCACGGTTGTTGCCTATGCTGCCCTAAGAGTCTTGATTGTCTCTTCGTACCCAAAACCTCCCCCGGATGCCCTGGCCGAAGGGATTGGGTCAGCCTATTTGGTACTTCTAGCGGTCACCGCGGTTCTTACTTTATCCAAACTCATGCTCTTCATATTCAAACCCCTGGGAAGAATCTTTGCCGAATCAGAAAGAAGGTATGACGTAATCGCGGTTGCGTCCACTATCGCATTCGTCTTGACTTATCTTTTCATGGTGAACCAGATTCTGATCTCAGGGTACAACACAAATGTGAACCTCCCGTCGCCGTTTGGGACCTATCCTTTCGCTCATGTCTTCACGGTCGGACCGCAGCAAGCCGTGGTGAGTTCCATTTACCTGCCTTACGCGCTGATCCAGATAAGCCCCGTGCTTAACCTTCTGTTCATACCCTTTGAGGTCCTCTTCGCTCTTCTCACGTCTCTCCTTGTCTCAGCAAACCTAACGATGGGATACTACCTCATTAGAAATAGCGGACTCCGTTACTGCGTCAGGGGGACGCTGGTGTCCACGAGCGGTTCGATTATCGGGTTAACGGCGACGTGCCCGACCTGCCTTGCGCCTACGATTGTCTCCGTCCTCTTTGGGGGGATAAGCGCTGCGGAGCTGATCTACTCGAACATTTACGGAGTAATCCTTCCACCGGTGATCAGCATAGCGACTTTGATGATCAGCCTGTATTATCTTTCAAACAGGATAGTGAAGGTCAATGAAACCGGTGCGTACTCCTCGCTGTCTCCTCTGGGCAGTGACTCGAAGAGGAATTAGTGATTGTCCCGTCTTTTGGTGTGTGTTTCACCGAATCTTTAATCTCCGCTTATCATGAAGAATTGTATTCCCGTTCAAGTGCAGCGATGTACTTGTCCCAGATCCTACTTGTCTGCTCCACTTGTTCCTCCTTCGTTGGTACCGTTGAAATGTTCTTCCACCTTTCCTTGAACACCATGTCGAGCTTTGTCTTGTTCTTCCCTACGGAAGTCAGCTTGTAGTCTCCGGTCTCGTCGTCCTCCTCTCCGAAATAGTCGAGGTGCCAAGTCTTCTTTGACGGATTCAAAGTCACAATGTCGACTGCGACCTTCGGCTTTCCGTCCGCACCTTCGTAGAGCTGGGCGTAAACTACCTGTTTAGACGTCTTTTGGAGTATCTTTCTTTGACTCCTCGATCCAGTGATCTTCGGATCGTCCTCACTGAAATCTGTACACCAATTGTAAACATAGTTGAGGGGAGCGTTGATCGCCTTTGAAACTCTAGTAATGTCGACCATTTTTCATTCACTTGACTTAGTGAAGGGAATGGCTGATAATTTAAGCCTAGTCGCAAAGGTCCTACCCAGTCCACTCGAAGTATCATGGTTAGTTTACTGATATCTGATATGGCCCGTATCCAACCACATTTACAGATTATCAAGAGTCTGATCTTGAAAAACCCGTTAGGGCCTCGAGCCAACTATTTGATTTGTTTGACAACCTCCACTTCTCTGAGTGCACGTTTTCAATCACCCGCATTGTTCGTTAGAATTTCAGCGCATGGATCGCTTCAGTGGGGTTCCATATGCAACGGAATCCGATATAGTGTTGACCTATCTGATGGAAAATGTGGAGAAAGATTGTTTAGCGCAGATCTTTCACACCTTTGAGGTACGGAATGAATTATAAAATGTATTCAAGACTTTTCTCAGTTGCTTCACTTACTGCCTTGATAGTGTTGCTATCATCGGCAGGAATAGCCTACGCGGACAACTCGGCTCAACCTCAAATGGTCGGCTCTCAATGGGCCGTCTATGAACAGGTCACGCTCCCGAATGGGAACCTAAACTTCTATCCAGCGGCTCATGCATCGACTATCCCGTCTGGTGGAGTAGAGTTCTCAATGCCCAATTCCACATCATCTAGTCCTGCCTATGTCAACTATCTGCTCAACACTTACACAACATCGCTTACCGAGTCTAACACCATCACTGCTGTGATAAATGTCGTTACGAGTTCTTCGGCCACGACATTCGTGGGTAATCCAGACGGCGGCAATCCTGCAGTATCCTTCGTAAGACTTTTCGTCCAATCTAATTTACCAAATGATCACAGCTCAACATGTACAGGAAGAGGTAACGTCAACAACTACTGGTGGGCAGATCCAGCCTCCGGCTCATACACATTCGGTACTGGCGGATCAGGCCCCGTGACCCTATCCATCCCCCTGAATCCAGCAGACTGGTCAAACATCTGTGGACAATTTGGTACGTCGAACACCGCTGCTTTTGACTCTGCTCTCGCGAACATCAAGTTCATCGGGCTATCCTTTGGTAGCTACTACTTTTTCGCCAACGGTATGGGAGTAGACGGAACTACCGGAACCGCAACGTTCCAACTTGTAAGCTACACCATATCCTAGAACACCCGAGAGAATGAGAAGAGAGAGCCCGGCTAGGCTCTTCTCGATACTTTTTTCTTTCCAGCTCAACTGCATTTTATTCAAGATTCATGCAAGGTCGTTTCTGAAAAGCCAAAAAGCTTATCTTCCTGGCGCAATTTTTCCTGGGATGATCCTCTTTTTGGGATCGGATAGTAGAACGAAAATCTCAAGGTCGAATACGTAATCACCTCCGATTTGCCACTTATTCTCTTAAGCTCGATTTTCGATTCTTATGTTCTATTTTATCTCAGATTTCCTTGAAACGTGAGCTTTCGTCTGCCTAGCTTCGTGCGCCGCCAAAAGAGTAGGCGTGAACCGAAAGTTATTCAATTCCAGGGACGATCGGATCGAGGTAGATATTCATATTCAATTTCGTTTGTTTTGCACCAGCACTCTTTCATCGCTAGAGAGAGTAAACTTTGATCGTGCACTCTTTCGTTCCCAATGATTCTCGGTATCATGTTTTTCCTCCGGCGTGTACGCTTGCCGACTGGCCAGATTTTCTACTTACTTCTCGGAACGATTTACACGAACTCGATTTTACGCGGCCTGATCTAGTTCCTTGAGGAACGTGCTCAATGCTTTTTGGGAATACACTGCATATGTAAGTCGAGTTGTATACCTCTTCTAGACGGGAGAAGCACCGCCTTCCAAGCAATGGGATAGCAGCTTACCAATGGTCAGTAGTAGCTTAAGTAATTCTGACAAGTTCACCAAAGAGAGCTAAGGGAGGCCATTTCAACTATGCAGGCGGTGACCAACGAGGAGAAAACGCGACCGCTGGATCTTTTCAGGAAGGTTCTGGAATTATTCGACTCTGGAGACATAGAGAGCGCACTGTCCCATTACGACAAAGAGGCCGACGTTGTTTTTTCTGGAGCTAGGGGGTTTGAGGAATTTGGAGAATTGATTCGTAGAATCTGTGCAGCATTCCCCGATGGGAAGCACGAAGTATCAGATGCGGCCGAGATGGGCAACGCGCTCGGTGTGGAGCTTGTGTTCACTGGAACCCACAAAGGATCCCTGATGGCGTCAACGCGGCAGGAGATATCACCATCCGGAAGGACGGTGAGGGTTCCCATATGTGAAATCATCAGGTTAAGGGATGGGCGCATTCTTTCCCAGCACACCCGCTTTGATAGCTTGGACCCTATACCGACAACTGTGGGTCGTCAAGTAGACCGACCGAAATGAGGAATAACGATCGTTCCGCAAAACACCTGACATGGTGATCCAATGGAACTCTCAAGTTACAATGGAAATGGCGGAACCGCGCGCAAGTATAGATCAAGCAGAGAGCCTCCATTGAGTGAGCTTCCTGAATGGGCATTGCGAGCCGACCTCGCCTTTGCCCGGCAAAAATTGTCTATGGCGGTCAAGCGCAAGCAGGATGGAGGGCTCCCTCACGCTCGATTTGAAAGCTATGATCTGGTGTTGAAGGAAAGAATAGTGGCGCTCGAGAAGGAAATCAGAAATCGAACAAGAAGACGAACTGAGTGGTCAATATAAGGAAAGGTGCTTGAGAGGAAGTAAGACCAATGAGTGAAATTATCGCAAAAACAAATGAGAAGCGAAGGGCCTCTTGGAGATACTCTTGGATACTTGTATTCATCGCCCCTCTATTCGAGGCGTTATCGGGTCTACTTCCTCTAGTTGGTGGTTACGCTTACGTTCACTCTCAAAACGTAATATCACAAGCGATACCTGCCTCATCCTCTTCCGTTACAATAAACTACCTCAATGTACTCGCTAGAGACGAAGGTTTGGCTGGACTATTCATCGGAATTTTCTTTGCAGCAGTTGCCGCAACTGGCTACAGGAAGGGTGATAGGTGGGCGTGGTACGCGATGCTTTGGGGTTTTCTCATGGGCGCGGTGGGGTTTGTCGTCGACGCTTTAGTGCAACCTTTGCCGGGAGAGGCTATCGTAGCTAATCTTTTGATTCCAGTAATCCTGGGGTTGATGGCAATTGGTCTAGCTTTGCCTTACAGGATGTTTTTCCCGAGTAAGCTCCCCGATTAGGAGGAGGAAATTGGGCAATTGGCAACCACTTTTTCGGCAACGCCAATTAGGAAAGCGGGAGCCCACGAAAAATACGGTTGGGTACTTCTTATGATGGGTCCTTTGATAATTGCTGTCCTGAATATACAAGGGCTTATCTACGGATATTCGTCAGAAGCTCCGAGTAATCTACTCTCCGGCGCAGTAACATCTTCGACCCCATCAGCCACAGTGAATTTGCTGAATTACATTGCGAGAGGAGCTGCGGGCGGTAGTTTAGTATTAATGATCCTTGTTCTAGCTGTCGCTGCCAGCGCATATCGAAAAGGATTGAAGTGGGCGTGGTATGTGGAAGCCTATGTTTTCGCTGCGGCAGTAGCTATACTCGCCTTGGAGATGGCAGAAGGACAAAACAACTGGACCGGAATTATAATCTTGGGCTTGCCCTGGCTGCTCGGATTAGTTCTGCCATACAGAATGTTCTTCTTAAGGAAACAGTGATTCTATTGCCAGGAGAAAATTGGACGAATACACTGGCGTTTTCGGCTACATCAAATTAGGCGAATGTTAAGAGTTTTCGTAACTAATAACTTGGGAGCGCGCTCTGCCTTGGCCGAACCAAACTCTGGCAAGCCGATGAGGCAAATGATAGCGGCGTGGCGAGAACGACTTCGCTTGGCTGGCATCGGCATTCTTTCAGGTATCATAGTCGGAGGTCCCGCATCCTTGGCTGCACGCCTAACCATGGCCGCGATCGCAGTTCAGGTCGGTGAAAACCCTGCCATTACACTTGCGACATTAACAATCATGGCAGCTGTGATTAGAGAAAGCATCGTTGCTGGTTTGCTCTACACTTTTATCACGCGCTACACGCCTGGCAAGAACGATACAATAAAGGGACTCGGGTTCGGCGGGTTGCTCATGCTTCTTTTCTTGCTTTTCTTTTTGCTGCCTCCCCCTCCGGAATCGGTAGAGGCTCCAATTCTATCCTTTATGCTATTCACTTTGCTTTGTCTTGCGTTTGGAATCTCAGTAGCCAAGCTGGTTGCATTGTTAGAGCGTTCCTTTCCTGCACCGCGGCTCCATCCGCCATATCTTGCCGCTGCCTATGCGCCCATTATGTTTCTCGTAGGCATATCAGTCATATTCTTCATCGTTGGCGACATGCTGCCTTTGATTGGCTCCGGTTTCAGACTAGTGGGGATGACCTAAGTCAAATTGGAATCCATCAGTAAGAGGATCAAGAATGTTGTCAGCTATATCCAGTCAAGGAGCACTGTTGGTTTTCAGCATTCGCCTTTAATCGGATGTACATACTAACACTTTCTATTCATTGCCTGTTTTCCCCAGCTGGAATCGTAGGCGTACTTAGGGTACCAAGCACGAAAGCCTTTGGCTATAGCTAGCGGCGCGATCACAAGTGATGGAGCTGTGTAAACCGACACAGTATCCATTCCCAGCAACTTGCCTCTTCCCTGAAACGATTGTTCGACCTTTCCGTCTGGAAGTATCCTTATTCCCGCCAATTTTCCATCCTCCACAGCCAAGAGTTCTCCGGGCAGTTTCTTCTTCTCATCTCTCCTTTCGATTTGAGCCTGCATGCTATCTCACGTGCTTTGAGTCGTAAGACTGACTTGCGTATATACTCCCACTGATCTCGAGTAAGATACTCGTTGGGGACTCCAGAAAGGGATCAAAGCTCAAAGGGCAATTATGTTTGAGAAAGTAATTGCTTCTACAATGACCTCGCAGAGGTAAGAAGGGGGAGGCTGTTATCAGAATCGGAATTTAGTAATTCTCGCGGATTCTTCTACCTTTTTTCGGTTACCAACCATTCTCCAAAAAGCGAGGGAGAAACCAAAGTGCATTGGTCATCGTTCACATTGCCTAAAATCAAGCTCTCCGCCTCGAGCAATATTGTAAGCACTCGTTCACCCATACAAGTCGTCCTATAGATTTGCTGCCCTGTTCTTTGCCTGTCCTGAAGTCGCTCGACTAACTTCCTTTGCATCATCGTTCCAAGATACTTTTCGAGTCTTCTAAAGTTTAGGCCGCTTAGGTAGGCCAGGCGTGTCTTTGTCACCCCAGCCGGTGAACGTCGAGGTGATACTAAACTCAAGATCTCTACCAATATCTCAATCTGGCACCTCCTCCGATTGGCTCGAGCTCTCTCCAGCTGATGAGCGACCACTGTCTGCTGCGTTATTTTCTATATTCGCCTCTTAGGTTCCACTTGTGCGGGAAGTTTCGAGATCCAAGAGCCGAAAGACCGACCTTGTTCCAGATAGCGAGGAGGTTGAAACAGACTTCACCAGTAACTCAATGCCGATTTGAGGAACCGAGCCCACAGTCAGGCTCCAGTTCCTGAACAAAGTGAATGACGCAAGACCCGAGTAATCAGTGGCAATTAGTCCAACGTTTCCTACACTGACTGTGTACGGCGAACTGGAAGGCGAGACAGAGGTCGAGTTCACCAAGGAGAGGATCCCTGCGCCCGTCATGAACTGAATTGCGCCAACATCGGAATCGAGATCCTTGCCCTGAGAAAATTCTCCACCCCATTGTATTCTAACAACGTGCCCGGTTGATCCGTCAACCCAGATGAGTGATGATTCTGTCTCGCTCTTGTTCCCGCTCACTTCGTAATCTGTGAGATTGACTCGGAATTCAGGATGTCCTGTACTCAGACTCCCATTACTTGTTACGACATACGAAAATAGTTGAGAATCGTTCTCTCCCTCAGAGCTTGCAAAATTCACCCCCACTTTCATCTTAGAGATGTGCGAGAAGAGGAGAGCATAGTTTCTCACTGCGTCTGCACCATATAAGATAGGCTCAGTTTGATTCGCCTTCGTATTGACAAACCCAAAATCCGCAGTCAGAATTATGGCGGCGGAAAAGATGCCGACGACCATGACCACAACCACCAGCAAAGAAAGAAAGAAACGCCTGCTGTCCTGAGCTCTTTCTTCTCTGGGAGAGTTAGACGAAGACAAGTGTGACAGACGAAAACACCGCCATGTTTTTGAGAATGCTTTTTTAGGGCTAACCTGTTACGACTATCGTTGCTTTTGAAAGCGAAACTGCGCAGTAATAGTCGAATGTTCCGTCGTTCGCAAATACAATTAAATGGGATGTCTTTCCGGGATTGATTATTCCGGTATCCCAGAGGCCGGAAACTGAAGTTGCTGTATGCAAGGAGGGGTCTTCGTTTACCCAACTTACCAGTGCTCCTCGGTGCACGAAGACAGGTCTGCCGCCATTGAAACCTCCATTGGAAATCACAATTAAGCATGGATTAGAGCAGTATTGTCGCGAAGAGAGCGTATTGCCCCTGCTATGCGCCACGATGGGAGCGTACAATCCGATCTGCAATCCTACCATCACTCCGATCATGACTGTTGCAGCTAGGAAGACAAGAGCCCTTGCCCAAACGACCCGCTCAACCATATCTTCGCTAAAGGAGTGGAAAAATAGATGGGGATTTTTCTCCTTCAAACCATGCTCCTACAATCCATCAGAGCTGAGAAATCGATAGAAATGTCAAAAGAAGCCTGAAATGAGGGGGGAAAGGAAAAAAGAGGTTACGAATGATTCTTTTCTTCCCTTTGGCCGGCTATTGAAGCAATACCGGTCTCTTCAGATTTTCCTGTGTGCCTCGCCCGAATCCTTCCCGCTTCCAACCCTTGGAAAGCAGCGGAAAAAGGTTGCCTTCCCGGTCAATTCGTGCTTCAAGTGATAAAACGGGAGCGGAAAAAGTTGAACAAAAGGCAGCAGTGGCGACACTTCATGCTCGTTCAGTGGGGGCTCTCTTCTCAATCTATACCTTAGCATTGCATTTGACGGCCTCGTCACGGATCCCTCTCGCCAACGTGAATGGTAATCGCTGACTAATTTCTTGCAAGGTTGCTGAGCTGGACGAAGCTGTTGCTGCAGACAGAGTCCCTGCTGCCCAAGAGAGCGATCGTAGCGAAATATCAGCACGAGTACAAAAAAAGGCAATATTGATGTGTTGTACCTTCCATCTTAAAGAGCATGTGTACTGGTATGCAGTGCCGTAAGCATAAATCAAATTTGGAAGAAAGACCGTTAGAGCAAGGACGGCAACGATTGAGACTTCACGTATACTCTAAGCACTGCGTCCGCTGAGTTCAAGATGCGAATGGCGAAGGAGCTAAGGAAGTGTGCAATTTCTTGTTTCCTATGAAGAAACCTCGCGAAAGCTAAGATCGAAATTTTGAGCTACAGACCTGCCTGGATCGTATCATAAATGGAGTCGCATTCAAAAGCTACATTTGCAATGATTCAAATGATTGCCTGCAACAAACACATCCGACCTGCATATGTTCAACTCACGACCAAGTTTGGTAGACTCAATGCTGCACTGCCTGACCATGGAAATGTGTAAGGTGTTGAAGCACTATATCCTCCGGGAAATCCCGTAACTTCGACAGTGTAAGTCCCGGCATCAAGCACGTAGGTCAAAGCAAAGTAGTAGAATCCCGTGGTATCTGTAGTTGTGCTTGCTACTGCATTGGTGCCAGTGCAAGAGCACCCGGTGCAAAGACTCACGCTCGCGTCGGCGAATCCGGCTCCCAGACTGTTTACTACTGAGCCGCTAATCTTGTTCGGTGCAGAGCCGGTCTTCAGGCTGTTGATGAGGCTGGTTGCGTCGCTAATCAGAATGCTCGCCGCGTTGAATGTCGTCCCGCCCGTCGTGCAAGATGAGGATATCTGATTATTATTCTGTGCCTCTACCTCGTTGATGAGGGTAGAGAGAATATTTTCGGCAGCGTTGTCGTTGCCGTTGTTGATCTCGGTTTGGGCAGAGGAGAGCTTGCTGGTGAGTGAATTTGCAATGCCCGAATCGACTATGCAGTTTGTAGAGAGAAGCTGATTGATAACGGCGGCTATCGATGAAGAAGTGGAAAATACTGCGACGGCTACAGAAGTGCTATGAGTAACTAAAGGTGAAGTGGATGCTCCGGTCAAACTCAAGCTGTAAGTACCGAGCGTCACGAACGGCTCGACGCTGCTCGTTAGAGTTGAGCTGGCGCTGCCACCGCTCGCGGGAGTCACGGGGTTAGAAGAAAACGAAGTCGTGAAGCCATTTGAGGTAGAGCTAAGATCCACCGGCGAACTGAATGAGTCGATCGAGTTAGCAGTTACCGCATTGGATCCGGACCCTCCGACATCAAGTGCAATTGGCGCAAGTTGACCGAAGGAAAAATCAGGACTGCTTATGTTGAAAGTGCTTGTCAGGAAAGCTGCGGAGTTAGATGCCGATGAGACCCAGCATGCCACAACTGCGTATGTTCCTGCTGTCGAAGTGTCTCCAGCGCACGCAGCTGCGGGGGGCTGACCGCCGCTCGCAGATCTAAGCTCACTTTGACAAAGGGAGCTCAAGCTCGTTGGCGAAGAACCTGTAACGTCATACCACTCTAGCCGACAATCGTAACTTGAACTTGAACAAACGTAATAGAGAGAAAGCGAGCCTCCACCGTTACTAGAGTACAATGTAGGAAATGAATCTGAGTATCCTCCTGCTTCGAATACTTGATTATCGGGCGTTGTCACGAAGACCCAAAGGAGTGTCGAGTCGACTATGCAAACCGTGCAGGTTGGAGGGACAAAGCTACTTGTTATGGTCACTTGATCTCCCGAATTGATCAGACTGGGCACAATACTCATTCCAAGATACGTGCAGTAGCTGCCCGAACTGGTGTCTTGACAAGATGATTGAATCACCAGAGGACAAGCGAGCCGGGAGGTACGACGAGTAGTAGCAACAACAGCCCAAGGATTGCACCATCAGCAAAGACGAGCTGAAAGTGCGTCCGTGCAAAGCTTCTAGTTTCAATAAGAGACTCGATCATTCTTCGCAACTCAAAACCCCAACTGGTTGCCCCATGATCCTATTCTATTGTACCCTGAATCGCCCCAGTTGGCACTAGCGCTGTGTGCACGTTGACGAAAGCGTTTCCAGATTCTATGGCGGAGATGAGCTGAGGAAAGGTGAATCCATCGCACCCCGCGCAATCAGATGGTCTCAGATTCTCTGCAGTTAGCGTGCCCTTCGCAAGGATTCCGCTGAATCTCCCTTCAATATAGCCAGGACATGCGGATGGACTGCCTCCACTTAAAACGTTGATACATGCAGTTTGACCCGAAGAGCCCACCTCGTTCGGGTTGGGATAAAGCCATAGAATGATGCTCCCGTCTTTGTAGTGTATGTGCGCCATGAAGACTCCATTGATATCCGCAACAATCAGCTTGTACGAAAGCGCGGTTCCATCCGCAGTCAAGTGAAATATCGCTTCGCCGGTGGCGCGTGTGTCTACACCCGGAGCCGCGGAGAGATGCGCTACAAAGTTTCTGTCGGTCGATGCGCTCGCTATTGCAAGTAACGGCACGACTGAAGTGATTCCAACGAACGCTATGATAGACAGCAGAAATATTGCTGTAAACTGTTTGGTTATCATGATGTCTTTGAACATCAGAAAAATATTAATCGATTTTTCCCCCAAAGCGAATCCTGAACTAGCATTGATGATAAAAACCGAAAAATCAAGTCGAGAGCCTCGTCAAAAGCTCGGTTGATAAGGTTGTGAAAGATAACCAAGTATCAATTTCTTCACAAATCTCATTAATTTATGTGATTTTTTACACCAATCTGAATGAATCTGAAGTGGCGAGTCTTCCGATTTAGAAAAGTTAATGATTGGCATAATCTGACGAGCAAGGCGACTGATAGCAACAGAGATAGGCGCCTTCAAACCGTGGGAAATGGACGGAAGGTCACAAAGGCCCGTGATGTGGCGCAGACAAATGCCCTATTTGTAGAGCTACCTTTCGTTGGTAGGACCGAAGAACTCAGCGCACTAGAAAACTCACTCAGACGTGCTATCAAGGGAGACGGCGGTCTAGTTTTCATCTCTGGTGAGCCTGGTATCGGTAAAACGAGACTCGCTCACAAATTCGCAGAAAGAGCCGTGAGGATAGGATTTCGTTACCTTGAAGCGAGATGTCGTGGCGACCAAGGATCTCCACCTTATTGTGCTTGGATAGAATTACTTAGGCAATTTTCTCAGAAAGCAAATGCGCAGTTGTTCTTTAGGGCATGCGGCGAAAACACAGATCAGATTGTCAGACTGGTGCCGGAACTTTTCGAAAGCACACACTCTCCCGCGTCTGGATCACAAGCTCGACCTGAAGCTCAGAAAAGAACGGAAGACATTCAAAAGGAGGAACTTCAATTCCTTAATGCTCTAACGCAAATCTTCTTCAGGTTGTCGAAGGAATCGCCTTTACTCCTCTTCTTGGACGACTGGCAGTGGTGTGACACAGCCTCTCTAAAACTCCTCCAATACATGAGAAGCAGTGGCCTGATGCAGAATGCAATTCTCATTTTATGCTCATTCAGAGATTCAGATTTGCTGGCGCAACCGTCCATTCCCAAATCCTCACTTTCTGAATTTCTTTCGAGTCTAGAAGGTGAGCGGTCACTGGACCTTATCCATCTTAAGAGGTTCGGTCAGGATACCGTCGCTGATTTCCTGAGGAAGTTGTTTTCAAAAGAAGAGATACCTCAAGATTTTGTTCGGGTTCTATACTCGAGGACCGGCGGTAATCCATTTTTTCTTAGCGAAGCGCTGAAGACGCTCGTAGAGGAGAAGAAGATATTGAGAAACTCGGCAGGAGGGTGGGAGTTAATCGAGATCTCGGAGATAGCAATCCCGCAGACGATCAGCAAGGTTGTCCGACAGAGACTTGATCGCCTCGGGGAAGAGACGATGAAAACACTCTCTGCGGCGTCTGTAATAGGAGAGACTTTCGACCTCGAGATACTGAGCAAGGTATTGCGCGAACCCAATACCCAGAGGTTGAGAGTTCAAATAGAAAGTAGCCGGAGATCTGGATTAATTCTGGAGGTGAGCGAGAGCCGACCTGACAATGATCTCACCTATTCGTTCTCAGACGAATCTGTAAGAGACTTGCTTTACGAAAATATTCTACAGGAGCAGCGAACGGAATACCATGAACGCGTTGGCCTTGCTCTTGAAGAATCCTTCCGAGCCAGCGACTCCGTCGAGCAGCATGCATCAGAATTGGGGTATCATTTCTTTGTTTGCGGGAACAAAGAAAAATCAGTAGAATATTACGGCCTCGCGGGTAGAAGAGCCTCCTCGCTCTACGCGCATCAAACTGCGTGTAGAAATTTTCATTTCGCTCTTGAAATCCTTTCCCAGCTGGGACGGGACACAGACAGCGTTGAATCCAAGAGACGAGTTTCTCTAACTCGAGCAGAGCTCTTGGACGCTTTGGGACTTGAAGCCCAGTTCGTGTCCTCAGAATTGGTAAATCTGGCAAGATACTGGGAGGAATCATCTTCGATTTATCAGGAAATTGGAGAGAAAAGGAAAGCTGCGAACATTCTCTCCAGGCTCGGTATTATGTACTATCTCATGATGTTTGATTTCGAAAAGAGTGATCAATTCTATTCAAAGGCCTTGTCATTGTTACAGGGTGATGACAGTGCTGAACTAGAGCTCGCGCGTGTTTACGTTTGGAAAGTATTCCAAGATGTATGGGACGGAGACAGGGAAATGGTCATTTCTATATCTCGCAAGGCGTTGGAACTAGCAGAAAAAATTCAAGCTTATGATGTAATAGCAATGGCACGTACTCAAATTCTGGGGATATCCAGATTAAGTGAATTCGAACATGCTATGGCATCGCACGATGACGGAATTCAGCTTGCTATTCAAAATAATCACATTTCGGAAGCTGCTTTCTGCTACTTCCACAGGGCAGCTATTCATGTGAACACAAAGGGAGCTTCGCAAAGAGCGATCGACCTCTTCCACGAGGCAATAGACTATTCAAAAAAGACAGGACAATTTATCCAGACTGTCTTCAATAAGACCGAACTTGCCTATGAAGCGTATTTGCCCCTTGGAGAGTGGCAAAAAGCAGAGGAATTGGCTGAAAATGTGAGGATCTCGGTTCAGAACTTTCCACCTAGCTCCCTCTTTGCAATATTGGCAGATTCCGTCAGAGGACAAGTTTTTCTCAGTAGGGGTGAGTTAGGGAAGGCAGAAGAATGTTTGAGGAACGCCGAGCTCAAAACGAAGGGCCACGGTATACTTCAGATAGACGTTCCGCTATACATGAGCCTAGCGCGCCTGTACATCTACAAGGGCGAGTACGGAAAATCGAGTAATTACCTTAACGAGGCATATCGGCGTTCAAAGAAGAGAGGGCTCGTAATAATCAATTGCGTCCCTCATGTCCAGCTCCTGAGTTTGATGATAGAATTCTCCGTGTTGACCGAATCCGAAACCCGTGGCTGGCACCCTGGCGGCGAGGAACTATTTCTAGAAGAGACACTCGCTGAACTTACTGAATGTGCTCATGAAATCAACTTGGAGTGGCCACTCGCATATCTTCACAGGGCAGAGGGATTGATTGCTGCGAGGGAGAAACGTCTCGACGAAGCTGCAAACCTTCTCGAGAAAAGTGCCGACGTATTCGCGAAACTAGGCTGGCCCTACGAGCTCGCGAGGACGCAGTACCAATTGGCTATTGTGCATCTTCGCGGTGGGAAAATTCTTCAGGCTGCAAAATTCTTAGACTCGGCATCGCTTACTTTTGCGAAACTAGGTGCCAATCAGGATCTTAGCCATATTGCATCCATAAGAAACAGTTTTGAAGAGCAAGGGCTTCCAATCTTCAACGAATATCCTAAATTCGAAAATAAGGACGCAGATTTATTCTATGAAAGCTTGCTTGGCGAGTTCGTTCAGGACTATGTATTCAAAAGGTTGGAGATTGAAAAATGTGGCTGGAGGAGCTTGAGCGAGATGGGCCGCAATTTGAAACTTCCAAAATATGCTCTGTATGGAAAGAAGGCCGGTGCAAGCGGGCCTATAGCAAAGGAACTCATTTCGCGAAGACTGGTTGAGACTCGTACCTTCTTGGGTGCAAGGGGTAGGGGAGGCGAGATAATGAAGGTGAGAATCGCATTCAAGAAGAAGAGACAGACGGGCGTGGCCTGACTTCTCTTGACCTGCCTCGAAACAAACCTTTCGCAAAACTCAGCTTCACCTTCGTTTACGCATGCGAAGATTTTTTGGTTGGGATTATCATGCAAAAGTGCGAAGCGCTCGAACTATAACTATCTACCATAGTCTTATCAAGAATCCCACACGAAAGTTTCGTCAACTTCTTCCGTGTCAAGGGAATCGTGACGCCGAATGGAGGAAGAGGTGGTAGTGACCTCAGTCACATCGGTGATTGCTCCGAAAGAAAATTCGAGCGTGAAAAATATGAGTGGTAGAGGGGGGATTTACAACCCCCTTTCTTTCAAATCTCATCCGATTCCTGACTGTCCAACAGAACACAGCAATCCAATCACATTTGATGCCTCGCTCGACAATTCCACAGTTCCTTTGCCCCTTCAGAGGAGACTCCGAAGGTCTATCAAGATTAATCAAAACCCAGATTTGAAGCGATCTTTTTCGAAATATCTTTGGGGATGGGGGTCGGTTTGCCAGTTTTTGTATCCACGAGTACCAAAATTGCGAAATCGCTGCAAAGTAGTGCTCGAGAAGAAGGATGTGAATTCGCCGACAGTTTAAGTATCTGGCATTCGAACTTTGTGCTTGAGTTTCCCGCACTTGCAATCCTTGTCTTTACGAGTATCTCTTCGTCAAATCGCGAAGGCGAGTGAAAATTCAACTTAATCTCGGTCATTGCAGTTGCGAGACCACGGTTCAGGACAAGGTCCTTGAAATCGATTCCCAGAGATCTAGCATGCTCAACTCTAGCCATTTCAAACCACACAACATATCCGCTGTGGTGGACAATTTGCATCATGTCAACTGCGTCATAGGGCACTCGTAGTCGAAGTTCGAACCAATTCCGAACAGACATGTAAACGATTGGAGGGAATGGGATAGCTAGCCTATGAATTCTTAGTGTTCGAGCCAAATGGTGACAGCTGAAGAAAACGAAGCTTACATCAAATTTACCTTTGCCGAGGTAATAGAACTAAGAAACGCCTTAGAAAGAAAAGACAATCGGGTAAGATCTGATTTCTTTCATCCAACCCATGTTTTTCTTGCCGTACAAGGACAAAGATTGATGAAAGGACGCGCTCTTAAGAAATATGAAACGTATGGCGTTCTGTCTAGAAGATTATCCTCTATGCCAGAGGTCGATCGACTTTCGCACATTCGCCAAACATATCAGGAGATCATTGTTGTCAACAGCCAAGTGAGTCGAACCGGTAACCGGTTATATCCTCACTATTTTCTCCCTTTCAATATTAGGATCGCTACAAGGACTCCAAACCGTAATCAGAGAAGAAGTGAAGGTGGGGTTGTCAGGATTTGGACCTGAGACCTCCACCGCCCAAGGGTGGAATGCTAACCAAGCTACACCACAACCCCGCTTAGTTCGTTAATCTTTGCAAAGTCAGAAGCAAATCACTTGCCTCGAAAGAGCTCCAACATCTGCAAAGGTAATTTTGTTGGAAAGCCTGACTGTATGAATGGTCGAAGCTGTCCTGAGCTCTTTTCTTAGGTCTGAAAATCCTCATCTATATAATTTCGCACTCGTGCACCATAAAGCACGATTCGGGCTAGGTTGCTAATCCAGGTAATCTACCTAGCAGTCATGGGAATTCCCGTGCATTAGCAACTCTTGTGTCCGTTAATTATTCCAATGGAAATGAAACGATAGAAGGCATAAGGACTAGCCGAGGAGTCCAGTATCTTGTTTCAACTCCCATTCTGGATAAAGCGAGCACCTTTAGGTCTTCCAATTTAATTTGGCTTGGTGTACCTGAAGGGGGATTAGTTTCGGATTATTGCAATGTGATTATTTCAAGGGAATATTGGAAAGCACAAGTTCAACTCGGCAAATTCACAATTTGCGCGAATCTCGTCCGGGTTTCCGAAAGTTGCTTTTTCTTTTACCTTATTTTTGTTAGGCAATTCGCTGTTTGGTTTCCTCAATTTTTAAAAAGTGCTTTGCAGAACGAAGTTGCGTCAGAGTGTCCCTGCACAGAATGCTCCCAGGAATAGTAGCAATCGCAATTAATATCGGCGGTCTGACCGCCGCGGTGATTCTCGTTATCGCGAGTACAATCAACATGGAAAGAGAAGTCCGAAGCAGAGAAAGGAGAAGGGAACGAGTTTCAGAGTTTTCTGAGTCGTAGCAGCCTCAAACCTCAAGCTCTAACCCGTCGTCAGCCACTATCGTCTCCCTCCATATCGCCTTGGCTTCCGAGATCATCTCCTCGGGAGTCTCATCGTCATCGTTGACGTGAGTCAGTACAAGTTTCTTTGCTCCAGCCGAGAGCGCAGCGTTGGCCGCTTCGGTTGGTGTCGCGTGCTTAGGGGGTCTCGCCTTGGCAACGTCCTTCTGGAGAAATGTGGCTTCGTGAATTAGCAGGTCCGTGTTTCTAGCCAGAGGTAGCAAGCACTCGCAAGGTTGCGTGTCTCCCGTGTACGCTATCACTCTACCGTTGCCTTTCTCCTCTTTCAGCCTGTACCCGAGGCAGGGAACTGTGTGATCCATAGCGAATGTGGAAACTGCAAAACCGGGTATTGATATTCCCTGACCGGACTGCAGTTCAACGAGGTTGATTTGGAACTTTTTTGTAAAAGCAACCCTGGTTATACGCTCGACCGTGGAAAAGTAATCCGTGAGGCCTGGCGGCCCGTAGACGTTGAGGTTCGACGATTTCTTCTGGATCGCCATCGTTTCGATTATCGACGTCAGCCCTGTAACGTGGTCTGAGTGATAGTGCGTGACAAAGATATCGTTGATTGCAGATACATCCACGTCGCTTTTAATCAGCCTGTGGATCGAACCGTCACCGCAATCGAGCAACGTAAGCTGCCTTTCATTGTAAACGCCTATGCAGGAAAACCCTCTGTTCTTGCTCGGCACAGCCGCGGAGGTACCGAAGAATTTTATCCCCAACATCTTCCTACGTCATCTCGAATCTTATTCTTTCGACTACTCCGCTAGATCGTGTCCGAATTAGGGCATCAGTTTGATTATTCATGACTTGCCGGCCGATCCAGCTTCTTCTTCGATCAATTTGTACCCGTTGGCCTTCGTCCAGTACCTGAGAAGATCTATCGAAAGCAAGACATCTTCGGCGTTTGCCTCCAGGTCAAGCTTCCTCAGATCTTCCTCGGCCCTGCTCTCCATAAAGTCAAACCCGTCCAGCTCCTCTACCGTGATTGAGCGCTTCCACTCAGGCGAGTAGAGTTCATAGTGAACTTCCTTTTCCTTCGGAATCACGGAGATGTTTACTGCGAGGAGATCCGCCGCACCTATTGACAGTCTTGAATTATCGACTCCCCTGATCTGAAGCGAGCTCCCCTTGAGCTTGGCGGTCAAAAAGTCGATCAGATTCTGGCGCCCGTCATCAGACGGAGGCGCTAATTTTTTACTCAAATCGGAAGAAAGACAGTGCTCCCTGTTCCTTTTGTATCTATGCCGGTCACCTGGCAAAACGAGATGCTCGTCTTTAGAATTTGTCCATTGCAGTTGACAGAGCCCAAGAGTTCGTCATATAATAGCAATGCGGATGATACTCTACATAACCACTATTTTCTCAGAGATTCGCCATTCCCGCCGTTGTGGTTTCCGCCTCCAGAGCCTCTTGATGATGATGAAGAACCGTTTGATTTTACAGACTCGGAACTTGCATTGGGCGAGGCTGTAGGCGAATGTGGTTCCTGTGGCTGCTGTTGCTGCTTGTCGTCCACCAGCTTCTGCTGTTGCTCATTGGGTATCTGGGGATGGTGCTCCTTCTTCCACAGTGTATCGGGGACTCCCTGCGCCTTGTTGGCGTATCGAGCGAGCGAAAAAAGAAAATCGGACAGTCTGTTCGCGTAAACAATCACGTTTGGGTCAACAGATTCCACTGATGCAAGCGCCACAATTCGTCGCTCCGCTCGCCTGGAGACCGTTCGGGCAAAGTGGAGCCTGGCGCTCAGGTCGGTTCCAAAGGGCACGATAAAGTTCCTGATCGGCTGGACTGATTCATCGACCCTGTCTATGCACTTTTCAAGAAACTCTATGTCAGAGTCCTTGACTGCGTAGGAAGGATCTTCGGAGCCTGCGAGAATTGCTCCAATCGCGAAAAGTTTGTTCTGGACTACCTCAAGAACCGAGTCGATGTAACTCAGCGCCTCTCTGGAACCTGACGAGCCTTCGTGAATGTAGGATCGCGCCACGCCTATTATCGAGTTCGTCTCATCGACGGCTCCGTATGCCTCAACGCGGGCATTGTCTTTCCTGACTCTCTTGCCGCCAAATAGTCCTGTTTCTCCCTTGTCTCCTGTCTTTGTGTAGAGCTTCAATATTGAACCAGTTCTTCTCTTCTTGTCTTTTTTCTGTTTCTATCAACCTCTTTCCCTTCTAGTATCAGAAGAGATAGAGGAAGAAGCGATAACTTTCATTCCCCTTACAATCTGATATTTAATTTATTTCAATGGGAGCCAGATGCCAAATTTCCGAGAAAAAAGAGTTGCACGCCCATCGCAATTCTCGGTTTGCGGCAAATTTGCTCGTAGCGGTTTCCATACCTCTTGGTCCCGACCCACTGGCGCAACTTCTTGAATGCCGCGAATCGATCCCCTTGACAATTTGCAGGTGTGGATCTGACGAAATATATACTCGTCTTAACTCCTTTCTCAGCTGAAAGACTGCGAAGGAAACAGAGAGAAGGGGCGGTTGCTGAAAAGGTGACGGAACAATCCATCAAAGATTTCGGTTCGCGTGATGACCTCCAGGTAAAAACTGCAATAGTTAGCGTGTTCGACAAAACCGGTCTTATCGAGTTCGCACGCTTGCTACACGCAAGCGGCGTGACAAATCTAATTGCAACTGGTGGGACGCTCTCTGCTCTCCAGAGAGAAGGGATAGAAGCAACAGCTCTCGAAAGAGTAGGGCACTTTTCCGAGATGCTCGAAGGTCGAGTCAAGACGCTTCAGCCGGAGATTTTCGCGGGCATTCTTGCTAGGAAGACCAGCGAGGATCACATGCGACAGGTGCGAGACAAGAAAATTGGAACTATCGACATGGTCGTATGCAACTTTTACGCCTTTGAGAGCACAGCGTCGAGAAAAGGGGCGACCGACGAGGAAATCATCGAGATGATCGACATTGGCGGCCCATCTCTCGTGAGGGCGGCTGCGAAGAACTATGAGTCCGTTTGCGTTGTTCCCTCACCTTCTCTGTACAAAGAGATAGGCGACGAACTTTCACGAAACGGTGGGCGCATTTCATACGAGACTAGAAAGAAAACGGCCCTCAAGGCGTTCGAAGTTGTCGCTTCTTACGATATCTCAATATACAACACACTAAACTCGAGGTTCAGTTCCGGGCTCTTCGCGGACTCTTTCTATCTCTCTGCGCGCAGCTTTGAGGTTCCCAAATACGGAGAAAACCCTGACCAGAAGGCGATGATTTACGCAATCAAGGGGAGCGAGGGAGGAGTCCCAGCGTGGAAGCAGCTCTTTGGAGACGTGCGCTCGTACAACAACTACCTCGACATCGCGAGCTCGTTTGAGATCCTCAAGGGCTTTGAGTCGATGCCAGCTGCTGCGACCGTTAAACACGGTCAGATCTCAGGTTTTGCGACGTCGAACTCCGGCCTTGCCGATGCATACAGGCTAGCTCACGCCTGCGACCCCGAAGCTGATTTCGGCAACACCACGGTACTCAATCGCGTTGTCGATAGCGAGACAGCGAAGCTGATCGGAAAAAATGAAGGCGGCGGTTCGGAAGACGTTTCGGTGTATACCGAGATTGTGCTCGCTCCCGGATACGAAAGAGAAGCTCTTGAACTCTTGAAAGCCAAGCAGAAAAAGAAAATTAGGATAATTGAAACGGGAGCGCCTTCGTCATACCCATTTGACGTGAAGCTCATGGAGGGACTGGCATTGGTTCAGCAGTCCCCAAACTACGAATTGAAGCTAGATCCTTCCAAGGTAACTGTTGAGACAACCGCAAAGCCCACTGCAAATGATATGGCGATCCTCCTGGGGCTGTGGGAGGTTGTGAGGCGAGTAACCTCGAACGGAATAGTCGTCGGGAACGGAGAATACGATGAAAGCAGCGGTACCCTCAGAAAGCTATGGACTCTGGGGGTCGGCTCATTCAGGAAGCGAAACGGCGCCACCTTGATTGCTCTTCAAAATGCAGGAGAGCGGGCACGAGGAGCCTACTGCGCGTCGGATGGATTCTTTCCGTTCCCGGACAGCGTAGAGATGCTGGGCAATGCTGGCATCCGAGGAATAATTCAGCCCGGTGGCTCGCAGAGCGATAGAAAAGTGATCGAGATGGCAAACAGATTTTCAATCCCCATGCTCCTCACACACGAGCGAGCCTTCAAGCACTAGACGGGAGAGATAATTCTGTCTTCCCGCTTTGATCATCTTCTTCAATCCCGCTTTTTGCAAGAGAAATGCAAAAGAAGACAAAGACAGCGTGTGAGAGGTAGCTACATTCTCAAACATTGAAGATTGGTCTCTGCATACCCAACTCTGGAAAAGCAGCTGGAAAGCAGGCTATCGATGAACTGGCAGATCTTAGCGAGAGGTATGGATATGATTCGATTTGGACAAACGATCACCTTCTCGTTTCGGCGGAGTATGCGCCTAACTACGGAAGGATACTCGAGTCGCTGACAACGCTATCGTACCTCGCCGGACGGACGAAGAACGTTCTCCTCGGCACGAGCGTCATTGTCTTCCCGATGCGCGAAGTAGTCCTGTTCGCAAAGCAATCGACGGCGCTCCAAATCCTGTCTGAGGGGAGACTGATTCTCGGACTAGGCGCAGGCTGGCTTTCACAGGAATTCGAAAATGTCAGGTCGGACTTCTCCCAGAGGGGACAGTACTACGATGAGGGCTTGCAGCTCTTTAGGTGGTTCATGAGAGGTAACGCGAACTTTACTGGAGAATTCTACGCGATCAAGGATGGCGTCTTTGAACCTACTCCGAGCAAGCACATACCAATTCTCATCGGGGGGAACTCTGGACAGAGCATACGGAGGGCGGCAAAGCTCGGAGACGGCTGGTTTCCAATCGCAATATCCCCAAAAGAACTCCGAGCAGGAAAGCAGAAACTTACGCAACTCACTAGCAGACGAATGGAGATTGCGATTCGACTTGCTGTCGTGTTTGCTGAAAAGCCGGGGTCGGTCAAGTCTCTGGCGATGAGAAATTCGACGGGCGAGGTAAACGCACGCCTTGCGGGCACGAGCGAGGAGATACTTGGACAGATCAGGAAGTATAGACTGGCAGGTCTCAATCACCTTGTCTGCTACTTTGGGGACAGAGAGCCCAAGATACTCAAGGTGAAAGCTACAAAGTTTGCAAGGGAAATCATGCCCTCAATTTGAATCCTCGCAAGGAACATGACATGAACGGTTTCGAAAGACGCAGAATCCGCATTGTTCTCTAGGCTAATATAGCATATTTTGTTCTTAGTGCGGATGTGATTTCAAACATAAAATGAGTACTGTACGGCAAACTGCAACCTCCGAAGGCTATGCTCACCCCGAAGTCATAGTTGACACGAATTGGGTGCTCGACCACATCTCAGACCCCAAAGTGAGAATTGCCGAAGTAGACTATGACCCCACCTCGAACTACAATCAAGGGCACATTCCAAATTCCGCGCTTTTTGATTGGAAGAAGGACATCAACGATCCGGTGCGAAGAGACATTCTGAGCAAGCAGGCCGCAGAAGACCTCCTGAGCAGAAACGGAGTATCAAATGATACGACGCTCGTCCTTTACGGCGACTTCAACAACTGGTTTGCAGCCTTTGCATTCTGGGTATTGAAGTACTACGGTGTGAAGGATGTCAGGTTGATGAACGGAGGCAGGAAGAAATGGATCGAGGAAGACAAGCTGCTGGTAAAGGACACGCCATTGTTCCAGAAGGGCAGTTTCAAAGCGTTAGACCCCGATCAATCGGTCAGAGTCTATCTCGATGATGTGAAGAGGGCGCTCGAGAACAAGAGGATAGGCCTTGTGGACGTCAGGGGACCGAAAGAGTTCTCGGGAGAGATTCTTGCGCCGCCAGAGTATCCTACTGAGCACGCCCAGCGAGGAGGGCACATCCCCGGCGCGGTCAACATCCCATGGGCTCAAGCGGTGAAGGAGGATGGAACCTTCAAGCCTCGCGAAGAACTGGAGCAGCTATACAAACCAAAAGGAATCACTCCAGATAGGGAAGTGATAACCTACTGCCGCATAGGCGAGAGATCGTCTCACACGTGGTTTGTGCTAAAATATCTGCTGGGATACCCAGACGTAAGGAACTATGACGGTTCGTGGACGGAGTGGGGAAACCAGGTCAGACTGCCAATCGAAAAGTAGTTGCTGAACTGCCCTAACGCGATGCAGGGGGCAAGAGCGAGCGGCTCTTTGACTTTTGGAATCCCTCTGCTATTCGCACCTTTTTTTCCAAACCGGATTGCGTCAATCTTGCTGTAGACTTGCTCCCGCAAGGAGCAATACTCATCGATGAGAGTACAGGATTACGAGATGCGCTTCTTTACCCGATTCTACTGTTCGTTACGTCGGATTAGTTTAGTGGCCTTTTCCTTCTGCTTCCTTCTTATCTCCTCTTCCTGAACTTTTGCTTTCTCACTGAATTTTTGCACTATGAAGTGAAAGAGGTTTCCCTCTTTTCGTGATTCGAGTAAGTTATTCTTTGTCTGGTCGCTCCATCTGATCATTTCAATGTCAGAGGTAGGGTCGTCAGTGACGAGGTGAACTACAGCGCCATCCGGTTTTTGCTCTAGCAGCTGATTCAGGTTTGCAAGAGTCGTGGCGCACTCGGTTCCAATCGAGAACATTTCCTCGTCTGGCAGTGCTTTGAAGCACCTTACCTTCAGCTCTCTGATCCGAGATCCTATAGCTTCTGCCGCTTTCCTTCCTTTCTTCAACCCTGCGAGATCTTGGGCATTGAAACTTTCAAATTGGGCAATCCAGCCACTCTCATAAGAAGAACTGTTGGCGGGAGAGGGGTCGACCTGGAGAGTCACGTTGAATTTCGCGATCTGTCCGGAGACAGGGCTTCTGACAGGCCCGAAATACCTTCCAGACTCCACCGTTGCAATTGCTTGATTTTGGCTCACGTTGCTCAACTGTGTCTTTAGTTTGATGGAAGTGAACTTGCCAGCGAGGAAGGATAGCACCGTAGTGATGCCCATCGTACCAGTTCCGTCCGGAGCGGGTCTTATCCAGACATCGTTACCGACGTCGTAGTAGAGTTCGTCGGGGAACTCGCAATGATCTACTTCCACGCGGCCTGATGCTCACCAACAGTTCTCGATCGGATTCTCTTCTACTTCTTCCACTTAATTTCGCTCGGTCACTTGGAAGTCGCCAAGAAGCCTAGCACAGGTAAGATAGCGAGCCGAAACGTGCTTTAAAGTACAGCCTGGACAGAGTATAGTTAGTTTACCACTATTGAAATAACCAAGATGATAAAGCCAACAATGGCTGCGACCTCGGTGGCTACGAGCGGCATGTGCGTCATCTGCGTACCGAGGCCTCCCCCAATGATAATCAATAGACCGAGAAAGAAAAGAGGATACTTTAGGATCTTCGGCATCACGTGTCTGCCCGGAGGTTGTTGTTTCAACTCCTTCCCCACTTCCTAGAACTTGAACAAAAGATGATCCACGGGCAGTCCCGCCGCGAGAGCGCGGATATACAGGTCCGCGAAAAATATTGTCAGGAGGCTGACCCAAGCGAGCAGCTCGTGCCGAGCGTTCCACCACGACTGCACGTCAAAAATCTTCTTGCGAGTTCTGCCCACAGGTGTGCAGCTGTAGCAGTCAATGTTACCGCCTATCAGGTGCCTGAATGCGTGGCAGGAGAGGGTCCAAGATGTTAGTGTGAGCGCGTTGGCTAGTAGCACCAAGCTCCCAATCCTCAGGGAGTCCTGGTAGATCAGGGAAATGTAAAAGTCGTAATAAAAGAACGGGAGAAGAATAATCCCCGCGTATAGGAAGTACCTGTGCAGGTTCTCAAGCTGGAAGAACACGTTCCGCTCGCCCGTGTATTGTCGCGTCCTGCCATCGTCTCTGTCAGTGTTCGCACAGCCCAGCGGGTGGTGGAAGAGGTGCCTGTGGTAATCCTTCCGGTACGCGTAACAAGTGAGCCTGAAGAGACCCGGTATGGGGACGATGAGGACGGTCGGGCTGTAGAAGGGATCAACGTAACCCGTGATAAGACCGACAGGATAGGTGACAAGAGCCCAGCTGCCGACTGCGAGGATGAGTATGAAAGTCCACAGCCGCCAGTTTGCCTCGAGAATTTCAAAAGGGAAGAGATACTTTTGAGGGGCTGTCTTCTGCAAGTGAGAGGTTTTACCCTCAGACTAGTATATGCTCTGAACGATTCTATTATGGGTTTTCCCACGAGTTATTTTGCATGACTTGTATTCAATTATCTTCTTCTTTCAGTGTTCCACATCATGGTTCTCTCGGCATGGCCGAGCTCTTTCGTTCGAAAGCTTGCGTGTCTTCCTGTAATCACTGGAGCCGAGAATTGAAAGGCACCGGTACTGCTTAAATAGAAACTCTCAACTGAGAGAACTTGCGGTAGATTCTCAACTAAACACAGACGAGAGATTAGACAGGAGTTGTTGATGATTTTCCAATGAGCTGGGGTACTTTAGCAGGAGAGCAGAAGGTAGACACCGAGATAGAGGCAAAGCCGAGAGCTCACCCGCGCGGGATGAGATTCCAAGGCGTGAACGCGTTGGTCACGGGAGCGGGCAGAGGATTTGGGAGCCTGATTGCAACAGCCCTTGCGGACGAAGGGGCGAACGTCGTGGTTGCGTACAACACCTCGAAAGACGGTGCCGAAAAACTAGCGCAACAGATTCGGTCTACGGGTCGCAAATCCATGACGGCGAAGGTAGACATTACAAAGTGGCCCGAAGTAAAGTCGATGACTGAAAAGGTCTGGAATGAGTTTGGTCCTATAGATTTGCTAGTCAACAACTCCGGAGACGTCTCAAACAAGCAAATGTCGTGGAGGCAGATTACGGAAGAGGCAATTGATCAAACGCTTGCCGTGGACATCAAGGGCACGCTATTCATGCTTCACGAAGTTGGCTCGAAAATGCTGGAGCGCAAGTCCGGTACGATAGTCAATGTGGCGTCGAATGTAATCGTGACCGGCAGCCCAAGAGCACCTCAGTACGCTGCCTCGAAGTATGGCGTCATCGGCCTCACAAAGTCTTACGCACTCGCGTTCTCCCCTTGGGTTAGAGTAAATGCGGCATGCCCCGGTTACATGGACACAGCTGCGACCACGAGCAGGGCGGACTGGACTCCGCAAAGACGCAAGTGGATCGTCGACCACACAGCTCTCAAGCGCATCGGCAAACCCGAGCACATAGTCCCGGTAGTTCTCTTTCTAGCCTCTGACGATTCTATTCATATGACCGGGAACATCGTAATCGCAGACGGCGGCTTTAGCATGCCCGGCGCCTAAAGGACTAACGCAATGTGAGAGAAGAAAGAAAGAGGATAAGAAGCAGCTACAATGAGAGTTTCGTTCGCTCTCAAGTAGCTCACTCTTGCTTTTAGAGAACATTTCCTTTCTCTCATGTTCTCTTCTTCTCCTCTCTCAACGCTTCCACCAATTTTATTTGCGTTGAGAGTGTCCACATCGATCTTTCTCAACTCCACTCTCATTTCATTTCTTTACAGAAGTTAAAGCTCGCCGAAGATACGGAGGCGAAAAACATTCTGAATCTCCATATTCCGGGTTAGCAATTGTTTAGAAACAAGGCATAATAGATAGGTCGGAGAACTAAAGAAATCAGAAGCAAGGAGAAAGAAAATAGTCGAGCCCGTTTTCGCTGGGCACTTGACTAGTAGCAATTCTTTGCTTCGCATAGCATTTTAGTGATTTCCAGAATTTTGGGAGAAGACACGTTGCGAGTGAAAGAAATAGTAGAAGAAGAACAGAAGCATCATCGAGAGATTGATCTGGAGGAAGATGATATCGCTCCGCATGGAGATAAGGATGCAAAGAAGGTATTGAGCGGCACGACCGAGGATATGGAAATCGTAGTCGAGCCCTGGAAGAAGCTTATCATTCACGAGCTCCTAGAATACAAGTTCGAGGACCTCGCTAAACTAGTCGCTACACAATCGGTGCAGCAGGGAGGTACCGCAATCCCAACGATAAGCTGGGCCGAAGGCGTCGCCTTCCTGATCAGCCCATTCCCCGACGAGAGCGAGGTAATCATTGAGGAAAAGTTGAAGGGAATCATACACTACAACACCATCCTCTTCGCTCTAAAGCCGACATTCGAGGCCGAGATATTCATGAGGGGCTCTCAGATCAGAATAAACCTGATCGACGTGGGGACTAACGACATCTTCAAGAAACTTGCAAAGACGCTGAAGGAGCATGCGAAGATGCCTCACTCTACAGGCGTAGCAACCTCACTCACTCCGCTCCAGCAGAGCGCTCCGGCTGGCCTACAGTAGACGTAAGAAAGCTTTAGTCATCCTGAAAGTCCACCTCTCCTATCTTAGATGCTCACAGGGCATGAAGAACTCCCTAGTCGCCTCTATACTCCTCCAACTCGCCGATTACACTGAGATGGAGGACGACCAGCCCTACAGGGCGAGGGCGTACAGACGGGCAGCCCAGACGATCGAGTCCATGAGAGAGGACATCGAGGATCTGTGGAAGGCAGGTACCTTGACGGAAATTCCCGGCGTCGGAGAGAATATCGAGAAGAAGATAGACGAGATACTGAGGACGGGCAAGCTCGAGACGCTCGAGAAGATTAAGAAAAGGACGCCCGTTGACGTCGCTTCACTCCTCAAGGTCGAAGGCATCGGGCCGAAGACGGCAAGGGACTTGTACGCTCAGCTTCAGGTAAAGAATCTCGAGGATCTCGAGGCAGCGATAAGAGCCGGCAAGCTCAGAAACTTTAGAGCACTCGGGGTAAAGACCGAGGCGCAACTTCTGGAGAGGATTCAGAACGCGCGCACCCAGTCAAACCGCGTCCTCCTTGTAAAGGGAATCTTCCTCGCCAACCGAGTCATGCAACAGATCAAGAAAATCCCAGGAATCAAGAGATTTGCTGCGGCGGGCTCGCTTCGTAGGATGAAAGACACGATTGGCGACCTCGACGTCCTGATCGAGACAGACGACCCGAGAAAATCAATCGAGTACTTCACAAAGGGGGACGAAGTCAGGGAGGTCGTTCTCTCTGGAGACCTCAAGACTTCGGTGAAGATTGACGAAAACTTCCAGGTAGATGTGAGAGTAATCCCCGAAAAGTCGTGGGGTGCAGCCCTCCTCTACTTCACCGGTTCAAAGGCCCACAACATCGAGCTGAGGACTGTCGCTACACGTAAGGGGCTCAGGCTCAACGAGTACGGGCTGTTCAAGGGCGGGGACAACAACAACGGCACCGCGGTTGCCGGAGAAACGGAGGAGAGCATCTACTCCGCACTGGGACTTGATTACGTCGAGCCAGAGCTCAGGGAAAACAGGGGCGAGATCCAGGCTGCCGCCGCGCACACTTTACCTCATCTTCTCACAACCGGGGACATCAAAGGGGACCTACAGATGCACACAGACTGGAGCGATGGTACCGAAACCGTTGAGGTCATGGCGGAGGCTTCGAGGAGGCTGGGGTACGAGTACATTGCGATTACAGACCACATTGGATCACTAAAGATTGCAAACGCGCTGAATGAAACTCGCATCAAGGAGCAAAGGAAGGTAATCGAGAAACTCAACGAGTCCTACGAAAAGTCGGGTGTGAAGTTCCATGTTCTTCAAGGGGCCGAGGTCAACATCAAGGCCGACGGCAGGCTCGACATGAAGGACTCTGTGCTCAAGGAGTTTGACGTGGTCCTTGCGTCTATTCACAGCGGGTTCAAAGACGATGCCCAGAAGATTACCATGAGGATAGTAAGCGCACTTGAAAATGAAAACGTGGACATACTCGCCCATCCAACAGGCAGGCTGCTGCTTGAGAGGAGCGGCTACGCGTTTGATGTGCCAAAGGTCTTCGATAAGGCAATCTCGACCTCCACGGTTCTTGAGATTGACGCTCACCCGAGCAGGCTTGACCTGAACGATGAGAAGGCGCATGAAGCCCTCAAGGCCGGATGCCTGCTTTCAATTGACACGGACTCTCACGAATCGAGCGAGCTGGAATACATGAGCCTCGGGGTCGCTCAGGCAAGACGGGCTTGGGCAGAGAAGAAAGACATACTGAACACTAGAGACTACCACGAACTCGTACGATACCTCTCATCTTGAGAGAGTAAAGCGAGATCTTTCACTTCTCTTTGATATCCCAGTGCGAATGGTAACAACGAATAATTAATTCCCTCCAGCCCTCACACCGAAGTTCAACCGTTTGATGCACGACTCTCAGGGAGCAAGGTCGCGGTCTTACAAGGTTCCGATACGTATCTTCATAGCGGCTGTAATCCCTTTCCTCCCGGCACTCCTCTTTGAAAAGTACACGTTCCATCTTTACCTGATTGCTGATCCGAATTTCTTTTTCTATTCAGGCTGGAGGTGGTGGGTCGACCTGATCTGCTTCGGAGTAGGAGGGGTCGCCTCAGCCCTCGTCGTGGGTCCGCAGAGGAGGAAGATCGGAACTATGCCACCAATCATAGCCTCCGCGGCTCTCATAATTGCCCTAAACGTGGTCCCGCTATGTGATGCCAGAGAGTGTTACGTTAGCTCGACCGACGGTCTTGGTCAGCTCAGGGATTTCCTTCTGTTTGCTTCGGTTGGCGTGGTCACTGCAGCATCCACATCCACTTCTCCTGCGTTTTCAAGGAAAAGTATCAGCGGTGAAAAGCTTGCAGGGAACGGCGACCCACGGATAAATATTCGCAACAGCGATCTCAAAACATATTTCGATAACGCCTTTGAGTTTGGCGTCCTGACGCTCCTGGGCTACGCCCTGAGCTTCTATCCAATCATGCACATTTTCGCAGGTGTGAGCGTCCCCTATCCACAAGACTATCTTCAGTGGTTCCTGGCGGGAGCTCCCGCAGCAATCAGCTGCTCGCTGCTGGCTCTAGACAAGTTCGATGGTAAGAAATTACTCTTTATGGTATTCCTGACGGGCATCTCGGGCGTCATACTCGGGATTGCCCTAGGCGTCCTCCTTCCCTGCGAAGCATGCGAGAACTATGGTGTCTCCATCGCTTCAATCCTGATAGTTGCGTCGCTCTTTAGCCTCCCAGCTGTTGTGTTCGCTTCAAAATCATTGTTTCCTCGTGAAATCAATTCTCGCAAAACTGGAGTAGCAAGGCCGCGGTCAACCACGCGAGCCCCCGTCGCCATAAGCGCAACAGTAATCGTTGTGACAATGATTCTGCTATGGAGCCTTTTCTTCGTCGGCTCAAACTATCAGGCGTCGCTTGTCAACGTCTTTGGCGGAACGACGGTGTCACGCTTTTCTCCGTTCGAAGTAGGAGGAACCTTCGTATACGACGCGGGATACCTCGCAATCCCAAGAGTTGCCACGAGCGCGGTCGGCGTGAATGTGAGTTTTGGCGGCACGTCAATAGACTCGGCAAGGTTTCCCAATGATTTCCTCGCCGCCGGCGTGGGTGACCAGTCTCCGAACTGCTGCAAGGATGGATTAGATCTGTTCTACAGGGCTGATGTCGCATTGTTCAGCAACGGTAGTGAGTATGCCCTAGCTAGGGCCTGGTGGGCGTGTGACCCCAACGCTGCTTGCGGGGGATACAGCTGGCAGCAACTTCTTCACCTCAGTGCGGCCCAGTTGCCCTCGAGAGCATTATCACACTGGGTGCAGGTCGAAATGAATTGGACTGATTCTGGACAGATCGTCTGGTACTACAGGATTAATTACAACGAAACGAGTAGTTCCCCTTGGATAGCATACAGTAGTTACGACCCTCCGAAGATTCAGAACCATTACTGGGATGCAGGACTGTTTTACGTAGGAGAAGGGAACCGTCCTGCATACTATGCGTACTTTTACCAGTTCGGTGTATCAAGCGCCTACCCCATAACCGACCGCAGCTGGCGCATCTATGAACAGTGCCCCATGCTAGTCTTGAACGGCGCCTGGACATGTGCACCAAAGGCGGGCTTCATAAATGGAATACACTCCTTCTGGAAGGTGCTCTACACAGCCGGAGCAAGCTACAGCGGAATGAATTTTTCCTACCTCGGAGGCCACGAAGTGGAGTTCTACTATTCGGGTACCAGTCCAGCAGACGGCACTCCAATTTGGTGAGTCAGGAAAAAAAAGCACAGAGAGAGGGAAGGGGAGGTCTCCGTTCATGTCCCGCTCTTTTTAAGCATGGTGAGCTTTCGATGCTCCTGCATCAAGCACCTGTCGTACACAACTTTGATTCCGCTTCTTGCAACTTTTTCCTCAGCCTCTGCATTGTGAATCCCAAGCTGCAACCAGAAAACCTTTGGTTTCTTTGAAGTGACATCATCGACGTAATTCGGAACGTCCTCGCTCGGGCGAAAGACGTCCACGATGTCAACTTCGCCTGGGACATCGGCGAGCCTCTTGTATGATTTCTGTCCAAGTATCTGATCTGCGCTTGGATTCACAGGGATGATGCGGTACCCTTTTTCCATCAGGTAAGCCGGGATAGAGTACGCGTCCTTCTCAGGGTTCTTGGACATGCCGATGACCGCAATCGTCTTGTACTTTTCTAGGATATCAAAAATCTCTTCTTGCGGGGGATTTTGCACTACCATGGCTTTGGAAAAACACCTTTCTCTCTCCAGTATTCAGCAATCTTGCTTTATCGTCAAAGGCGCTTTTATCGTTTGATTTTTGTAAGGCAATGAATGAAGAAAAAGCGAAATGGAATCGAGGAATCAGAACAGTATGCCGCCTATGCCTCAAGCGTTCTGAATGGTTAGCAAGAATCTTCGTTCCTTTGTTTCCTAGAATGATTTTCTTGGCAGGAAATCGTCGCAAAGCACTCTAGCACTGCGCTACATTTATTTTGGCTCCTTGAAAACAATGATTTCTCAAAGACGATCTGTCGCACAAGGTAACGGGGCATTGGCAACCCGCACGCTCAGATGATTTTGAAGAGGAAGAAGAAAAGGACACAATGAACGCAAGATTAACAGAGAAGATTTTGGACAGTGATCCGACGCATGACTACCAAGTGCTCGCAATGATGGAGAAAAAGTTCGAGGAGAGGGATCCGCGCTACTTCAACGAAGTCTTGTTGAACGAACCAACCCTTGTCGTCAGGGTTCACGCGGTGACGGCACTCAGCGAGATTGGCGACGAAAGCTCGGTTCCGGTTCTCGCAGAGGTGATGAAGAAAGATCCCAGTCCTCTAATCAGGCACGAGTGCGCGTTTTCTCTCGGTCAGATGGGGCTCAGGAGCGCCGTCCCTTACTTGTGCGACTCTGCGCTCAACGACCCATCCGAGATAGTTAGACATGAGTCAGCCGCCGCGCTCGGCGCGATCGGTGACGAGAGCGCAAGAGAAGCCTTGGAAAAAGCCTCAAAGGATCCTAGCGACGAGGTCAAAGGATCCGCGATTGCTTCACTGTTTAACCTAGATTTCCTTGCCTACTCCGCAAAGCATCCTCTGACAGCTATCGTAAATGAAAGGGAGGAAGCGGAGAGAACAAAAAGGAAGAAAGAAGAAAGCGAGTCCCGGAGGATGCCGCATCCTTAGAACTTTTCAAAGGCTTCGTTTAGTTCTCTGTGGAGACCGTTTCTCCACTCGTCAAACCCCGAGGGCGAATCTGGATACTTTAGGTTGTGCTCTATCAGCGTCTCGCTCTTCTTAGCCGTGAATTGCAGCCCCTTTGCAAGACCAGGGTGCGTCGCGATGCGAGCGAGCATTGCCGGTCCGAGCATCCTCAACCTGCTAAACTTCGGGTGCTCCCTGTTCACGATTGCCGCGACGTCCTCTTCCGAGAGGAAGTACTTCATGCCGTAACTTATTTCGTCGTTTGAAAGCGTCTGGAGGTACCTCCGCAGGACTTCAAAACTCGCCATCTGGTATCCGTGGTGCCTCATGTAGTCGATGTTGTATCTCCACAGCGAAGCCTCGCTCGTGTCTCCCACCTCGATCGCTTGCGCGGCGACTCTGCCGAGTATCACACTTGCGTAGATTGATGGGCCTATCCCTCCTGCGTCTATGGGTCTAGCCATCCAGCCGGCGTCGCCTACTATGGCGTATCCGTTTGCGACGAGGCAGTCGTTGTGCCGCCTGACCGAGACCTGCCAGCTCCCTTTTGTATTTCCCGAATCCGCCTCGCCTGGCGATTGGAGTGGGTTCTTGATGGCCTTGTTTTGCCTCACGTATTCGTCGATTAGGTCCTGCAATCCGTCTTTGCGATTGTACTTTGCGTTTCGAGCGTCGAGCGCCTTTTTCTGAACGCCTAAACCAATATTGACTTTGGCTTCGCCTTTGGCGAAGGTCCAGCAGTTATGCACATTGAATATGGGGCTAAAATCTCCCGCCGAATTGAGATCATAGACAGGCCCAGAGTAGGGAATCCGAGCGAGTTTTCGAATTCTTACGTAGATGCATCCATCCCCGATGAAGAACCTGTTTCGTTGATTGTTCTTTGCCCTCCATAGGTTTTCTTCCTTGAAAAAGTTAGCTTGGTAACCTGAAACAATTGCGACCCATGCCCCTTTCTTCTTGTTCAGTTTGATTGATGCGACAACCTTCAGACTCGCGAGAAGCATCCATAGATCGATTATCAAACTTCGCGAGACCGTGGTGTAGTTTCTCTTATCAGATCGTCCGTTCCTGCCCTTTTCTATCGTGCCGTCGCCGAGGTACATTCCTCTGAGTAGCGAGAGCTTGCCCTCTTCCGAGAGATTGTAAACCCACGGAGGCAATTTCTTGGTGTGGGCTCCTATACCAAAGCATTTTCCAAAAAGAGTACCGACGAGAGAATTCGTAATCTCTATGTTGTGACATGGAAGTGTTCTATCCGCTCTCTGACCGTCCCAGACCAGCCAATTGTAGCCAAGGGAATCGATTAGATTTTTGATTCTCTCGACATGCTTTTCGTTTGTGTTTGAAATAGTAACATGACCGCGCTTTATGCAGCCTTCAGAAACGTACCAGCCACAGAGCTCGAGGAACTCATTACTAAGAGGCACCTTCACCGGAAGCTTTGTTCCCTTGGGATGCTTCGCTCGGCCTGTTTTACTTTGGTAACTGCCGTCAGGGGCGCGTCCATTGAAAAAGTGTTTTGAAATTCCGACATGAACATAATCCCCTTCCGAGATTCCCTCGACATAGTCGAGAGCATTGATAAACGAAATTTGGTCTTGATTCTGTTTCGGAAGGAGCAATACAAGATAGTCTCCATGCCTTCGCGTTGCGTGGGTACTCTTTACGAGTAAATCTGCAGGCTTCCATGTCTCGCCCTCCTTCTGATTCCACACCCTGACGAGATGGTCAGGAGTCATCTTGATTTCAAAGTTGAGCATGCTTGGCGTCACACTAACAAGCTCTCCGTTGTATTCCCTGACGCTGGTATCGGCTACGGGGATCCATCCCGAAGACGTTAGTATCTCATCCCCAATTTTGATATCTTGAATAGGCTTCAGACTATTTTTGCAAACGACAGGTGTGTCAGGTGCAAGGCAGTATCCTCCTGGTGCCAGGTATTGGTCGAGGTGAATGATTGCATACTTTGAGTCAAACCAGGTGGGGTCGTCGGCGCCTTTTTTAAAATCGAAGATGTACCTTCCCGTGCTCTCTAGGTCGTCCCTGTTTATCTCCTTCTCAATCTTTGACTGGATCGGAAGATTAGGGCGGAGCTTCGTAGCAGATCCCGCCGCGTCGACGACTAGCCTCGCAGTTTTTTTGAACTCCGTACCGTCGGCCATGTTTCTGCCGATCACTCCGGTGATCGCCCCGTTTTCCGAAAGCGGTCTGTCAACTACGACATTGAAAACAAACTCTACGCCAAGTTTCTTTGCGTCCTCGACCTGCCTGCGAGGGAGTATTTTCCGGTTCAGGATGTAACCCTCGCCCTCGAACAACACCTTGGTCTCGTGGTCCGGCGAGTAGACGAGAACTCCTTCGACCCTGTGCTCAAGCTCGGGCTTGCCGTATCTAATTCCGATATTGTCGGCAATGTAGTCAAGGCTCCTCTTGCTGACTGCATCACCGCAGGTCCATCCGTTGATCGTCTTCTTTCCCGGCGACTCCGGCAGGTTCCTGTCGACCACGAGGACGCGGGCCTTCTGCTTTGAATAAGCACCGATTGCGGCGGCTGTGATTAGACCGGACATTCCGCCTCCGGCTACAATAACATCGTAATCAAAAGTTGCCAATTTGTTCTCTGCTTACTTCCTTTTTCCTTGCTACTCGATTCTGATTGAGTGTGAGCGCTTCCCTTCCACTCTTCTTTGTTTGGTAGAAGCAGTAAGACTCTTCGAGTTTATACTCGCGCTGGCTTTGGCAGATAAAAATCATACTGTAGCCGACTAGCAACCTTCCTTGAAATAGTGAAATATCAATGAGCGTTGAGAGCGAAAGAGGCGCGCTTTCTCTTTGAGCAATCTAATAAACCAGTGAAACAGGTAACTGGAATGAATGTGGGAGATGTCTGGACGCGATGTTTGAGCCGGGCGATATTTTGCGCTTCCTTCACGACCACGTGAGAGGACGACCGATGAATGTCTCCCTCATCGATGACCTTGTGGGAGGCTCCGCCCGTCCGTTTACTAGGAAGGCGGTGGTGTGGCTCGAGCGGGACCTAGGAATAAGATCCATACTTTCGCTCACGGAAGAACCGCTCTCAAAGGACATCCTCAACGACGGGATTCGGTACAAGCACCTGGCGATAAACAACCATACCGTACCCAGCCTTGCACAACTCCAATGCTGCGTAGATTTTCTGCTCGCCGAGACCTCGGCTGGCAACCGCGTCGTGGTTCACTGCGCCGCTGGGAAGGGGCGGACCGGGACTGTACTTGCCGCGTACCTTTGCAGCAAATACGGAATGGATCCGATCCAGGCAATCAAGACTGTTAGGTCAAAGAGGCCGGGTTCGATAGAGAAAAACGGACAGGAGACCGCAGTCGTGCAGTTCTCCGAAATGATCCGACAATCGGGTATGGAGAAGAAGTAGTAGTGAACTTTATCGCACTAGATTAGCGTACTGCCTATGACTTTCAGCGTATCTGAGCGAGTTCTGGTTTCAACGGCTTTCTCCCCCTGAACCCCTCGGATCTCCCGTGCCAGTATGACACCTCGTCCTCACCTAGCTTCCAGCACAGACAAACCGGTTCCCCGTATCTCATCGCTGGGAAATCAATCAACCCTGTGTCGAGATCCTTTACCTCTATGCCTATTTCTTCGAGCTTTGCAATGCAAATTCCGATCTGGTCGATGATTCTGTTTCGCTCCCTGCTCGACGGCGCCGTCTTATCTGCGAGCTTCTTCAACTCTACGACCTTGCTTACTAGAGGCCTCACTTCTGGCAGTTTCTTGTTTGCGCCCTCAGGCGTGAAAAAGTGATGATTTCCGTCCATGTCTGAGCTCTTGAAATCTCCGTCCGATATTTCTTCTTTGCTTCGCTTGCCGCAGTGTTTGGCGAAGGTGCGGGCTTTTGCAATTTGATTGTGGAAATATATTCTTTGCCCAGTAACCTGAGCATGGGAATTCACTACGAGAAAGTCGACGGAGATTACATACAGTGTTTGGCCGGATCTCGCATTGTATCATTCTTCTATCTTCGCAGATCAGAAACACTAACGACAGCGAAGGTGCTTTCGAAAGAAACATTTGGCGAGAAGCCCATCATGTGGAAGACTGAGCTTGCGCGATGCAGCCCGGATAAATGTAAGCAAGGATGTGATCATGCAGGCTTGAGGGCCTCTGGACTGTGACGAGCTTGCGACCAAGCAGTAATTTTCTTCGCAATGTGCACATGGACACTTGAAAACTTCAAGTGCAAAAGAGACAAGAAAGGGTGCGATTCTCGATTGCGGCGAACAAGTGCCACGCGGACAAAGAAGACCCGAAATGAGATGTCAGTCAAGAAGTTCGGCAAGACGGAGAAGCGAAGAGCAGTCCGCGTACTCGATCTTATGGAGAAGGCTGTTACCACCGAGACCGCGCTCGCCAACATCAGTTCCCAGGATCCGTCATCTCCTTCCAGTCCTTTCCGAGTTCTCATTTCCACGATGCTTTCGGCCAGGACGAAGGACCCTGTCACCGAGGAAGCCTCTGCGAGACTCTTTTCACGCTTTCCCGACGCCGATTCCCTTTCCAAGGCGGATAAGAACACAGTATCCAGTCTGATCAAACCCGTTCTATACTACAACGTGAAGGCTCAAAGAATAATCGAAGTCTCAAAGATTCTTGTCGAGAAATACGGTGGGAGCGTGCCGGACAACTTTGACGAGCTTCTTGCTCTCCCCGGCGTGGGGAGGAAGACAGCAAACTGCGTCCTAGTCTACGCATTCAAGTTGCCTGCCATACCCGTCGACGTCCATGTTCACAGGATATCAAACAGGATTGGCCTCGTTAAAACAAAGAACCCCGAAACGACAGAAGAGGAACTGGCGATGCTATATGATAAGAAGTACTGGGTTAAGGTGAACGAACTCTTCGTCGCTTTCGGACAGACGATTTGCAAACCCATCGTCCCGAGGTGCAAGATATGCGACGTGCGGCCGCTCTGCAACTATTACCAGAGTGAAGTTAAGACGGGCAAGCGCCCTAGCTCCAGTTAGAAGCGCATTGCACTAGGAAATTCTGACGACAGATCAGTTCCGTCCAGTGTGCTCGCCTATTGTGTGGAGGAACCGCCTTCTCCTTCTTCTTCTTTCTTCTTCTCTATCGGTTTGCCAATTGGAGTTCCAATTCTAGGTCTTGGCGGCGCTGCGGCGGCCGGTTGCGCTTGAGGTTGTTGCTGTTGTTGTGGCTGCGGCTGCGGAGCAGTCTGTGCTGCAGGCTGTTGGCCCTGCCCTATTGGTTTCCCTATGACGGGCCTCCCTACTACAGGCCTTGGAGCGGAGACCTGCGGCTGTTGCTGTGGGCTCACTGCCGGAGGCTGTCCAGCACTTTGAGCTTGTGCTGCCGGTCCCTGTTGATTTGTCGGTTTCTGCGCCTGCGTCGGGGTTGAAACCTGCTTGCCGATTACGGGCCTGCCGATCGTCGGTCTGGCCGCGGTCTGCCCCTTCGCGATAGCCGCTGGAGTAGCAGCTTCCTTTGGAGTCTCTTCCTCCTTTATCTCCCCGAGCTTTTCAGCGAGCTCGTCCCTCTCCTTGCTCTTCTCCCGAAGCCAGGCCAAGCCTGCCCTGTATTTCTCAAGATTGTCTGAAACTAGCTTGATGTTCTGGAGCACCGCGTCTATCTGGCGCTTCAGGAGATGCTTCTTCACTGGATTCGCATGCGCGAACTGGTTGTAGAGGTTGTCGAGAGATTGCTTCTCCGCCTGTAACGAATCCATGAGGAACTTTTCGTACGGAGTCGGGGGCCTTTCCAAAGTTTGATCTATTCCGCTCTCTTGCCTACACCTTTGTGCTCCTGGCAAAAAAAGGTTTGATCTGCATTCGGCAGAACGAGAGAGCTTGAAAGGAGAAAGCACCGTGATCACGAGAGGCTGTGTATAGAGAGGTAATCTCATTCGGAGTTCTTCCGCTCACTTGTACAGAAGTTTGAAACTGGGACACCAAATATTAAGAGAGGTAAAAGATTCGCTTAGAGAGGAAAAAGTGAAACAAGGGTTTCATTGATCATTTACGTTGTCCTAGCAATCTTTCTGATAACCTACGCTATTCTGTTCTTCAGGAAGATAGGCGGGCGCACACTCCCAATCTGGGCCTCGATGGTCGTCGGAGCATTCCTGATGGTCGTGACAGGCTCAATCTCTCCTATTGATGCCTTCCACTCGATTGATTTCCGGGTGATTTCCTTTCTCTTTGGGATGCTGGTGATCACCGCAGCGTTTGAAAAATCCGGATTGATCGAATACTTTGTACTTGCCATATTGAGGCGCGCGAAGAATCTCAACTCCTTACTTCTCGCGGTTGTCTTCGGATCCGGTCTCCTGTCCGCTATACTTGTCAACGACACGATTGCGCTACTCGTCACTCCGATGGTGTTGAGTTTCGGGGCGAGGCTTGGGCTGAAGAAGAGCAGGGCGTTCCTCATACCGCTCGCCTTCGGAATCACGACAGGCAGTGCAATTTCGCCGATTGGGAATCCGCAGAACCTGCTTGTAGCTCTAAACAGCGGAATGTCGGCACCCTTTGTCTGGTTCCTCGCATACCTGCTCATCCCCTCGCTGATGTCGCTGATGGTTGTCTTTCTGATCTCGAAATTTCTCTATCGCAAGGACCTTCGCGATCCCTCTTCAAACTATTCACAAAATCATGATCCCGTTTCTACGAGTAGCCCCTCGGCGGCAATATCGGATTGGAGGCTCGCCAAGCTCACTCTTGCTACCCTTGGATCACTCATGTTGGGCTTTGCGCTCGTCGAGATATTCCCAGTCCTCCAAAGCATCGGACTCTCAATCGATACACTTGCACTGATCGCGGGACTAGTACTCCTTGCGCTCAGCGAGAAGAGGACCCACCTGCTGGTCAGCCTGAACTGGGGCATCCTGATCTTCTTTGCTGGGATGTTCGTCGTCATGGGCGCGGTGTGGAACTCTGGGATCGGAGCATACATCCTCTCTGCAATACCCGCTCCGATGCTTGACAACAAGGCCCAATCGGTCGCGTCGATAATGACCTCGTCAATTATTTTGAGCCAGATACTGAGCAACGTCCCCTTTGTGCAGCTTTACTCATACCAGATGCATGCGCTTGGGTTCACCTCGACCTCGGTCGTGCAGTGGCTCGCGCTCGCCGCTGGCAGCACTCTCGCCGGAAACCTGACGATACTTGGGGCTGTCAGCAACGTGATTGTCATGGATTCGGTGGAGAACAGGGTCGGGGGTTCCTTCTCGTTCCTAGAGTTTCTCATAGCTGGGATTCCGGTAACCATTGTTACTGTCCTAATTTTCTACGCATTTCTCGTCCTGATATGAGGTAGAGCAAGTCGAGAACAGAAGTAAGAGCTTTAATCGGATCTCTTGCCTGCAAGGAATTGATCCACTATACGGTTGAACACGTCAGGCCTCTCCCAGTGCGGCACGTGCCCGGCAGAATCTACCACGGTGAAGTTTGCTGAGGGAAGCCTCTTAGCAAGCTCTTTTCCGACTCTTAGCGGTAAGACGTTGTCTTCACTGCCCCACACTATCTGAACAGGAACTCTAATCTCTTCTAGTCTTCGAGTGAGGTCTTTTGATTCCTCCTGCCTTGCGCCAGCCGTGTCCTCGAGGACTAGAGATCTTGCGAGACTCGGGTATTCAGCAGCGAGCAACATGGAAATCCACCCGCCCATCGAGTTGCCCACAAATGTCAACCTCGGTATCTCTCTGAGGAGCATCTTACTCAGAAATTCGTCGACGTAACTCGCGTACCTTTCGATTGGCACTTCGCTAAACGGACCGCGAAATGTTGGGAGGGAGAGCGCAAATGTTCTGCACCGCGCGGAAAAGTGCGGGACGTTCTTCCTCCACGTTCCAGAGTGCCCGTTAAGGCCGTGGAGAAAAACTATGGTTTCTTCAGTTTCCAGATTACGTTCTTCATGGAAGCCAATCCTGACTCCAGAATCTAACTCGACAACACCAGTGTCGTAATCTCCGACGTGGCCAAATTGTGGCAGATCCAATTCTCCAGATCGCCCTAAGAGTCAAGAGGCTTGTAAATATTCAATCAGGCAAGGTCATTATTTTTGAGGCTCTTCCCGTCTCTCACGGCTGTCAACTAGTTCCTACGTGAAGTTGGAGTGAAAAGCAGGAGGTAGAGAGCAATCTATCGCTGATCAGTCTAGCACAGAATGTGCTCTCCGTTTGCTACGAGACCCAGATTCCCATTTCCTGGGCTACTTTGGTGATATTCTGGATCCTGCGATCCAAACTCGGGTGGGTCGAGAATATCTCAGTCCAGGACGAGCCCTTTAATGGGTTTACAAACCAAAGCGAGGAGGTCGAAGGAGAAGGGGCGTTTGCTTGGTTCCACTGCGCCGCATTGCTTTTGTTTGAGATCTTCCTCAAAGCGTTGATCAACTCTTGCGGCTTTTCAGTGAGCCTCGCGCCTGCAGCGTCAGCCTCGCTTTCCCTTCCTCTCGAAATGCCAAGCTGCACGAGCATCGCTCCGATTGGAATCAGAATCGCTGCGATTATCATCAACAGCAAAGCCCCGTTGTTCTGGTCCCTGTTTCCTCGGCCGCCATATCCTCCGTAGAACATGCTGTTCCAAAGGATCATCTGCCCGAGGAATGATATTGTTCCAGCAACGGTCGCCGCAACACTCGCAACCAAGACGTCTCTGTGGGTCACGTGACTGATTTCGTGCCCAATTACCGCTTCCAGTTCCCCTGGAGTGAGCGTGCGAAGAATTCCGGTGGTCGCAACAACCACGGCCTTGCTCGGCCCTCGCCCCGTCGCAAACGCATTCGGCTGCGGAGATTCTACGATCCCGACTCTCGGCATCGGTATGTTTGCCTTCTGTGCTACGGTCCGCACAGTGTTGTAAAGCATCGGATTGTCTGCCTCCGTGATCATCTTTGCGTGTGTTGACCATAGGACGAACTTGTCACTCCAGAAATATGACGCAAAGTTGATGATCGCCGCAAAGACAAGACCCACGAACATCAGGCTCAAGGGGTCAACGCCAATCGCGAGACCTATTACGAAACCAAACACCATCAGCATTATTGTAAGGACTGTGAAAAGAACTAGAGTTCTTGCGAACATGATTTTTCTCTACATCCTCCGAACGAGTAACTCAATCATCGTAACAATACCTTTAGCAAAAACCACGATATAATCATAGCTGCTCGACCTTTTACGCTCGAAAGAAAACCAGATCCCTTGTGGAGACACTCTAGAAAACCCACAATATTTTAATCAGAGGCCGACCGGCTCCTTTCATATTCCTGAAATGAGCAAGTCTTCAATGTCAGAGTCGGCTCTTGTCCAGTCGCTATCATCATTCATACGGAAGCTCAACGACGAGGACGATGCGCTTGTAGTCGTGGAAGGCCTGAGGGACGCGAGGGCACTAAGGAACTCTGGATTTTCTGGAGAGCTCTTCATGTTGTGCCATAACCAGAGCATTGCAAAACTAGAAGACAGGGCGCCCAGTTTCAGGAAGGTCATACTTTTGCTCGACAATGATTCGGAGGGCAAAAGGCTCGTGCATAGGGCGACGAGGGTGCTTCGCGGTCGCGCTCAAGTGGACCTCTTTTACCAGCACGAGCTTCTACCTGCGAGCAAAGGTAAGATCAGGCACGTCGAGGAGTTTTCCTCCTATTCCGAGATGCTCGCCCGACAGGTGGTCCCTTCGCACATCGTCAGTAGAGGCATCGGTTGATCACTTCGACGAGCTCCTGCATTGAGAAAGGCTTGCCGATATAATCGACCGCTCCCGCGCTTATTGCGTCCTCCATGACAGAGTCGTCGGCGCTGGCGAAGATTACTCTAGCTTTCGGGTCAACGCTCAGGATCTCCTTTAGGGCTTCGAGCCCGGAGACGCGCTCCAGCCTATGATCCATTATTACCACGTCGGGCTTTGGGTTGGAGTGCTTGTAGATCTCCACGGCCTCGTCTCCCGATTTTACTACAGCGATGACCTTGTGCCCGTACTTTGTGAGCAGTACTTTGTACAGACTCGCCAGTGAGTCCTCGTCCTCTGCAATCAGAATACTAGCCATGCATACACTTTTCACCGACTGGCCTGAATTTGGCAAGCCATCGGCTCGAATCGTCGCAGAAGTCACCGCTATATTTGCCTTGGGTTTGGGAGATATCGTCTTTCGTGATTTCGGAGGTCTGCCTTAGCGACATTAAGAGGGTGAAAAGAAATATGAGAAAGAAGGATAATTCTTCTACAATTAGCCATAGCTCTGGTACCGGTTTCTCAATAGCTTTCGCAGCTCCGAGGATAGCTTGTCGTCGAGCTGCTCCTGGCCAGAAGACAGGCCGCCTATCACCTTTTCTTTGGTGAAGATGAAAGGGCCCTCGGCGTAGCTGCCTCCGGATACCGGGGCGACGGGTTCGATGCCTCCGAGTATCCCCTCAATCGAGTTCGTGGCACGAGCCGCCCCTTTTCTTGTTGTTGTTGGTTTCGGCCTTTGCTCCTCAAAAGTGGAAAGTATCTTTAGCAAAACATCCTCGCTGAGGCTTCTGTATCCGTACGAAACTGGGCTGGAGAATTTTCTTAGCTTGGCGTCGTCAACTTCGACCTTCGTCCCGAGCATTATTGGAGAGGGCTTGAAGATCGAGTCGAGCTTGATGTGCCAGGACTCGGAGGGGCTGGAGACCAGAGCGTCAAAGAAACCGTCACTCCGTCCTGAAGGAGATACCGCAAAGTGCCAGTTAGAAGGATTCTTCGAGTATCTTTCCAAAAGCAGTCTTGTAAGAGCCTTGCCTTCCAGGATCTCCATTTGATTCCCTGACTATAGTGTATTCCTCGACTACACCATAAGAAGGTTGTGCAGAGCGCGCCCGAAAACGCATATAACCGCCGTTGCAAAGAAGACTGAAAACGCTTCGGCGGCCGCTGTGGTGCAGACTGCAGTAGAAGTTTAGACTGGTGGATTCCACTTTGTTTTTCTCTTCTGCTTCGGGTGCAGTTTGGTTAGCATAGGAGGCTGTGGTTCTCTTGGGCTCTTCTTTGTAAAGAGGAGAGACAGAGGACAAAGAGAACAGACACCTCTCGATCGTGGGTTCAAATCCCACCGGCGGCCCTCCCTTCTGCCCCACACTATTTCGTAGCATCGTGTTTAGCATTCGCAAATTGCATTTCCATGAATTTGCTCAACATGGATGAGAGCAAAAATAGATTGCATTCATTTTGCTCTTTCAATCGCAAGTACGGCAAGCGTCTTACAATTTCTCGCTGATTTAGGCGACTAGTGTACTTGCGTCCGAGGAATGATGCCAATTTCTTCTAGGCCCAAGGCTCTTAGATAGCTGTTTAATGCGGCATTTGAATCAAAGACCCTTGTGTATGAGGGTGATATGAAAATCTCAAATTTGTCATCATCTTTTCTCCTTACAGCCGCTATGAAGTCGTGATTCTTCGGGGTTGCTACAGACCGGTTTAGGTCAAGCTCTGCGCCCGCCTGGCAATCTAGATGCCATTCGTCGAAACCGCACCTGAGCCACAAAAGAATTCACTAACTAGGGATTTCGGATCTGATTACTATCCTTATTTCGTTATCTCCTCCGGCAGGGTTGTATGCGATATCCCCTTGTTACTTCAGTATGGACGGCTGAAAAAGAACGCGGGCGATCAGATAAGGCTAGCAAATGGTATGGAGTAAGAAAGTAGGAAGAGGCTAAGGATGGGACTACCGGCATCTGTAGTCTCCATGCAGCCTTTATGGTTCTAGTAAGGTGCTACTATCACCACTCTGGCTCGATAAGCGGGTCTATTCCAGTCTGACCGAGCAGCTGTCCGTTAGCACCGTAGACGCTTCCAATGAGCAGATAGTCTCCGTATCCATGGAACGGGATATCGAAGGAGCATTCAGCCAGCGTCCCTCCCAATTGTGTATGAGCTGTGCATCCGAGAATGTTCTCCGCTGCTCCACCATTATAGGAGGAGGAAAGAACTATGCTCACAGTTGGAGGCAAATGACCGCCTAGGAGAGGGTTTGCAAGTGCTGTGTCGTTGACTACCACGTATGACGGAGTGGGCGCTACAAGATCCAGTAGGTGGTATGTTTCGACATTGTAGATCCCTTTGGTCGAGACGATCGTGTACGCTGACGTCGATGTGTGAACGAATGCCGGTAATGCAAGCACCGAGACCATGAGCAAAAGTAGCAGCACCGACTTTTTTGAAAGAGATTGCCTGTCGTGTTTTTTTGACGAGTTCATGTATGGTTCGACAGTACGGACCAGAAGATCGAATACTTATGCAGCTGAGCCGAATCCGATAATCGTGTTACACAAGTGTTTTGGAAAATGGCAAACCAAACGGTCCGCATGTAACGATAATCGATGCAAGAGCATCAGTCTAGTGCCGTCGACCGAGATTTTCAACTAGACCTGCTTTATCTCTTATCTTCTTCCAGGATGATGGACTTTATTTCCGACAAAGATTTTCCGAAACTTGTGAAGAGAGTAAAGATGTATTCCTTTGGCTTTTCTCGACAGTAGATTGGAATCCCCTTTGCATAGGCGTATCCTATCTCGAGGGCGGTGCTCGGCCCGATGTATCCGTGAGGATCTTCTACGAAGACAAAACTGCTATTTGCAATCGCTGCAAAGTTCTTTTCCTGCAATTCTCTCGGAGAACCGTTCTCTCCTCGAAGAATCACAAATCCATTTGTCTCTGATTTTGCGCTAGTGTATTTTGGGATCAGGACCTTGATCCCGAGTTGTCTGCATTCGGCTATGGACTTTTTCATTTGTTCCAGGTGTCTGTGGTAACTTCCGCATATTGACACTGTAAGCAGAGTTTGTTGCTGCAGTTGTTCCTCTTCTTCCTGTTGCTGATGTTGCAGCAGCACTCCTTGCAAAGAAGAGATGGGTAGTCTATGACCTTGCTCGTGCTTGTATCTCATGGTACTTCAATCAAACATTTTTTCTTTTTTTATTGAAGGAAATTACAGGATAGCTCAAACTGCCATTTTAGCTTTCTGCATTCACGAATCGTACTAGACCTACCAGATTCTTACAAAAAAGAGAGACGAGTGCCAAAGTTCCATCTCTTTTCCGTAAAGACACAACAAATCAGCAGCTCTTTTCCGCGTCTAGAAATTGGAAGATGTATATGGCCAAGGATGGTCGGAAGGGAGAGGTAATCATACCGTGTGGAGCCCTCCGATACTACACCTGCTGAAACGGATCTGTTCAAGCCTCCTACTGAACTGATCATCGTGACGACGCCATTCGTATCAGGATATCACGTGACTCGTATAATTGGCGCGACGTTTGGATTGATTGTGAGGTCCAGAGGGTTGGGGCAGAACATATTTGCCTTCTTCCGAGCGTGGGGTGGCGGGGAAAATCAATGTGTACACTAATCTTCTCGAGCAAGTTCGCCACCTGGCCCTCCAGCAACTCGCGGATCATGCAAAGACCCTCGGAGCAAATGCAGTCGTCTCCGTCGGCTTTGATACATCCGAGATGAGCGGATCGATGACGGAGGTCCTCGCCTATGGAACGGCGGTGGTTGTGGAGCCTGACACTTCACCTGCACAGCCGGTCGCATTACACTAAAGAGAAGGTTGCAACGCACGCAGACTCAAGATAAGAATCATGTTCAAGAGAAACGAGAACCGCATCTGAGACATCAAGTTCCCGAGTTGCACTCAATACACCCCTACGTCTGACGCGGAACTTCAATAGGAAGGAGTGCACCGTCAGATCCCAAGACCTTTGATATTGCTTCGATGATTAAGAACACGAACCTCTTCGATCCTAGTCTAACAACAAACCAATCCCAAGACATCAATCAGAGTGGAACTACAGGAAGTTATGACGTCCAGACTGAGCCGGGGCACCTGTACTTTTTCCATGTCAATGGAGTAATCTCCCAGTTCTGGAGTTACAACTACTCCGCAGTGGGGGCCGACCGAAGGTCAGATTGCTACGCAAAACCGCATTAGTCTGCGATTATTCCTGATTGACAATCGAATAAATCCGCCCGGATGCAGCGTTCGCTTGATTGTGCCGTCGGGTCAGAGCCTGTGCAGTGTGATGCAAATTTGCGAAAAGGCTCCAATCCACATCAATTTGTTCAAAGCCAATCTAATTTACTGTGTTCCCATTCCACTTCACCCCGAGCATGAGTGTGAAGGCAACCTTCCTTACACTCGCACTTTGACAACTCTTCCTTGCAGAGGAGGTCGGACTCACGTCTATCTTGGCGGAATGCAAGTTCGCTGTTGGGGGCCTTCGAAAGGACCTATCTGTTGTCATAATAGCGAATCCGATTAACGCAGTGATGTCTTTGACGACTGTAAGTAATCAATTGAAATTACACACTATTCAATAGGCAAGTTTGATCTTTACTCCTTTTGGTGTGCCAGACTAAAGAGGGAAGTGACTTACCATCAGATTCAAATTGAATGCAGTATTGAAGTACACAGTAGCTTCGGGACTGCTCCTGTTCCTCTTCTTTCCAACTCTTACTGCTGAAGCTCATCAACCGGTATTCAGTGGTGGCAATACTTCTCCTACCCACGCTCAGTGGATTTCCAATCCATCAGACTCCTGGGTCATCTATGGTCAACTGAACGACCCAGCAGAAACAAGGTACTATGCATTTTACGGTGCCATAGGTCAAACCATCGACGCAGCTCTCAGCGTTCCCGCAGTCCCAAATTGTGCTGGATTCAACCCTGTGGTAGCGATTGTCGGACCGAGCCTCCCTGCAGCTACTCAAGAAGTGGCAAGCCACGTGGAGGTGCCAGCCGGTAGCGGTTCGCTATCATTCAACTCCTCAGGGCTCGGAGAAAAGTCGTACGAGGGGTTCTCCCAGACAGTCTCTTGGAACAAGCAAAACATGTCCGTGATTCTTCCCGCCACGGGAACATACTACCTTGCGGTATTCGCTGAAGGCGATCTTGGTTGCGGCAAGTATACTCTCGCAGTTGGAGACATTGAGACCTTTACTGCACTAGGCTGGATTTACCTTCCAATCTCAATCCTGCAGGTGAAGTCTTTCTTCGAACAAAATCCAGCTCTGACTCTAGGCCCCGTTCTGTTATCGGTTGCGATAGGCACGTTCCTTGTGCACAGAAGATTGGAGAAGAACCACGTCAAAGTGTCTCCAAAGCTCCAAGCTCTCAGCTGGGCCGCCATAATTTCTGGACTGATTATGATCGGAGGCGCCGCGTCCGGGTTTCTGGTGATCGGTTTGAATTATAGTCTGCTCACCGCTTTCGACGCGATCCCGGCCACGATGATTGTCGCCGGCCTTATCATAGGCATATTTGTTGTCAGGGCGGGAGCAAAGATTGCGAAAGGCAGACCATCTCTCGCTGGTGGGGTCGCCCTCCTTACTCTGGGAGCTCTGGGGCTGCTAGTTTGGTCCGGATACATGGTTGGTGCCATTGTGGTAGTCTCGGTCGGTGTGGCCACGATATTCCTGAAAAAGTCAGCGTATGCCAAGTCACCCCTACAACAGACAGTGCAGATTCCTCAGACATCATCTAAGAGAAGCACGCCCAAGTGACAATCGTGAATGTGGAACGAGAGTTTTATCCAACGCCTAGCTCGTCATCCAGCTTTAAGAAGATGATACTCGCCGACGAGTATGTCGGTTCCTCCCGCAAAACGCTTACTACTTCTTCATGCTTTGAAGAAGCTCGACGAACTTTCTGCTCTCGATAATCGGCTCGAACTTGAAGGTCAGCGCGGGAGCGTAGAAGAGCGCGAGGCTCATCAATCTGTCCGGGTCGTCCGTCTCGTACACGGAGAAGCCCTTATACTGGCCGTCGAGTATGCATGGCCCGAAGATCAATTTCGGCGACTTTGCGGTCCCCTTCTCCCTCTCGGCGATCATCTGCTTGTACAACTCGGCGTACTTCTCAGCATTGTCATAGCTGAACTCCCAAAATGCAACGAACTGCATGCCTATCTTTCACGTAGAACTAGATGAGCGGGAACGAGCCTATTATATCCAGACGACGATTCTCAATAGTGATATTTTGCTCCAATGGCAATAGAACTATCAGGAATCATTGTAGACATAGAAGAGGGAAAAGGTGCAGGTTGCGCTAGACGGACCGATGTTCTGGAAGTAGACCGAAAACTGCGTGTTGGTCGAATTGATCGGGACAGATATTGTGCCAACCCCACCAGGTACATTCGGGTTAAGCAGGACGAACAAGTTGTATTGGCCCTGAGTGAAGTTGGAGGAGTCTCCGCTTGAAGGGCATCCAATCGGAAATATAAGTACGAGAGTCCCGTTATGGTCGTTGACCTGAGTCGTAAAAAAGAGAAGTCGTGTTCCCCAGAACAGTGATTGTTTGGTTAACGGCGAAGACACTCAAGGACAATTTTCCGGCCTGATCCATGACCGAAAGTTCGAGTTGTAGTTGCGAGGAGACGTTCCTGAGGCTGGACAGCTCCTGCTCCAGCGCCTGAATTGCGCTGCTGTTTGTAGTGGTCTTGGTTTGGATTGTTGTCACCGTCGCGGTTGCTATGAATGTTGTAGATTCAGTTATCGTTGTTGGAACAGGAGACTCTACAACCTGGCTCTGCGTATCAGTTGTGACGAGGGTCTCATAGATAGTCTGAGAGAGTGGAGAAGATAACTGGTTTGACGCAGCAAACCCTATCAAAAGCCCGCCGGCAAGCACGAATAGGAAAATCGAGATATGTGCAGACCTGGAGATTGCACTTTTGCTAGACATTTTTTGTGCCGGCTAGCGCAATGTCAGTGCCTCATTTAACATTGTATCATAACATTCTATCATAGATCCGAACAGATGATAAGTTGCTTTGGAACTGAGTCGGATACCGTTAGCACCAATAAATGGGTAAAAGTGCATTAAGGATCCCTTCGGAATCCTTGTCGAACTTTCTCGCTTGATTAGGGAGAGAATGGTTGATTGACTTGAAGACTTTTTGGAAAATTGAGGGCTTGGGCGCCGATGGTCCGAACCCCGAGTTCAAGGACAAGCTGATGATATTCGGTCGGTTCGTCGGTGACTGGGACATTCTAGAAGACCGCTTCTTTTAGCTTGACGGTACGGAGGTTGTGCAAGAGGGAGAGCTGCATTGGAGGTGGATTCTCGAGGGAAGAGCCGTGCAAGAAGTCTGGATGTACAAGGACGAGGAAACCGGTAGGGTGGTCCCAGCGGGTGGTACGATCCGAAAATTGATGCATCGCGGAATACGTGGATCACTCCCGTGGGAAATGGCGTCGTCAAATTCGTAGGAAGGAAGATGGGGGATGAAATCAGCCTCGAAGGGAAAGATCCAGACGCGGGAGACTTCCTGAAGTGGATCTTTTCAGAAATAAAACAGGACACTCTTTCACGTGGCAAGAGGAGCGCTCGAAGGATGGAGTCAAGTGGGTGCTCACGGATAGGATGCTCATTCGCAGGCGAGCGTGATTTCCTACTCAACATTCATGGATAGGTTCATCAGTCTTATATGTTGACATATCTGATTTGGCGTATATGTCATCGGCGACGAAGTGATTCACGAGAGTGTAAGGTGGGGCAAGACGATTTCTATGGACTCCTTCTTATATCAACCACTCTTAATTCGATGACTTGTACAGGAAGGATAGTTTCTAATTGAAGAAATCATAGAACGCGAACCGTATGCCCCTCTTGCAGAGTATCAAAGTAGAAGAACGTACTTCTTGGCGCGAAAGCCCGGTCTTGTAAAATACAAAAAGGGAGAGACCTGCGAGACAACATCGCCTAGGACAGGCTAACTCCGGTTTGAAGAGATTTCCAACTGGAAAACGATATGATCTTCTCTCTCATGCGGGTTTGGCGGCGTGGACTAATTGATCCTGCTCGTGCCTCCTAAAGTGTCTAGAACACACTCGCTAGGACTTGAAGTTAGGCTGTTCAATTACCAAGACAACCCTCATAGAAAATATGGCCATACTTGTGTCTCGTAAGGCCACTCCGGAGAGTTACGCTCCATGAACTTCAAACCAAAACGACTTCCGCTAGCCTAGGCTTTTTTTGTTCGTAACTCCTCTATTCTCTATCACGAGCAGACCGCAGAACTGGTGAAGCTGGTTATTCGGAACGACGGATATGTATAACAATTATATAGAAAAGAACTAAATAGCTTCACTTTTCGGGAGTACAACCGAATGCTATTCTGTGAGAAATGTGGAAAGGATGTAGAGCCCGGCGAGAAGTTCTGTTACGCATGCCGAGCGCCAGTCAAAACTAGCGCGCCTCCAAAGCCCGATTCACCTACAGGTTTCTGCCAATTTTGTGGCACAAGGGTTGATGCGACCACAACGGTCTGCCTTAGCAGTGGTAAGACGATGCTAGTGACTTGTCAAGCCAATCTCCTACAATTCATATGATCAGATTATAGGGGCCGTGAATTCTTTCAATTGATCACCGCTCGGAAAGCTGGGATCTTCACTGCAACTATGTTCATCGTTGTGCTTTTTTTGGTTTCTACCTTTTTGATTTATTCTAGCGCAAGCTCATTGGCAAGGGGATCTAATCAAAACGCTCTGGGGCGAAACCAGGCTAGAATTGACAGATCTTCGCTTGATGTGAACAGCCATAATGTTATCTTGGGGCCTAGCGGACAAGACTCTAGATTCACAAGCTCTGTCGACCTAACGGATTGCTCCTATCCTCTAGACTTGGGGATGGTTGCATTGTCCCCGTTCATGACGCGCAGCTCTTGCACTGTTAACATAGGCTCTGGTTCAGGGCCCTATCATGACGCACCAAGCCCCACTGGAACGGTTGCGTTCTCTGAAAAGAGCGTCGATGGCGGTAATCTGCTAATGTCCGAGTCATCCTGCGTTGTTTCGAGTACCGGTTATTGTTCGATCAATTTCACCGGCTCATCTACGGGCACGGTTGAGCTCCGTGCCTCCTACAGCGGGGATGCTAATTATCTTCCAAGTTCCGCTGATATCAACATCCCAATAGTAAAGAACAATGTAGCCACCAACGAGAATTGCGGCTATCTCTCAGGTACGAGCACAGTGCAATGCTGGTTCGAAGTAGAGGGGATAGAATTTTACGGCTACCAAGAGCCACGATATCCAACTGGAACAATCAGCATTTCATCGAGCGAAGGCAGTTTCTCTCCCTCTTCGTGTTCGCTTGATGGAGGATCTGAATACCAGACCTGTTACTTTGATAACACGACAGACCTGGGACCCTCGTACCTTACCCCTTGCTACCTCGCGGCCTGTACCCTCTCAGTTACCTACTCGGGAGACTCGAATTATTACGGAACTAGTGTTCAATTTTGGGTTTTTGGGCCCGAAGTGTACCCTTGTTTCTCTGATTTCGTCGAGATTGGCAAGACTTTCAGTTGCAACCTGTTCGACAAAAATGTTACACAGAGCGGAGGAAGCGGATCCGTCGCCATCTCTTGCGGATACGGTTATTGTAACGTAACAGGAATTAACCCTGGACCCGTTATTCTCCAAGAAACTTACAGTTGTGGAACTTGTGTCACCTTGGTTTCTTCGGCGACGACTCCAGTGTTAAAACAGCTGATCCCCGTACTGGTCGATTGCGTTCCTGGCGCAAACCAATCGGAAACAAATTGTAAAGCAACAGAGGAACTATACGCCCTTGGAACGCTGACTTGGACTTCAACTAGTCCAACCGGTTCTTTTAGTCAGACAAGCTGTCAGCTTGGTTCGGCTAGGAGCTGTGAGGTTGAATATACTGATACGTCATTGGGGTTTGCAGAAATTGTCGCGAGTTTTTCTGGACCAAACGCCTTTCCGAGCTCTGGCACCGTGACCGTTGCGACTGGAAAGGTTCAAAATACGAGTTCGGTTGCAACGAATATAACATCTGTTGGGAATACCACAGAAGACAGCGCATTCAATTCGCAGCCTTCTCAATCAACCGTTCTATCATCTCAATCATGCAGCGTGACCTTTCAAGAAGCCGGTTTGAAGAGCGGTACCCCTTGGTCAGTCAATCTGGGCGGCAAGTCAGGCTCCTCCACAGGCAACGCGATCACCTTTCCAGTCTCGTCAGGGTCTTCGTATCCATTCTCTATTTCCAACGTGGTCGGTAGCATTGCTGCGCAGGTCTCCACAACTGCTGTAACCTCAGCTAATCTTCATGGTAACGGAACTGTCAAGTTGACCGTCTACAGACCTCTTCCTACCTCAGGCGACGTATCTTCATCTGGCTGCGGTGGCGCCGTGTACGTATATTTCTATTCTCTAAAATATTCTTGCAAAATTGGAGTTTCGCTTGCGACGAGCTCCACCACAACAACGTCTTCAACTCGCGCCGTACTAAGCACATGCTCAGATATCATCCCTCTGAAGATAACTAGTGGGAATATCGATGCATCTCAGTTCTCTAACATCGCAATAGGCTCTGATGGTCAGAGTGCGTACGATCTTTCATTTACGCTTATTGGGAAAAGCGGGACGTTTGGTACCAGCACAATATCTGTTCCAAAGAACGATGTGCCGAACGGACTCGTGCCAGTTGTTTATGTGAATGGAACAAGGGCTGGAACTCAGTCGTACACCGAGGATGCAAATTACTATTACGTAACCTTCACAACGCACTTTAGCACGGATTCGATTGACGTCCTATTCAGCTCAAGCTCGACCTCCAATGTCTGTTGCACTCCTCCGCCTCCGGGCCCCACAACTCTCTTGCCATACATCACAGTTGGAATAATCGTTGTAGTTATCCTCGGTACCTCCCTGTTCCTAGTTTCGAAGAGACGGGCAAATTCCTCTCCCACTGCTTTGTCAAAGAGAGCCTCATGCCCAAATTGCGGAGCTCCTATCGATTCGAATTTTGCTTTCTGCCGCAAATGCGGCAAGAGACTCGATCAGGGAGTTTGAGTATTACACTGCCTAAAATCAAAACTGTAAACATTAGTTACACGATTTTTGAGAGATGAAATCACTATATTGTTCTGCTCGCCATGTGATAAGGAACTCGATGAAGGCGCGAAGTTCTGCGGAAAATGTGGCAGTAAGGTAGCAGAGTTCCAATCCTACAATACAGGTTCAGCGCAATTCTGTGATAACTGCGGGAGCCAGCTGAGGGCGGGAACCATTTACTGCGGCTCATGCGGACAGAAAGTTGTTTTGGCCTCTACTCCTTCTGTTGTTGCGGGTCCACAACTATCACCAACTGGGAGCCGAATTTCTCCAAGGATTTCCATCGCGAGGGCGAAATCTCGAAGGTAGAAAAAGAGAAACCTCGTTCTAGCAGCGGTATTGGTTTTTGCTCGTTGGTACGATGGTCGCTGCATTAGCCTCGCCCGCCCCGGCTCCTACTACGCAAACAACAAGCTCGACGTACGATAGCATTGCAAGCGGAAGTCAAACGCTCTCGCCAAGATCATATTCTTACGCAGCGATATTCTCTGGTCGACCTTCGATAGATGGCTATTCTCACATTCTCCAGAGTCCACGACAACAAACTCGCTCAATCTTTCCACCATGGGGCGATCTGATATATGTTAGGGTTTCAATTTCTTCGTCGGCAGGTGAGGTGTCTTCCATCAAGGACTCTTCTTATCTGACATGGGTCCTCCGCGAGAGAGTCCAAGCTCACGGACTTGCCTTGGAGACATGGTATTCAACCGGTGTATTGAATCACGATGATGTCTCAGTCACAGACTCCTCTCCAGTTGAATTTCGTGTAAACGCTCTTGCGGTCTCGGGAGTGAACACGTCTGCGCCCTTCTCAGGCTCTGCTACCTATTCTAGCGGAGTTGGAAGCAATGGTAGCACAGATGTGGTTTCGACCAACGGAAGCGCCAAGAGCATCTTCATAGTGGCTTTGGGAGCCTCTGGCAATCAAAACGTCTCTGAGGTTTCTCCTTTCAAGATCGTAACCGAAAGCGGTCCACCCTCGGTTGCAACGGAGCTGTACGGGCCGGCTTCCAACGCCACCTCTGCAGAGAGTGGTTTTTCGATTTCTCCGGGCGGTGCCTGGGCGCTCATCGCGGAGGTAGTTTCTCTGAGCAATCAAGTGGCCGGCAAACACCCAAAACTCTTCAGCATCTTTGGTGCCCCGGAGATCGCTCTGTGTTACAGTGTTAGCGGCGCAGGTGCTGCCAACTTTGATCTCTTCGTATTGAATGCCGCCCAGCTGATTGCGCTTATCAACGGATACGGATACCCAACCATGTCGCCCGCAATCGGCCTTGGCATCGTTCCGTCGCCGAGTACGGAGAAGTGTTACGACGCGCCGATACCTGTGGGCTTTAACGGATCGTCATACACTGTAGGCAACTATTACTTGGTCGCATACAATCCCGGGCCGGCCTCTGTGTATTATACTCTCGTCTCCTATTTGGTAAATTCGGCGTCGTTGAACAAGGCGTTTGTCCTCATCAGTTCACAGGTTGCTCCTTCGTCGTCATCATCATCCCCCGCTGATCAATTCCATTTCGACTGGTCAGTCGAATCAATCCACTTTGCCAAGCCCTGGTACGAGTGGATGGACAATGCAGTTGAACGTCAACATCACTGGGGTCACTCTCAATGCCTTGCGTATAGCTCCAAAAGTGGTTATACTTGGGAATCCCTATTTCAACCTCTCAGGATATCTGGGGAGTGATTCGAATGGTGCCCTTCTCGGCAACGCCTACGATTATGGAACAGATAACGTCGAGGTTCAGGTTTCGGGCTTTAGCGGCCCCTCAATTGGTGGTTTAGTTTCCACCTGCCAAGGCACGGGTTCCCTCCCCATCCAGTGGGCAGCGTCGTTGAACGGCTCTATCGACACGAATGGTCAGGCAACACTCAGCGGCTGGATCAATAGCACTTTGGGAGGAAGTCTGATGACTCTTAGTTGTACGAATGCAAAGGGGTCGATGGATGGGCAAGTTGAAGTTCCAGACCCGTATATCGCTGGGTTCAGCATTCAGATTTTGCCTCCGACGACCCTCCCCTGAAGAATGGCTATGGCGCTCAGGGCGAGATCCCGAACATCTTAATCGCTTCCGATCCTTACGATTCAATTTCGGGATCGGCTGAGGTTTCATTGACGCTTTCACCACGCTGAGGTTTCATAGCAAAAGGAGTTTCATGATATCGGCGAAGATGTCAACACAAGAGACTGACGGCCTCACATCCTAGCTGACTTAGATTCTTCTCTTCTAAGTTGGTGAGTGAGAGCGGAGTATCATTTTGCAGAAAATGGTAAAGGGACCCCGAGAGATGATGCGAGATACTGTGCGAATTGTGACGAACCACTTGGACCTAGGATTAGCCAACTTGCGCAACAAATTCAAGCGCTCGAATCTTCAAACGTGTTCACGACCTCCAACGCAATTCTTGGTTGCAGAGAGTTCGTGCACGCGGGTTGCAAGCTAACCGTCACACCAACCGTGACCTCAAAACTGACTTTCTCGCCTGATCCTATTGTGATTGTCAGCGAGTGAGTGCTGCCTCCCTGTGGCAGTTGCAATGCACCTGCCCCGAAAAGTAGTGTCAAACCGCATTCAGATTCGGGCGTGAACTCATTGCAACCGCTATCGAATTCTAGAGAGGAGTTGGAGACTGAGATATTGTCATAGCGTATTGATGAAATTGTCGTGGAGGAGTTAGAATAATCCTTGAAAATCATGAACAGGGTGCCGCTGGTGTTGTTTACCTGAAAAAATGTAAGAGAGCACGACCAGTTGGGGTCCTCCTCCGGCAAGGGAGGCTTGATTCGGGTTGAATCCTGAGCTTGGGTTTGTAACGAGAAGATGAATTGTGGCATGAACATCATGTGGAGCAAACTGGCGCACGTCCTGGAGCGTTATTGATTGATTGCCTCCTTGAGTTGCGCGAAACCAATAATCTCTTACCTGTGGACCGCCAGCAAGAGTGCTGGTCGAAACAACAGTATAGTTGAGATACTGTATCCCCGCGCCGGTACTTACGTTCCAATCGTAACCAGTTGATCCAGCGTTTGAGCTGAGTTGCACCCCAAACACTTTTCCAACGCTAGGAGAAATTGTGGAGCTCAGGTTCGAGGTTGGATAAACATACACCGATGACCCGTTCGTAATGATGGTCGAGATCGAGCTTTGGGGAGGCCTCGTTGACGAAGTAGTGCGGTTAGAGTTTCCACCCAGCTCCTGATAAGCGAGCGCAGAGACGGTGATGACCGCGGCTAGGATCAGAGCGATGAGCGCGTATTTTCTAACCATGTGTGTCTGAGTGCCGCACTCTCCCCCCTACGGTGTCATGTTAAACTTTTGCTTTTTTCCTCGGTGCCCCTGCCCCGTTTACTTAACGACCGATCGGCCTAAGGCCGAGTGCCCGCTCTCCTTTCTTTGTGACCAACATTGGAAAGAGAACGAACACCGTTCGAAATCATGTACTACGCTGTATATCTGGTCTTCGA